>Ga0209284_10005787_pt1 | contig 12468 bp, 9 predicted proteins | sample FRY03_FD_187211 | JGI IMG/M metagenome (GOLD analysis project Ga0209284, IMG submission 187211) | Freshwater microbial communities from Lake Fryxell liftoff mats and glacier meltwater in Antarctica - FRY-03 (SPAdes) (version 2) | ecosystem: Environmental > Aquatic > Freshwater > Ice > Glacier... | reverse complement strand
ATGCCCTTTTTAAATATCGGCAATGGTGAACAAGCAATTTATTGTTCCCGTCTCATTGAGTCAGAGCGCCTTTAACTATTCTAGGTTGAAACTTACATCGCAGATTCATTCTGGTAACCTTAGTTTTAAGTTGAACATTCAGAGAAGTAATTAAGAGTCAATGCCGCAAACTTTAGGGTAATCTTGTGGACAATTATAAACCTACAAATCATCGTTGTAGCTCTAATATGGCACTAAAAAGTCATCGCGCTTATTATTAAAAAATAAGCTGCTGGTTTTCTACCTTCTGCAATATTCTTAGGAAACAAAAATGCTACAGAGAATGAAGCGAAACCGAGAATGTTAGCAGTATGATTACCCAAACTTATGTATCCATTTACAGAAGCTAAATAGGGAATAAGGATAGTATTTTGTCCTAATGTGAAAGGTGGAAGTTCGAAAGTTCGTGATGGCTTTTCAGATTCTAAGTCGATATATGCAATGCCTATAGAAATATAAGATCCTGCACTCCAGACAGCAGCAAACACGAGGTTGGTGTCGATACGCAGCGATTCATGTTGGTCTTTACTCCATCTAATTGCGCCTTGAATATCCTGAATTCCAAGGTGCCACGCCCGAAAGAGTTCGATAGTATCGGTTGGGCAAATTGGCCTAGAAGTGGAAAATCCTAAACGATAGCAGCTAATATTACGATATAGCCACGCCGAGAAAATTACTCAGCCAAATCTGACATTTGTTTGTAACTGCCGCCTCAAAAGCATCTCTAAACACTAAAATTAGTAATGGTCTTTTGGGGCAAGCGTTCTCTCTTCGAACTCTAATATTCTGGTTTGTACCTGTTTAATCGACTTGGTTTTGTGCCTAAACAGAATCTGAGGTAAAAATGGAAGACCATTGCTCAGTGATATGTTCACCGCAGCAACTCTGAGATTTGCTTAAGAAAGGGCACAGTAGGCTGAGTATGAATATTAAAGATTTCATACCTTCATGAACTATCTTAAGTCCCAATTGGTTTTTAAGCGCTAGCAGTTATTTTGTTTTCAACGATACTCATGATGGCTGCTTCTTTTGCATTTGCAGCAGCAATCATTTGGTCGACTTGGGCAAGAACTTGATTCACAAAAACGGAATCTTCGAATCCTGCGCAATTAATTTTAACGTTCAAACCAGCACCTAACACTGCCGTTCTTGCACACAAAGCGCCAACACCAGCATCGGAAACAGAATTTGGATTTCCAATTTCTGCCATGAGTGCAATTTGCTCCATCGATGCAAGACTCGTTTTCATCACTTCAAGAGGCGTTTCAATAGCGAAACGAGTCGCGACTTGAATAGCTTCTTTTCTTATAGCTTTTTCTTCTAGAGATCCGTTTGGCAATCCAAAAGCATCCATGATTTTATTAAATGCACGAGTATCCTCATCTACAAGGCGAACAAGCTTTTGCTTAATTCTTTCGGCTTTTTCGGCTTCGTCTGAAAATTCCTTCCATCGAGCATCCCAGCCGCGCTTATGACTGCTAAGGTTAGCAACCATTCCACTTAAGGCAATTCCTAAAGCGCCAACATAAGCTGCAATTGAACCTCCGCCTGGAGCGGGCGATTCAGAAGAGGTTTCATCAGCAAAAGCTTTTAAACTCATGTGCACTAACTTCTCTGACGTTTCGTCTCTTAAAAGGTATTCAATAACACGTTTTTGAGGATCGAAAGCTCCTAGCTCATCTAATCCCATTGACTTAACGGCAATTTTGATTAGCTCAGCTTCTGAAACTCCCGTTGAACGTTGTTGCTTTTCAAGAAAATATCTTCCAGCATCAAGCAAACAATCAAGTGGAAGCAGTCCAACCAATTCTGAGCCAGTCACGCGAATGCCGCGAGCTTCGGCACGTTTGCAAACTTCGTCGAACGCCACATGAACAGGCGTATCGCGAATATTTGTTAAATTCATAGAAATCTGAGCAACGCCATATTCTTCAATGAACCAACCAATTGCCTTTACCGATTTTAGTGAACCTGGAATATTAACCGGATTCCCATTTTCATCTTTGACAATTTTACCTGTTACTGGGTCGCCATCTCGCATCACGCGGCCACGTTCGCGAACGTCGAATGCAATTGAATTAGCTCTTCTAACAGAAGTCGTGTTAAGGTTTACATTGTATGCGATGAGGAAGTCGCGCGCACCAATAACAGTTGCACCAGCTTTTATGTGCATATCGATTGGACCAAAATCGGGCTTCCATTCTGGGTGATGGATTTTTTTAAAGAATCCTTCATATTCTCCAGCACGAATTTCACTTAGGTTGTTTCGACCTTCGATAAGCGCTGCATATTCATAGAGATAGCAAGGGATTTCAAGTTGTTCTCCAACACGACGAGCCAATTTTCTTGCGTAATCTGCTGTTTCTTCCATGGAGATTCCAGAGATGGGAATCAGAGGACAAACATCGGTTGCACCCATTCTTGGATGTTCTCCTTTATGCTTACTCATATCGATAAGCTCTGAAGCTTTTTTGATAGCCGCAAATGCTGCTTCGATAACCTGAAGTGGAGGTCCAACAAATGTAACAACGGTTCGATTTGTAGCTTTGCCCGGATCTACGTTAAGTAGTCTGATACCTTCTACAGCTTCAATTTCGTCGGTTATTTGACGAATGATATTCATATCAGCGCCTTCAGAAAAGTTAGGTACACATTCGATAAGTTGTAGCATAGTGATGAGTTTGATTGTGCAAACCTACTAAGGACTATTGATATATTAGGGCTTTATGGGAGAAAAGTGTCATTTGGGATACCATAATATCACCCCTTCGGGGTTTTATGGAAGAAGGATAATATTGACCCTTCGGGGTTTTATTGAAGAAGGATAATATTGACCCTGCGGGGTTTTGGAATTTTATTGGGGGAGGATAATATCACTTATCTTAATATTTCGCTCTATGTTCTTGATAAAGGTACTTATTTCCAATTGTGCACGAAGCGGCAACGATAGAACGGATTAGCCCGGAGCCCTTTTTTTGGGGCGAGGACTATGAGTGAAAGCGTGTTCGCCGCCCAAGTTATAAGCACGTTTACTAAATGGGCATAAAGGGTAGTAATGACCAAATATTATTTGCTACTTTTTTTCAAAAAGAGCTTTGAGTGCGTCACCTTTGCCGCTGAGTGTGAGAATTTGGTTGATGGAGTTTTTTGCGAAGCCTAAAAGGGAATTTTTTTCGAAGCTATTGCGGAGTTTTTCGTCTTGTGTATCGGCAGCTATAGATACAGTTCCTTCAAGAATTTCTTCGGCACTCGATTGCTTTCTGCTTGACATAAACCGGGTGATACTAATACCTGTGGTTTGAATCCATTTTTTGGAGAAACCGTGTTTTTGCATCAAATTATTTAGGGTAGATGGCGTATAATAGGATAAATGCTCGGGCCAGCAGATGACATTGTATTTCTGACCTCGGTAATAACGAATTAGGGAGTTGAAATTGGGTGTTGTGACGTAAAAAAGTCCATCTTTTCTGAGCAAACTGCTTATATTATTTATCTCAGGGTTTGGATTGTTAATGTGCTCGATAACTTCGAAAGAAGTAATTACATCGAAACTTTCAGGCTTATAGTTGCTAGGGTCGAGCACGCCTTGGTGCATCGTAATGCCTTTAGATTCGCAGATTTCGATGGCTTTATGGGTGTATTCTGTGCCGTAAACTTCCCAGCCTCGCTCTTTGGCAACGTCGAGGAAATAACCGATGCCACAACCTACATCCAATAACCGATTTGTTTTTCGAGCGGATTCGAAGCTATCGAGAATTTCGTGATAACGTTTAATCGTGATAGGGCTCAGATAGTCGTCGCGGCCGTAACCTTCATAATAATTTATGAGTTCTTGGGCAGAGGGAATTCGAGCAGAAAATATAAAGCCGCATGAATTACATTGACATAAATATGCTTTCTCGAAACCAGCTAAGGGTTTTAATTTTGTTGAGGAACATATTAAACACTCTTTATGAATAGGCCAAGGGGTCATGCGGGGCAAATATGCTGAATTGTTTTGTAACATCACAATTTAAAAGCCCTGCGAGCCTTTGGATTTAAGTTGCGCTTTGATTTAAATTATTTGGAGAGCCGGCTAGCTATTATTTTGGTGTAGTCGTATTCTATTTCCATCAGTTTAATTTTATCAAGAAATTTATCGAAACTTCTTAATCCGATTGGTGTAAATGATTTAGGGTGTGAAACAAAGTGGACGAAATCATTCTTCCTCAGAAAACTAACATATGCATCGGCAATAATCGGATTCATTAATTCGATAGAGAATGTTTGGTCGTTCCGGATATACCGTTTTATCGAAGCATCGTTGACATGCGAAATAATATTTCCTGAACCACTTCCGTCTCCAATTCTCAAAAAGTCGACTTTATCTTTGTTCAATCTGTAATAAATTGAATTGCGAATTTTTGCAATCCCTGAAAGTTGGAAGCTATTGATACTCACCTCTGTAAATTTTCCTGAGTCTACCTTTACTATTGGATCTTCATTGAAGTAATATATAAATTCCTCAGGCGGATTGGTGAAATCAAAGGCATATAAGTTTTGGTATCCATTGCTTTTGAACATCCGCATTACGCTAAAGTCGATGAGGATTTTGTGTTGTTCGAAGTATTTAGAAAATGAAGAAAAGGGTTGGCAATAGAATCCTCCAGCTCTATACGTAATTGGTTTATCCGGTTCAAGAAATTCCTGAAGTATGTTTACTGAATAGGATATGGCTGTTTGTTTATCTGCATCACTTAGATTTGAAAGTGCAAAGCGTGTTTTTATTTCACCGTTCCAGTTGTTGGTTTCGGCGGTGTATTGAGCATCAAGCCAATGCGGGTGAATGTGAACGCCGATAGTATGTCCTTCGTTTTTTATTTCATGTAATTGACCGAGAACTGTTTCCAGTTGTTTTTTGCAAGCCGCTGTGTTTTCCTGTTCGAGGCGGAGCAAGTATAACGTATCAATAAAGAAAATCCCTTTTGCTTGATGTTTTGTTAGAATTTCCAGCAACAGTTGCGTTGGTTTAATCAGGCAATTTTCGATTGTACCACTCCGCTTTCCCAAGAATAATTCGTAGTCAAATGTGAGTAAAATATCTTTCCGACTCATTTGTGAAAATTTTTGATGCGTACAAGTAACTTAAACAGTTTGTACTTGGGCGAAAGTGTAAATGAAAAATGATATCCGACTTCGACTTCGGAGCCAAATTTTGCTTTAAAGTCCTGTATGGACTGAAATTTATCAGTGCTATCGAGGTTAAACCGGTGTCCGCCGAGATTATAACGTAAAACATTCCTTTCCTTCAGGAATTGCATTATTTTCCAATGCAGGAATTTCTGAGAACCGTTATGAGTTGGATTTAATTCGTCCTTAGAACCGATGAAGTAAAAACCTATTTCACGGTCAAATAGGAGTAAAACAGAACCTTCCCATTTTCCGTTACCATTAACTACAGAAATTAATTTACAATTCTGTGGCAGCAGTTGCAGAATTTTTGTGAGATTATCGAGACTTTCGTATGCTTTTCCTTGTTTAACATGGTGATATTTATAGTTTTCAAAGAAATTATCGAGATGGCTTTCAGAATCGCTAAGTGTGAATCCCTCTTTTTCGCATTGCCTTATTTGGGTGCGGTATGTTTTTGAAAACTTTGCGAAAATGAGTTCTTCGTCTTCACTGAGATCGACGTACATAATACCCAGTTTCTGCGACCCAATTCCGGGAAATGGTTGTTGGAATAAGCACACATGAAGTGGCGCAATTAGTGCATCGCTGATGTTGTTTTTCTTTAAAAAATTAAGCAGATTCTTTAAAAATTTAAGCTCGTCATGAGCCGACAAACGTCCCGTTTCATTCATTGGAACATACAGGAATTGTGCAGTCTTAAAGATGGATTTTTTATAGATCCGCAGCGGTATTAAATTCCCTAAATCATCGGAAATAAGTATGCATTTTATGCTTTCGTTTTCCTGGTATTTAAAGTAATTCTCCTGAAAGAACAGTGGAAATTTATTCAGAAAATCGGGTGTTAATTTTTCAGGATTCAGTATTTCCATTTGACTCATTCCGATAATATTTAGTTGCTAATTCGGGAAATTGGCTGAGGTATTTCGCGTCTATTTCACGGGAGTCACCAACAACGGTTGCGGGTATTCCACGTAATACTGCATAATCGGGATAATTTCCGGGTTTTACGTACGAAAACGCTCCCACAATAATGCCTTTACCGAGTGTTGTTCCCGGCATAATAACAGCATGAGCACCTATGTAGGTATAGTCACCTATTTGAATGGGACCTTCAACCAAACCCAGAAGATTATCAGGCGAATCTTCGAGGTAATGTGTGCCGTGTAACCGGATTGAATTGTGTGAACTGTGATTTAGTACACTGCAGTAATTTGTAATTTGCACGCCTTCTCCAATAGTTACTCCGCGGCAACAATCTATGTAATTAAAATGTCCGATAAACACGTTGTTACCGAGGCTCAACTTTTCAGGATTAGATATATGCGTGGTATTGCTAATTCGTACTCCTTTTTTACTCGGAGCATACTTAAATCCACCAATCATTTCGGGTTTCAATTCGCGCTGTAATCTGTAGAGGATACTTTTGTAAAGACGTTTAAACATTGTGTTGGGGAATATAAATTTCATGAAATAGAATTCCTATTTCTAAAAATAATAACTAGTTACATATGACCTTTTATCTATATGAAGCTGCAATGGCGTTTTACTGTATTTTTATAAATTGTGCTTTGAAATTCGGTTTTTTTTATGAAGTATTCCATTTGGCTGCGAAGAATTTCTAAATATTCGTTTAACATAATCAGTGTTTTTTACAACGCCTTTTCAAAAGTCTTCTGATCAGGTTAGATGAGAATCTTAAATTGGCAGCATTCCGATTTGCTTACATCATTAAAATTTCTTCGGCAAATATCTTATAATTCACTTTAGCTTGAAACTTATTGAGATAAGTGCTTTTTGCATTTTCCGATAAACGGCGGTATTCCGATTCATCCATTTGGATTATTTCTCTCAATGCTTGTGCAATTTGACTTTCGTTTGGATTTGCGGGTAACAGAAAGCCTGTTTCGTGATCTAATACAATTTCAGGAACGCCACCAACAGCCGTGGATATTATGGGCGTTCCAAAAGCTAAAGCTTCCATCATTGATACCGGTATACCTTCCGATTCACTGGTGCAGATAAGAAAATCGGCTCGGTGTTGCTCAAAAAATGAGTGAACTTCTTCAATCGTTTTTTCACCGGTAAATAAATACGTGATATTCTTTTTTGAACCGAGTTTTTCTTTGGCAGAGTCCTGTAGCCAAGCAGTTTGAGGCGACCAGCTTCCCATATGTGTCCATTCGACCTGAATATTATCGAGGCAGGACAAAGCGTCAATTATTAAATGAATTCGCTTAACAAAATGGATAAAAGCTACTGATACAATGCGAAGAATTCCACGTTGGTATTGAATTGGGAAATTATTGGCTCGGATATCAGCACCTAAATGGTGAACGTGTATTTTATTAATCGAGACATCTGTGATTTTCTCAATTAGGTGTGCCTTACCTGTTTCGGAAATGGGGCAAATCCAATCTAAGGTATCAATTGTTAGTGGTCGAAGCGGTAAATAATTATCTGAACTTCTATAAAAAAAGCAATCCCAGCCATGTACTCGGGTACCAGTATTATATTCAGGAAATGCAAGCTTGATGCGAGTCAATCCCCATGTTGCATAGGTGAACCAGTAACTGTAAATAGTTGTTTTATCGGGTGGATGATCATGTTGCTTTAGGACATTTAAGAATAATTCCGCAAAGGCGATTCCCGATGCCATAAAACCGGTAATGATTTTAAAATGGGTTAAGCCGAAATCTAATTTGTAAGAATTTTTAATGTAATTGATTTCCTTTCGGATTGATGGTTTTAACCAATAGAAAAGGGCCTTTATTTTATGGACTAAACTTACTTGGGTTTGTATAGGTACTATAGTTGCATTTTGTGGAATACTGTATCGAATAATGGATTGGTCTATAATCTGAAATTGTGGAATAACAATATAAATATGCTCAAATTTTTTACCAATTTCCTTAAGTTCCGTTTCCAGAAAATTTTCGGAATACCCATATGGATAGACAGAAACGAATATATACAGATATGGCCTTTTCACGATAATTCAATTTGCGCAATATTAGCAATTCCGACTAAGAAATCCTGAGCTTTCTTCTATTTAAGGCTTATTCGCGCCATGATAGCAATAGACGATTTCGATTTAGGCAATAGTGGGTATACTAACAATATGCTTAAAAAAGGTGCACAGACGATTCAGCAAGAATCAAGGATGCAGATCAGATCATTCTGTCGGTATTTGTTGAATTCGATAGTGGTATGGAGCTGTTACTAAGACGGAATCTGGTGGAGTTAATTTGAGTTTAATAAAAAGCACACTAAAGATTGAGGATGATATTAGTTATAAATATGTAAAATGACGCAACTATGTTTTTTCCGAATATCGCAGAAATGCATGCATATTATAGTTGAGTTTTGACAATTTTCAGAGTTTTGCTTAGTCTGAAATACACCATCTGCCTCGTTAAGCGCATTTTTAAACTACTACTTGTACGGTAAAAAATAACTTTGCCTCTCAACTAATGCATTTCTAACTTTTTGAGTAAAACCTACTTATTCTGATAAATATCCAAAAGGCGATCGGTATAATGGTCAATATCATATTCCATTGAAAATTCGCGAGCAAATTTACCCATGCGCTCTAGCTCATCAGGGTTGTCAATAAAATATGCAATTTTCGAAGCGAATTCCTCAGCACTTGCCTTTGTTGGAATCATAAAACCATTCTGATTTTCTTTCATCAATTCTCGATTCCCAATACCATCTAGCGCTACTAGAGGCAATCCGCTAGCCATTGCTTCAAGAAGTACTAAGCCAAAAGGTTCATACCAAGCCGAGTGCACGTATAAGTGGGCATTCCAGAGTTTTTGAGGAATATTGCCAACACTTCCTCTGAAAAACAAATGATTTTCTAAGCCTTTAGATTTTGTTTTTGCCACAAGTTCTTCCATTAAGGGGCCCATGCCAAGAACTTCCATGGTAACATCATATCCTTTTTCAAGAAGCACTTGCATGACCTCAATGAGTAAGCTATGATTCTTCTTTGCGACAAGATTAGCAATAGATACCATGTGAAATGCTCCCTGAACTTTTTCATATTTTCTGTCCGTTGTAAACATGTTGGTATCAATTGCATTGGGCAAATAGCTGATTTTATGACTAAATGCAGGAAGTTCCTTTGCAAGATATGCTTGGACATTCTTAGAAATGGCGATAAAGTTATTGTTGCAAAGATTGTATTGTTTCAAAAGCCAAAATCTCTCCCAAGCGTTTGCAAGCAGTTTTTTAGATTTGAAGGTAGACAAGCCAAAAGCCTTTAATTGAGGCATGTTGTCATGGCCATGCGAGAAATATTTGCTTGTTGTTAGAATGTAAGATCTGGATAAAAGTTCTGAGAGATAAAGATGAGAGTGGATTATGTCAGGTTTCAGTTTTTCAACATAATTCCTATAAGCTGCATTGTATATTTTGGGTTGACGAAGAAGCCGGAATTGAACAGAACCTCCGATAACTGAAATACTTACCTCATTCAATAGGGCGTCACGCTCTGGGTAATGCGACCAAGTAGTGTGATGAGGGGAAAGGCATAAAATATGAACCTCGTGCCCTTTCTTTACAAGATTTCTGGCAATTGCACCAAGGAGGATTTCTGCACCACCGCAGCCCATGATAGGAATAATATATAAAATTCTCATTGTAGATTGCAAGACAAGCCCTAAAGCTGCTAATTTATGAATTTGCCTAGTATGGGATAGAAAATCACAGGTTCAACATCAATTGATTGGCGCAGCTATCAGAAGTGTAAATTCCTTTTCTGTCTTGTATTCGGTTGTCTGTCTTGTCAGCTTCAAAATGATAACCTACTGCAGTTTGATATTTAAATCCAACACTTTCTGCGGCATCAATGGTATCGCGTGTGTACGAACCATCTGGATAGCCAATTGAAGTAATTTTTTTTTGAATAATATTTTCAAGATATTTTTTTGAATCTTTTAATTCGTTTGTTGCCATTTCTAAAGTTAATTTGCCAAGATTGTTATGAAGAAATCCATGCGAGCCGATGTCAATATAATCGCAATCACTGCAAAGCATAATTTCAGTATCCGTCATTAGCTTCCAATAATCGTCATAAGCCTGATCATTTTTAAAATCGTATAAATCTACGAATGCTTCCTGCATCATCATCTTATATTCAAAATGAGCTTTTTCCTCCTTTATAATTGTGTAAAGATTTTTACCAGTATCGCGACTAAAATAGCTGCCATTTTCATGAAGAAAGTCTTCACCATCAATTTTAATGTCTTGCTGGGTTAAAGTGCATGCAATATTCAAGAAATCGGCCCAGAGAATATTGTTTTTTCCTGTGTTTAAACCTGTAATATAAAATGTACCAGGTATCTTTTCTTGCTCTAAAATTGGCTTAACGTACAAGAAATTGTTACGATAACCATCGTCGAAAGTAAGTGCTATATTAGGTTTGCCTTTTCTGAATTCCTTTTTGAAAAAGTCTTCTAATGATATGATATGGCAATATTTTTTTAGAAATTGAATTTGACGACGAAAATGGTCTTGAGATGTATGGCGACTATTATATGCGGTATTCCCAATTAAATCAACACCATGGTACATTATTATAGTGTTTTGCGTATTACGCAAGTTGTAAGAAGCGAGTAATCCAGAATTGAAGATAGCATCATTGGCGATGCGATTGAGTTTTCCGATGATGCGACTTACCATTTAAAGATTTTTGACAGGGTTAAAATACATCAACGTCTCCGCTAGTAAATTCCAAAACTAGAAATTCATCCGCATTCATTAAGTTCTTATAAATAACCGGAGCGCCTTCCTCTGCCAGCCACAATTTTGAAAACATTTGATCCCAATATGAATCTTTTGTTACTTCAAAAATAATTTGGTCTAAGCCCAAGGATGCAGCGAATTTCTTTAATTTAATTACCACATCTTCTATTTGAATTTCTGATGTACACGAAATGTCTCCAATGAAAAGATTAGCATCAATTCTACACCAAAGTTTTATTCCATCCAATTCGAAATAAGACGATTGGTTATATGATTTGTATTGATAAAACTCAGCGTTTCGAAAGCCAGAATTAATATCAGCTCGGGGAATTGAACCTATAAAACCATCATGAGTTGATGTTGCTTTTTTTAACCTTATTTTAGAAAATATTTGATAAAGTCTTCCCAGTTTTAATCTGTGCAATGCACGGTAAATTGGCAATCCATTTGATTTAAATCTATAAATCTGTAAACTACCAGCTACATGAAAATGTAGGTTTTTTACGAATCCGTGATAGGAGTTTTGATTTGGGAATCCGAAAATAATTTTAACCCCTTCTTTTTGAGCTAAGTCATAGGTTAGTTTTGCCAATTTAATAAAAAGCCCCTTTCGCTGATGATCAATATGTGTGATCGTGTCACCAGACTGAGCTGATAAAACCACTTTATTTTCAATTTGTAAAAAGCAGGGGAACACACCATAAAAGGCTGCTGGTTTTCTATCTTGTGTAAATGCGAAGAAACCGATATAATCAATTCCTGTATATGAAGTGTCGAATTTCTTTTTTATCGAATTTAATGGAATATCTATCCCCTTAGTTTCATAAAATATAATAGAAAGATTTTCAATGTTTTGAGAATTTGCCCTTTCAAATATATATTCTTCAGTTTCGTTAGCCATTTTTTGCAGATAATTTCATCATTGAGGAAGTTAAAAAGAATCGACTCAAAAACATATAAGCTCTTTCTTTATTCCGATAGCTTGGCAAATGCCGAAAGGAAAGGAATAACATCTTGTTCATTTGCTTGAATTGTTTCACATATTCAAAATGTCTTGCCATGTTGAAGCTACATTCTGCCAAAAGGTGACTTTTAATTTGAGTGGGTATTTTTGCTGAAACTTTACTGTAAAAAGAATCAGTAAAGAGACGTTGAAGTCCCTTATAACGAGAGTGGTAAGAGTTCTGACTTAAATCAACAGAATTGCCATCATGAATTCTATAATTCACAGTATGTTTTGTGATCTGAAAAACCGAAAATTCAGTTGCAATACAAACCCATAGCACCAAATCTTCAACAATAACAATCTGAGGATCAAATTGAAATGTTTTGAAAATGTCGCGATGAATACAAACCCTTGACGGGGTGATTGGCTGCATTAAAACATATCTAAACTCTTCACCCTCTTTCATCACAGGAAGCTGGGGTGTTGTTATTCCTGAATCGGTAAGGTAATTGAGGTTACTAAAAACCATACAAACAGGAAACTGCTTATTCTCTAACAGATTA
>Ga0209284_10005783_pt1 | contig 12471 bp, 12 predicted proteins | sample FRY03_FD_187211 | JGI IMG/M metagenome (GOLD analysis project Ga0209284, IMG submission 187211) | Freshwater microbial communities from Lake Fryxell liftoff mats and glacier meltwater in Antarctica - FRY-03 (SPAdes) (version 2) | ecosystem: Environmental > Aquatic > Freshwater > Ice > Glacier... | reverse complement strand
TGCCGTCGAGAAAAAGATCGCTCTTTTTATCGACAACGATTGCCACGCCGTGCTGATCGCATTTGGAATCGCTCTTGGGATCCCACGCGGTCTCAAATCCGAGCGAGTAGCTGAATCCGCTGCAGCCACCGCCGGCCACGCCAACACGGAGGAATGTGGTGGGATCAAGCTTTTGTTCGTCGATGATTTTCTTCACTTCGATGGCGGCTTTTTCCGTAAGCATGACTGCCATGGCTGGAAATCTCCTATTGATTGACAGATGAATGAAACGAACGAGACCGGCTGTAGAAACAATTCGCTACAACACGCCAACACATTCTACCACTTCTTGCCAATCAGGCAAAGATTGCTTAAAAGCCCGCCAGCGACTGATATTTGTCACTTGCAGCCCAGAGCACAAGACCAGACGATTTGATCTCTGGGAGAACGCTTGAATCGCACCGCGGAGCCTATTGATGAGCTGCTCTGCGGGATGCACAACCGGGCTTGTAGCATTTTTACAAACTGAGGAGCCGGGGACTTTCCGACGAGCAGGCACTTCCAGAACTCACGGCCAAGCCATCGGCTGAAAGTTTTGACGTTGCGCTTTGGGTGTGGTTGAAATCATGGCTCCTCCGCAGAATCTGTGGGTCAAATAAGTCCATGGTGACTGGTTCGTGGAGCGAGTTGAGTCACCGTCGGTGCCTGTGTGACATGAGATGATCGGCGTGTCGACTACGGCGTCCCTCTGCGGCCTCGGAGCGGGTGCATTCATGCGGCGGCTTTGGACAGTCTGAAAGCACCAATTGCTTCCCCCCGGAAAAGCCCGTAACGCCAGCGAGGGAGAGTTGGCGTGCCGCATTATTAAAAGCCACGGCCACCAGCCTGGCCTCTGAACTTCGTCATATTTGTGGCGATGGTTTTCTATCCCACCCCCCCGTCGCTCGCGCTCGGGCCTTTTCAAGATGGGTATGCCCTGGGCATGATCTCGGCGGAGGTTGTCGAGGGATTGAATGGCAAAGCGAAAATGACCACCAGAAAAGCGTACGGCTTTCGCACCCAGCAAGGCATCGAATTCGCGCTGTTTCACGTGATGGGACCCCCTGCCAGAGCCGAAATCCACCCACACATTCTGCTGAAGAGGCTCCGAGAAGATGAAAGCCGCAACCGCATCCTGGCGGACAATGTCGCTGGGCTGAAACGCTTTGCAATCAGCCTGCTGAAGCAGGTGGAAGACAAAGAAAGTATCGCCATGCGAAGGAGAATGGCAGGCTGGAATCCGACGTACCTGCTCAAAGTGGTGGAAATTCCCGTGTAAAAGGATGCGTCGGCCGTGGATGTCAACAGCCTCTACTCGCCAGGATTGATCGATACCGAGCCAACGGCGTAATTGCGCAGAGAATGTTTCTATTCAGCAAGCTACGCCATCGGCGAAACAGAAACGACCAGGGCCAGCCACGAAATTCCCGGAAGAATCGTATTTTTAGCAGGCTAGCTTGTCAAAAATAAAATTTCCGCTAGAGTACGGGCATGAGCCACGAGTTCTTAACTGCCGATCTGCGTTCTTCTGACATAGCGTCTATCCGCTTATCGGCCGCCCGACCGGTTTTACAACGCGCATCACCATTGGGTAACGCCTGACCGGAGTCAGAGGTCCCGGTTCGTTCAGCAACCATCAAACCGACTCAAGCATTCATGACAAAACTCCTCCAGATAGCTGAGACCAAGGACGTTCCCCCCGGCCAGGCGGCTGCGTTCACAATCGAAGGCCACAAGATCGCCCTCTTTAATGTCGAGGGAACTTACTATGCCATCGGCGATGCCTGCACCCACCGCGGCGGGCCGTTGTCGGAGGGTAACGTTCAAGGCACGACGGTCACCTGCCCCTTGCACGGCGCGGATTTCGATCTAAAAACGGGCGCCGCCTTGGGGCCGCCAGCACAGAAGGGCGTGCCGAGTTACAAAGTCGTGGTCGACGGCGATAACATCAAAGTGGAGGTGTAAAATAGTATGAGCACATCAACAGATACCATCGAAGAACTCGTCAAAAGTGAATACAAATACGGGTTCTACACGGACATCGAGACGGAGTCCGCCCCGCTGGGGTTGAACGAGGACATCATTCGGCTCATCTCGCACAAAAAGAAGGAGCCTGAGTGGCTGCTGGAATGGCGGCTGAAAGCGTATAGCCACTGGCTGACCCTGAAGGCGCCGACGTGGCAGAAGGCCCATTATCCGCCGATTGATTATCAGGATATCACTTACTTTGTCGCGCCCAAGAATCTTGCTGATGGCCCGAAGAGCATGGACGAAGTGGATCCGAAGATTTTGGAGACTTTTGAGAAACTCGGCATTCCCCTCCACGAACGCATGCGGCTGGCGGGCGTGGCGGTGGACGCGGTGTTGGACAGCGTGTCCGTCGGCACAACTTTCAAGAAGCAGCTTGGCGAGGTGGGAGTCATCTTCTGCTCGTTCAGCGAAGCGGTGCAGGAGCATCCGGACCTCGTCCGCAAGTATCTCGGTTCGGTGGTTCCTTACAGTGACAACTTCTACGCGACGCTCAATTCGGCGGTCTTCACCGACGGTTCGTTCTGCTATATCCCCAAAGGGGTGCGTTGCCCGATGGAGTTATCCACCTATTTCCGCATCAACGCGGCCAAGTCCGGCCAGTTCGAGCGCACGCTCATCATCGCCGACGAGGGCAGCCATGTGAGTTATCTCGAAGGGTGCACCGCCCCGATGCGCGACGAGAACCAACTCCATGCCGCAGTCGTCGAACTCATCGCGCTGGACAACGCCGAAATCAAATACTCGACCGTGCAGAACTGGTATCCTGGCGACGAAAACGGTAAGGGCGGCATCTACAACTTCGTCACGAAGCGTGGCCACTGCAAAGGGCGCAACTCGAAGATTACCTGGACGCAGGTCGAGACCGGTTCGGCCATCACGTGGAAGTATCCTGGCGTCCTCTTGCAGGGCGACAACTCGGTCGGAGAATTCTACTCGGTGGCGTTGACGAATAATTATCAGCAGGCCGACACCGGCACGAAGATGATCCACATCGGCAAAAACACGCGCAGCACCATCATCTCGAAGGGTATCTCCGCCGGTCACGGCCAGAACAGCTATCGCGGCCTGGTGAAAATCCTGAAAGGCGCGACCAACGCCCGCAACTACTCGCAATGCGACTCGTTGCTCATCGGCGACCAGTGCGGGGCGCACACCTTTCCCTACATCGAGGTGAAGAACAGTTCGGCGCGGGTTGAGCACGAGGCCAGCACGACGAAGGTGGGGGAAGACCAAATCTTCTACTGCAACCAGCGTGCCATCTCGACGCAGGACGCCGTGAACATGATCGTCAACGGCTATTGCAAAGATGTGTTCCAGCAACTGCCGATGGAGTTCGCCCTCGAAGCGCAGAAACTGCTCAGCGTGAGTCTTGAAGGCAGTGTGGGCTAAAATACCGAACAAACTTCAACAACCGAAATTTACCAATGACACAACCTATTCTTGCCATCCAAAACCTGAGCGCCGCCGTAGAGGGCCGGCAGATTCTCAAAGGAATCAACCTCACGATTTATCCCGGGGAAATGCACGCCATCATGGGCCCCAACGGCAGCGGTAAGAGCACGCTTGCCGCGATTCTTGCCGGCCGCGAAGGCTACACCATCACTGGCGGCGAAGTCATTTACTGTGGCCAGGACTTGCTTGCACTCGACCCCGAGGAACGCGCCTGCGAAGGCGTGTTTCTCGCCTTCCAGTATCCGGTCGAGATTCCCGGCGTGAACAGCACTTACTTTCTCAAGGCCGCCTATAATGAAATCCGCAAACATCGTGGGCTGCCCGAACTCGACGCCATGGAGTTTCTCTCGTTCGTGAAGGAGAAAGTGAAACTACTCCACTTGCCGGAAGATTTATTGAAACGGCCGGTCAACTACGGTTTTTCGGGCGGCGAAAAGAAGCGGAACGAAATTTTCCAAATGGCCGTGCTGGAGCCGAAGTTCGCCATCCTCGACGAAACCGATTCTGGCCTGGACATCGACGCGCTGAAAATCGTCGCCCACGGCGTCACCGCGCTGAAACGCCCCGACAACGCCCAACTCGTCATCACGCACTATCAGCGCCTGCTCAACTTCATCGTGCCCGACTTCGTGCATGTGCTCTACGACGGATGTATCGTGAAGTCCGGCGGCAAGGAATTGGCGCTCGAATTAGAGGCGACAGGCTATGACGGGATGTTGAACCACGCCGCCGCTGTGCCCGCCTAAGACTTGAACAAAATGACACCCATAATTATCACAGAAACTAAACCGAGCGTTGCCCTGGAACCGCGGATCACGGATCACAAACTGAAGCACAATGAGCAGTCGTTACCCCAGAAAGGCGACGATGACACGGCGCTATTATTGTCGGCTCGAAAAGTGGGCTTCGAGTGCTTTGATAAACTCGGCCTTCCGACATTGCACGACGAAGACTGGCGCTTCACCAATGTGACGCCCATCGCCAAGATGACGTTGGCGCCGGTCTTGAAACCGGCGCACCACGGCATCACAGAAAAGGCGCTGAATCATTTCCCGTTCGCCGCACTCGCCGGCAGTAAACTCGTCTTCGTCAACGGTCATTTCGCGCCGGAGTTGTCATCCATCGCCGAACTGCCAGCAGGAGCGAAGGTGATGAACCTCGCCGCCGCGCTGGCCACTGAGACTGCGCTGGTAGAGCGGCACCTGTATCGCCATGTCCACATGGAAGACAATGCCTTCACTGCGTTAAACACTGCGTTCTTCCAAGATGGCGCGTTTATTTACGTGCCCGCGAATCAGGCCGTGGCCGACCCGATTCACCTGCTCTTCGTCACGTCCTTTCAAGCCGACGGCACAACGGCGCACCCGCGCAACTTGATCGTGGCCGAAGATAACAGCCAGATCACAGTCATCGAAAGCTACGTGAGCCTATGTGATACGGCTTACTTCACCAATTCGGTCACCACCCTTATCGCTGGTGACAACGCGGTTGTTGAACACTTGAAATTTCAGGATGAGAGCCAGCAGGCGTTCCACATCGCGACTGTCGCAGTGCATCTTGGCCGCGCGAGCAACACGGTCACCCACTCGATTGCGCTCGGCGCGAAACTCTCCCGCACGAACATTTATGCCACGCTCGCCGGTGAGGGCTTGGAGTGCACCCTCAACGGCCTCTACCTCACGCGCGGCGAGCAACTCGCCGACCACTTCATGGTGGTCGAGCACGCCCAGCCGCATTGTGCGAGCCACGAGTATTTCAACGGCATCCTCGCTGACAAATCGAAGGGCGTCTTCCACGGCCGCATCCTCGTCCGCCCAGGCGCACAAAAAACCGATGCCAAGCAGACGAACAAAAACCTCTTGCTCTCGGATGACGCGACCGCCAACACCAAGCCGCAGCTCGAAATCTATGCCGACGACGTGAAGTGTACGCACGGCGCGACCATCGGGCAATTGAATGACGAGTCCATCTTCTACCTGCGCGCCCGTGGCATTCCGCGGGAGAAGGCGCGGCGCATGTTGATTCACGCCTTCGCCGGCGAAATTATTGACCGCATCCGCTGCGCCGCCGTGCGTCAGGAGCTGGACCGGCTGGTGTGGGACCGTTTGGAACAGAACCAACAAATCGCAATGAACCCATAATGTCTGACGATCTGACAGAGCTTTATCAACAGCTCCTCATGGACCACAGCAAGAGTCCAAGGAACTTCCGCGTCTTGCCCGACGCCAACTGCACCGCGCAGGGCACCAATCCCATCTGCGGGGATAACTACATCATCTACGCTAGGATGGACGGCGACGTTGTGCAGGAACTGACTTTTCAAGGCTCCGGCTGCGCGATTTCCAAGGCGTCGGCGTCGCTGCTCACCGAAAGTCTCAAGGGCAAGACCAAAGCCGAGGTCAAGGTGATGTTCGACAAAGTCCGCAATCTGATCACCACAGGCCAGAGCGACGGTGATTTGGGTAAATTGTCCGCACTGGCCGGCGTGCATAGGTTTCCGGTGCGAATCAAATGTGCCATCCTGCCGTGGCACGCGGTGGCTGCGGCAGTAGAAGGCAGAGGCGAAACCGTCTCAACCGAATCCGAGAAGGAGTAACGATGAACTCGAATGAACCGATAATTCTCACTCGCGACGTTGAAGGGACGGTCGTCCCTGTTGGCACCAAAGTCACCCTCCAGAAAGGTGAGCAGGCCTACATCACTCAGTCGCTGGGTGGCAGCTATACCATCGTCGTCAACGGAAACATGTTCCGACTGGCCGATAAAGACGTTGATGCGCTCGGCTTTGAAGTCGCCGCCAAACCCGCCAGCCCGACCGGTCAGCGTCGGACGATCGAGGAGTTGGAGAAGGAAGTGTGGAGCCAACTCAAGACCTGCTACGACCCGGAAATCCCAGTCAATGTGGTTGACTTGGGGCTCGTTTACAACTGCGAGCTCACCCCCACGGCGGAGAACAGCTCGTATCGGGTAGGCATTAAGATAACGCTTACGGCCGCCGGCTGCGGGATGGGGCCAGCACTTTCCTCAGATGTTCAAACCAAACTTCTGGCCCTCGATGAAATCACCGAAGCCATCTGTGATGTAGTGTTTGAACCAACGTGGAACCAATCAATGATGTCAGAGGCGGCTAAACTCCAACTTGGGCTGCTTTAACTCCAATCCATGACGATCAACTGGCCAAAGATTCGAGAAGACTTTCCCGCGCTGGATCAGGCGGTGAACGGGCATCCGCTCGTGTATCTCGACAATGCCGCCACCAGCCAGAAGCCGCGCGCCGTCATTGACGCCCTCGTTCACTACTACGAGCGCGACAACGCCAACGTGCATCGGGGAATCCATGAATTGAGCAATCGCGCCACCGCCGCGTTTGAAGGGACGCGAACCCGTGTCGCCCGCTTCATCAATGCCCGGACCGCTGACGAAATCGTATTCACGCGAGGCACCACGGAAGGGATCAATCTTGTGGCCGCCTCGTGGGGCCGCAGCCATCTCCAGCCCGGCGACCAGATTTTGCTCACCGAGATGGAGCACCACAGCAACATCGTGCCGTGGCAATTGCTGGCTGAACGCACGGGCGCCAAACTGGTTTATCTGCCGGTCACCGGCGATGAGGGATTGCTGGACCTGGACCGACTCGACCAATTGCTCACCTCACAAGTCAAGTTGTTCGCCATGGTTCATGTCTCCAATTCCATGGGCACGGTGAACCCAGTGGCCGAGATGTGCGCGCGAGCCAGGCAACTCGGAGTGACGACGCTCATTGATGCCGCCCAGAGCGCGGGCCACATGCCCATTGATGTGCAACAAATGGGCTGCGACTTTCTGGTCTTCTCCGGTCACAAGATCTGCGGCCCGACGGGCATTGGTGCGCTCTACGGCCGGAGCGAGCTTCTGAACGCGATGCCGCCGTATCAGGGCGGCGGAGATATGATCCACGCCGTCGATTTCCAAAAGACCACCTACAAGCCTGCCCCGCACAAGTTTGAGGCCGGCACGCCGGACATCTCTGGGGCCGTCGGTTTGCACGCCGCCATAGAATACCTCGACGCCGTGGGCCTAGAGCACATCTGGCAGCACGACCAGGAACTGGCAAGCTACGCTTACGAAAGGCTTTTCGAATTAAAAGGAGTGAGGCTCTTTGGTCCAAAAACCGGACGCGCCGGTCTGGTCAGCTTCCTCCTCAACGGCGTGCATGCGCACGATGTCGTGACCGTGGCCGACCAATGGGGTGTGGCCCTGCGCGGGGGCCATCATTGCACCCAACCGCTCCTGCGGAAACTCGGTGTGGAGTCCACCGCCCGCGCAAGTTTTTACTTCTACAATACAAAAGCCGAAGTGGATCGCTTGATCGAGGTGACGGGCGAGATTCAACGGTTCTTTAACGGATGAATGAGAAACCTCTAGCCGAGGCGCTTGGCAAGCGCAACGAGGCCGCTGGGTATCGCGACGCCACCACGGACATGACCATGCCGTGATCGCCGTGGAATCTGCCACCTACCGCTTTCAATCAAAACACTGAACCACCCGAATGTTCTCTGCCACACACGTCGAAAACCCGGATGTCATCCTCATTGGCAGCGGGATCATGGCTTCCAATCTTGGCGCGATGCTCAAGCGCCTCGATCCACGTCTTTCCATCCAGCTCTATGAAGTCACCGATGGCCTCTCCCAGGAGAGTTCGGATGGCTGGAATAATGCAGGCACCGGGCACGCCGGCATCTGTGAGCTGAGTTACACGCCGAAGCGGGCGGCGGATGGCTCGGTGAACGTCAACAAGGTCATCGAGATATTCGAGCAGTTCGAGCACTCGAAGCAATTCTGGGCCTATGCGGTCGCGAGCGGCATGGCGGATCAGCCGAAGGAATTCATCAATCCCATCCCGCACATCAGCTTCGTGCATGGACCGGAGCAGGTGGACTTTCTCAAAGCCCGGCACGCTGGCATGTCAGCGCACCATTTCTTCCGCGAAATGGAGTATACCACCGACCGCGCCACCATCGCGAGCTGGGCTCCACTTTTGCTCGAAGGTCGGGACGACGTGCCGATCGCTGCGACGAAAATGGACGACGGCACCGATGTGAACTTCGGCGAAATCTCCCGCAAGCTGCTGGGCTGGCTCTGGCGGCAGGAGGGTTGCGGAATCGCGTCCGGTCATCGCGTGATCGGCCTGCGGAAAATCAGCACGGGATGGGAAGTGCGCGCCAAGGAACGAGCGACGGGGCAGGTCCGCGTGAACCGCGCAAAGTTCGTCTTCGTCGGCGCGGGCGGCGGCACTCTTCCGCTGCTGCAAAAGTCTGGCATCCCCGAAGCGAAGGGCCTTGGTGGCTTTCCCATCGGCGGGCAGTGGCTCGTGTGCGACAATCCGGAGATCGTCAAAAAGCATCAGGCGAAAGTCTATGGACAGGCTCTCGATGCGGCACCGACGATGGCGGTGCCGCATCTCGACACGCGAATTCTCGATGGTAAAAAGACGCTGCTCTTCGGCCCGTTCGCGGCGTGGACGATGAAGTTTCTCCACAAGAAAGGCAGCTTCACCGACCTGCCTTTTTCCGTCCGCCCGGACAATATCGCCACGCTCATCAAGATCGGAATCTACAACCTCGATCTCGTCGGCTACCTCGTTCAGCAAGGCACGCAGAGCATGAAGGCCCGCATGAAGGTGCTGCACGTCTTCTATCCCGCCGCGCGGGCGGCAGATTGGAGATTGATCGATGCGGGCATCCGCGTACAGGCGATCAAGAAGACAGACGGCGAGGCGGGCATCGTCCACTACGGTACGGAGATCATCACCGACGCAGCACGCAGCATCTCTGCGCTACTCGGAGCGTCGCCAGGAGCATCGGTCTCGGTGAACATTGTGTTCGAAGTGATCAAGAAGTGCTTCCCGGATTTGCTCGCCAGCCCCGAGGGGCACGCGCGGATGAAGGCGATGATCCCGACCTTCGATGAAGACATCAAACTGCCCGCAAACGCCGCGCGTTTCCGCGAGGTCAGGCAGCGGACCGATGAGATTCTAGGACTCCGCACCTCATGAACTCCGGGCACGATCATCGCGGAACTCAGCGCGACATTTTCCACCAATACAAACCCATACGAACTCATGATCGGGGCGGGCTGCCCCGACCCCTTTAGAAACGTCCCATCCCTCTTCACTCTCTATGTCTATTTGCTCACCAGCTCCTTCTGACTCAGCCGGATGGCGATTGGAACATTCCTACGCTGGCTTGCCGGAGCTATTTCATGTGCGGGTGAATCCGACCTCCATACCCACTCCGCGCATGGTGATATTCAATGGCCCGCTTGCGGATTCACTGGGGCTCAATGCGGCCCTGCTAGGGCAGCCGGAAAACGCAGCCATCTTTGCCGGAAATGTCATTCCGCCTGGCGCGAAGCCTCTCGCGCAGGCGTATGCGGGGCATCAGTTTGGCGGTTTTACCACGTTAGGCGATGGGCGCGCGATCTTGCTCGGGGAGCAAATCACTCCAGCGGGTGAACGTTTTGACATTCAACTCAAAGGCTCGGGACGGACGCCGTTTTCACGGGGTGGTGATGGGCGTGCCGCGCTGGGGCCAATGCTGCGAGAATACATCATGAGCGAATCCATGCACGCGCTGGGAATCCCCACCACGCGCAGTCTCGCAGTAGTTACCACCGGTGAAATCATCAGGAGGGACGAACCCCTTCCTGGGGCGGTATTGACGCGAATCGCTTCCAGCCATATCCGGGTGGGCACTTTTGAATGGGCGGCTGCCAGCAATGATCAAGCTGCAGTGAAAACGCTTCTGAACTACACGGTGCAGCGACATTATCCGGTCCTGGCTGACGCCGAAAATCTCGCCCTCGCCTTCTTCGAGGCGGTCATGGAACGACAATCGGCGCTGGTCGCAAAATGGTTGGGCGTCGGATTCATTCATGGAGTCATGAACACCGACAATATGGCCCTCTCAGGGGAAACAATCGACTATGGTCCTTGTGCGTTCATGGATTCCTATCATTCCTCCACGGTCTTCAGTTCGATCGACCGCCATGGCCGTTATGCTTACAGGAATCAGCCACCGATTGCGCAGTGGAATCTTGCACGACTCGCGGAGACACTCCTACCACTCATGGATCCACGCCAGGATCGAGCAGTGGAACTGGCCAATGAAGCCATTCACCGCTGGCCAGCAAGGTTCGAGCACTATTGGCAAGCAGGGATGAGGGCCAAGTTGGGGCTCTTTAACGAAGAAAACGAAGACGCGACCCTGATCAACACCTTGCTAGGATGGATGCAACAGCACCAAGCTGATTTCACCAACACTTTCCGAGATCTATCGACTGACCAACCTCTATCCGCCGATCCCACATTTTCCGTCTGGCACGAGCACTGGCTGGCACGACTACACAGGCAACCGCAATCGTTCACAGAATCGCAAGCCCTGCGCCGCTCTCACAATCCCGCCCTTATTCCGCGTAACCACAGAGTTGAGGAAGCGCTTGCTGCTGCCTCGCAGCACGGAGACCTCACGGTCATGCAACGCCTGCTTTCCGTGCTGACCAAGCCTTTGGACTACGCAACAATGAACTCGGAATACAGCACTCCACCCGGCCCAGGAGCGCCAGCCTACCAAACATTTTGCGGCACGTAAGGACTCGCGCGACAATATATCCGTCAAAGCTGACGTTTATGAGTGGGGTCGGATTTCATAGTTTCGTTCGCCATGGAACGTGTTGCGGTGAATGTGGACGAACTCCAGCTCCGCGTTACTGACTTTGATCTTCAGGGGATAATCTTTCTCGTCCAGCCACGCATGTACTTCGAGGCCGGTCGTGGTGTGAGGGGCAGCGATCAGGTTGACGACGATTTCCAGTGTCTCAAGTGGAACTCCTCGCCAGTTGCGGGTGATGTGACAGAACAGCCTGTGCTCGATCTTGTTCCACTTGCTCGTGCCTGGTGGGTAGTGGCAGACCTCGATCGTCAAGCCCGTGGCGTTCGCAAGCCGTTGGAGCTCGAGCCGCCACAAAGTGACCTGCCCCCATGAATGGCGCCAGTTCTTCAGTTCGTTTTTTGCCATCCAACAGACAAGCCCTGTGCGGTTGCGGAGGCGCAGCCGAAGCAACCGCACAGGGCTGCCGCGCCTCAGGGGCCGGGGATCGGTACCCCAAGGCACTGTGTGGCAGGATCGTGTTGTAGTCCCTCCGCCATCGCGGATGAGCACCTTGGCTTCGAGCAGCGTGTCGAAGGCTTCACGTTCCAGTAGCTCGTCTCGGAGCTTCCCGGTGAAGCTCTCGACATACCCGTTCTCCCATGGCGAACCCGGTTTGATCAATAACGTCTTCACGCCGACACGCCCCAACCACTCACGGACGCACTTGGCCGTGAACCGGTCAAGGAGGTCGCCGCAGAGCGACCAGAGCGACTCGACAGTCCTGGCTGATGCGCTTTTCAAGAGCCATTTGAACTTCGAGAAGACGAGTTCGATGGGGTTCAGAGTCGGGCTGTACGGCGGCAGGTAGAGCAATCTCGCGGTGATCGCTGTGATCGCCTGCCGGACACCGACAACCTTGTGAGCGCTGAGATTGTCCATCATGACGATGTCACCGGCTTTAAGCGTCGGCACCAGATGGTGCCTCATCCAGCTCAGGAAGATTTCGCCGTTGATGGCTCCATCCACGACCAGCGGGGCCGTAAGGCCCGTAGTGCGAAGCGCCGCGAGGAACGTTGTTGTCTTCCACTGGCCGTGAGGCACGCTGGCCAGCACCCGCTAGCCCTTGAGAGTGTAGGCGTCCATTGTACGAACCGGCGGGTTTTGTCTGCGCAGCATGAAGCGGGCTGCGTTTTGGCAGTTGTCGGATGGGCGTGGGCCTCCGAACTTTGGGGCCGTGAGGCGTAGCGTGCCGAGTGGCACAGGCGACTCTTCCGTACCGTGGGGCGGCAGGATTGGTCGAGGGTGTTCGGCGGGAAGGGGCGGGTTCGTTTGAGCCGGTGCG
>Ga0209284_10005775_pt1 | contig 12492 bp, 13 predicted proteins | sample FRY03_FD_187211 | JGI IMG/M metagenome (GOLD analysis project Ga0209284, IMG submission 187211) | Freshwater microbial communities from Lake Fryxell liftoff mats and glacier meltwater in Antarctica - FRY-03 (SPAdes) (version 2) | ecosystem: Environmental > Aquatic > Freshwater > Ice > Glacier... | reverse complement strand
CAGATTAGATGGACGGTCGTGGCGTCGATTTTTCATGCGCCGTCGGGGACACTTTGTGCCAAGGAGCGAATGCAGGAGTAGTAGCAACACCAGTTGGTTCACCAACTCTTGGTATTGCGTATTATGAAGTTCCTGAAAATCTGGAAAAAATAAAGAGTGTTGCCAACAATCTTTATTATCGGCAAGGTGGGATTCTGGTGTATGAATATATTCATGCGGTTCTGGGCCAGCAATTTGTGGGTTCATTTGTGATAGGTACTAGAACCCGTGATAACTCTGGAGTAGATTTTGTACATGGCATGGATGGATTGGCACTTCTTCCGACGTGGTTGAAAGAGGGACAAGCACACTTTCAGGGCCTGGCTACGACCTCGGTCTCCTTTACCGATTATCTATCCGTGACTGATCAGATGAGCCATAGGTGTCTGTTTGAATGGAGTAAAGGAAGTTGCACAAGTTCGGTGGATATTGCGGACTATCTTTTTATCCAAGGGCGAAGCGGTGAAAAAGTTTTATATAACCTTGGGTATTCAGTTGGAGATTTAAAAGTGTGGATTTCACATCAGAAACAGTTGCCTGTACGCTTACTCAGTCGCAATTTTGACCCTGGCGGGTTGCCCGAGCGGCCAATGGGAGGGGACTGTAAATCCCCCGGCTCTGCCTTCGAAGGTTCAAATCCTTCACCCGCCACCAGTATGAAAGTGCAGGTCAGAAGAGGGATTCCTCATTTTCAGTCTTTTGCTTATTGAATTATTTAGTTGTGAAATCGAGTTTTGCTAACATTTTGCTAACACCCTCAAATTACTTCATCACCTTTGCAAAAATCGCAGAGGCATTTTCTGCTTGATCGCTAGTCACATGAGCATAAATAGTTGCAGTGACCATTGCGTCGCGGTGTCCAAGTCGTTGAGCGACTACGTGTAAGGGAAGTCCTGATCGCAGAAGCTGCGTAGCGTGGAAGTGTCGGCAATCATGGAGGCGTTGCTCCCGTAGATTCAAAGCCTTCCTGTACCTCCGGAAAACTTTGGTGGGTGACCCGCTTGAAATGGGCTTTCCAAGTTCGTCAGTGAACATATGACCCGACTCAACCCAGAGCGACCCAGCGCGTAACCGTTCTGCGAATTGACTCTTTTGGAGAGCACGAAGAAATTCAACAGTCTCTGCATCGAGAACCACAACTCGTCGACCCTCACCGCCCTTTGTTGAGCCTTGCTCAATGTCACCCCCGACTAATCGGATACGGTTTTTCGAGATAACTAATTTCGATTCCCGATAGTCGAGGTCAGTCCACTGCAAGGCAAGTAATTCGCCTAGCCGCGCACCCGAGAAGAAAGCGAGCCGATATAAAGGAAAGAGTCGATGTTCCTTAACTCCCTCAAGGAATCTTTTCGCTTCATCGACAGTGAAGGGTTCTAGTCTCTTTGGGGTCCCTTTTGGACGAGAGACTCGACTCGCTGGATTGGAGGACAGAATGCTTTCCACATCCACCGCATACTTAAGTGCCTTCGAAAGTATTGCTCCAGCAAACTCGACTGAGCGCGCCGAGAGCGGAATACCTCGATCATTACCTTTGGTCACTAAATCAATATAGAGTTTTGGCGGTGCTGTCGGTTTAGTTGACTTCTATAATCTGGACAAAGCTTCCAGGGAAGGATCAACTCATGACAAAGCACTACCCCCAGGAGTTTCGAGACGACGTGGTAAAAGTCGCTCGTTTGCGCCAATCGTCTATGCGTCAAGTAGCTCTCGATTTTGGTATCTCGGCTGCCACGCTCTATCAGTGGCTTCACAAGGCCGAGATAAAGGAGGGCCTGAGAGAGGTCGCGAGTCTGAGTCCAGCTCAATTGGCTGAAAATCGCGAATTGCGCCGTCGCAACAAGGTCCTAGAACAAGAAGTGGAGATTCTGCGAAGAGCAACGGTCTACTTCGCCAAAGACCACTCCCCAAAATGATCTACCCGCTGGTTCGGGAATTGGCCGATGATGGATTGCCCGTCCGGTTGACCTGTCGGGTTCTCAAGTTCTCACCGCAGGGTTATTACAGATGGGCAAGGCGCCCCATCTCGCGCCGTGACTATGAGAATGCCTACTTAACCAATGCTCTCGTTGATGCTCATCGCAAGTATCCAGCTTTTGGTTATCGCTTCCTTGCAGATGAGTTAGAGCGCAAGGGAAAAGTCACTGGTGAGCGACGCATCTGGCGCCTCTGTTCAGAGGCCGGTCTCTGGGCAAGTTTTGTGAAGAAAGCACGTTCAAGTAAGAAGCCAGGGCCGCCAGTTCACGATGATCTCGTGCTTCGAAAGTTCAGCGCCAAGAGAGCCAATCAACTCTGGTTCACCGACATTACTGAGCATCCAACGAAAAATGGAAAGCTCTATCTGTGCTCATTAGAAGATGCCTTCTCGGGGCGCATTGTTGGTTACTCCATTGGTCCAAGGATGACTTCAGGCCTTGCTGTTGCAGCTCTTCATAGCGCAATCACCCTTCGAAGGCCCGAAGGAACAATTTGCCATAGTGATAGAGGCTCTCAATTTCGATCTGGGGCCTTTACTCGCATTCTAAAGAACAACGGCCTTCGTGGTTCTATGGGCAGAGTTGCTGCAGCTGGCGACAACGCACGGATGGAGTCATTCCACTCACTTCTGCAAAACAACGTATTAGATTCAAAGAAATGGGAATCTCAAGAAGAGCTTCGCATTGCAATCGTGCATTGGATTGAAGGAACCTACCACCGAAGAAGGCGCAAGCGAAGTTTAGGAAGGATGACACCAGTTGAATATGAAGCAGCACATGAAATGCTTGACAAGGAATTACTTGTTGCGTGAAACTACATACACCTGTCAACTAAACCGACAGCAGCGCCGTACCTCTATTCCTTAAAACGCGATTAAAACTTTCGCTCAATCCAAACTTGCCAAAATGCACGGAATAGCAACATTTTTGTCAACGAAATACGCCGCGCAAACTCTGTGATAGCCATAAACTATGGTTAAAGGGCGTGCATTCGTTTCAGAAGCACGTACCAATAAAACTGGCGCAATTGCCTCACCTCGAGTCATTTTCCCGATAGCAGCAGCGACATGAAAATCATCTTCGGAGAGAATTGTCAATTCTGATGCCCTCAGAATATCAGTCGCTTTATGCCAAACTATTTCGGAATTTTGGAATTGATTCATTATTTTTGAAATTGGCTCAGGAGCAAAAGTAAGTGAAAGAAAACCTGCAGCAGGCACTAAATCACTGGCCGGTAAACTTTGATTCCAATTAATCATAATGCAAATGATTTTCTGACGGCCGACTCCAGTTGCGTTTGTACAGTCTCCATATGATCTCGAATAATCCTATTTGCTATTATCGGATAACCTTTTTTGATGTTATCAAATATTAATTGATGAATCTCTATATTAGCGCAAAAATCTTTGCCTGGGTTCAAAGCAACGTTTTGAGTAAGTTGAAAACTATGTTGTAACAAAGCCGATAGCGAAGAGTAAAATAAAGATATCGTGACGTTATGGCAAGCATCAACTAAAGATTTGTGGAATTCCAAATCGGCAACTTGATATTGCCTTACTAAGGCACCGATATCACTTTCCGTGCGCCGATTGGATTCAATTTCTTGAGCCAGCTCATTCATTTGGAATAACGCAATTTTTGGTTTTTCAAGATCAAGACTATTATGGTTAGAAGCAGCTATCGATGCAGCTTCGGTTTCAAGCGCCATCCTCACGTGGCATAAATCTCTGAACCAATTAACATTAGACGTGGCACGTGTTGTCACTACGTACTGAAGCAAGTTGCTGTGTTCTGATGCGATACGTGAGCGTCTTCCTTTGCTGGACGAAACTAACGTTTGTCCTATGAGAATCTTCATGGCTTCGCGAATCTTAAGTCTACTAACGTCGAAGTGCGTGGCTAGAGAGTTTTCTGATGGAAGTGATTCGCCTACTGTTCTATTTTCAATGAATTCATGATGAATCGCAATTACCAAGTCCTCTGGCTTCATATTGAACCCACCCTTAACTAACGAGAAGAAGAACTACCCCCACAAACCTAGGTTAATCCAATTTCATATGATTTCATAGAGCAAAATTGAGCGTAAATTCTTGAATGCTATGAACCTGTCATATATCTTGAGTGTCAGAGGTGTAGTAAAATAAGAAATTGAAAGATTTTCAAAGTGTAATTTATTTTTCGACGACAGAAATTTAGAGTGAGGGAACTATTTTGAATTCACGAGTGCCCCTTTTGCAAATGGAGAAAGTATCAAAGAAGTTCGGCGGTGTAAATGCCTTACGAAATGCTTCATTTAGATTAGAAGTTGGTGAGATTCACGCTCTTATGGGGGCTAATGGGGCTGGCAAGTCGACACTAATAAAATTACTTTGTGGTGTTCATCAATGCGATTCGGGAACAATCACTTTATATGGCGAGGTTGCCGAGCCCGCAAATCCTTTTGAATCCCAGAGATTGGGTATTGGGTATGTTCCCCAAGAAATTGCTGTTCAGCCATATATGTCCGTGGCTGAGAATATATTTTTAGGGAATCAACCGACAAAGAGGAATCACCTAATTGACTTCCAATCGATGAATTCTGGAGCTGAAAAATTACTTACGGAACTTGGAATTGTTATCGATTCTAATACTTTAGGAAACCAGCTTTCCATCGCAGAGAAGCAATTGATAACTATTGCTAAAGCAATAGCACTAAATAGTAAGATTCTTATCCTGGATGAGGCCACCTCTGCTTTAACTTCAAAAGAAACCAAGCGTTTGTTTCAAATTATCCGCACATTGAGTGATAAAGGTATTGGAATAATTTTCGTTACTCATCGGCTTGAGGAAATATTTGAGATATGCGATACCGCAACAATTTTTCGAGACGGAGAAACTGTCGCAACTCGGCCTATAGCCGAATTAGATATTAGAGAACTAATTTACTTAATGATGGGTCAAAATGTTCAAAGGCAAGGTGCCATTCAAAGGTTAGAGAATCCATCGAGATTGATGCGAGTATCGAACCTCTCTGTTGAAAACATCCTATTTGACATTACTTTTGATCTCCACAAAGGCGAAATATTAGGTTTGGCTGGCTTAGTAGGTTCGGGTCGGACGGAATTAGTTCGAAGTATTTTTGGAGATCTAAAAATCGATTCCGGCGTTATTGAAATTGAGGGTCAACAAGTTGAAATCAAACAAGTATCGGATGCAATTAAACTAGGGATTGGGTTGGTACCCGAGGATAGAAAAAGTCAAGGATTAATTCTCAAATTTTCTATTAAGAAGAATATAGGACTTGTAATTCTGAGTAAATTACGGTTGAAAGGTTTTATTAATGCTTCAAAAGAAAGAGAGGTTGCTGAGGAGTACACGAGCAGGCTTGCGATCAAAACTAAGAATGTTGAACAGAGCACCGACACCCTAAGCGGGGGAAATCAACAGAGGGTCGTCTTGGCCAAGTGGCTTGCAATGAATCCTAAAATACTCTTGGTTGATGAACCAACACGAGGAGTAGACATCGCCGCGAAAGCTGAAATACATAGAATTCTGATCGAATTAGCAAGGTCAGGAGTTGGGATTGTGGTGGTTTCTTCGGAAATGGATGAATTGATTCAAGTTTGTAACCGTATTTTGGTCATCAGAAATGGGCGAATAAATAAATCCTTTTTTAATGATGAAGCCAATGCTCTCAATTTGATGGAAGCAGCAGCAGTAGATATGGATAATTCTACGAGCGGGAATATCAAATGAGCAGAAACGACATGAAGTTGAGCAACAGCAAGCGGGAACATTCAGTCTTACGCTGGTTGGGGCTCCTTCGAATGCAAGTGGCGTTAATACTTTTTATTATCTTGATTGTTATCGGTTCGGTATTATCAGATGTATTTCTGACACCGAATAATCTATTGAACATTCTTTGGGCTGTTTCAGTATTGGGCATTGTGGCTTTGGGGCAATGTATTTTGATAATTGCGTGCAGATTTGATATGTCAGTTGCGTACTCCGTAGGACTCTGTGGAATTATAACCGTGGTGGTTCAGAATCACGGGGTATCACTTTTTCCTTCAGTCATAATTGGGTTATTGAGTGGGTTGCTTATAGGGAGCGTAAACGGGCTAATTTGCGTACGAACGAAGGCGAATCCATTCTTAGTAACCTTAGGGACTGGGATATTCATGTACGCAACCTCACTAGCAATAACTAAATCTCAAACGGTATATACACCCATAGATGACTTTAAATTACTTGGGCGTGCGAAATTGTTCGGAACCGTTCAATACTCCATTCTTATCTTTCTGGGGCTTGCAATAATCTTGGAAATAGTGCTCAGATACACAAAATTTGGTAGAGGCCTGTTTGTAATTGGATTAAATGAAAAAGTCGGTACTTTATCTGGCTTCTCGACGTCACGAATAAGCATGGCAGCCTTCGTTATTTGTGGATTCACCGCTGCAATTGGCAGTCTCATAATAACTTCACGAAACGGAAGTACCGTTGCAAATGTTGGTATGGGAATGGAGTTTGATTCGATAATAGCCGTTGTGCTTGGTGGTACAAGTCTATTCGGAGGGAGTGGCGGTGCAATAAGAACCGTCGTCGGAGTTCTTACTCTTGGCGTTTTGAACAACCTCATGGTTTTGATGAATATTCCAACAGAAAATCAACAAATAGTAAAGGGAACAATATTTCTCTTGATTGTTTGGCTCGATAGCTTGCTGAGGAATAAGAAATGAATTCAGTGAAAAGATATCTTTCCTTATTCTTTAAACAAACGCCTGGCGTGCTATTTTTTGGCGTTTTTATATTTTTCTCAATTTTGTTGAAGGATACATTCTTAAGCATTTACACTTTAACGAATATTGCAAGACAGGTATCGATAGATGTACCAATTGTTATGGGACAGGCCATAGTGTTGATTGCAGGCGGGATCGACATTTCCGTGGGATCAGTAATGGCCATGTCCGCTGTAATTGTAATTTCGACACAACAATATGGAATGATTCTTTCGATTGTCTTCGCTTTACTATTTGGTGTATGTATAGGTTTGATAAATGGATTTCTAGTGACCAAGGCGAAAATCGTTCCGTTTATTGCCACTTTGGGAACCATGAGTATCGTGCGTGGTCTTGTTTTGGTTACAACGGACCAACGCTCAATTATGGGGACTATTCCACGTTTTGAAATTCTCGGCAATGGAAATTTTTGGATAATTCCTGGACCATTCATAATCGCGATGGTATTGCTGTTTATCCTGCATCAATTTCTTAAGAAGACAAAAAAAGGAAGAAACTTATATGCACTTGGTGGCGATCCAGAAAATGCATTTCTGTCCGGCATACCTATGCTAAGCACAAAATTTACGCCGTACATAATTTGCAGCCTATTGGCCTCTGTCTCAGGAATTCTTCTTGCCTCGAGGATAAATTCTGCAAACCCACAACTTGGCATGGATACCGCGTTAGCCAGTATTGCAGCGGCAATAATCGGCGGAGCTAGTTTATTAGGCGGACGTGGATCAGTCATTGGGGCTGTTTTGGGGATTTCTGTTCTTGGAATCTTGAGTACAGGAATGAATTTGCTGGGGGTTGTTACATACGCTCAAATAGCAGTGAAGTCTGCGCTCTTCGTTATTGTGGTCGTGATTGATGCAGTAATTGTTTCCAAAAGAATTTCCAAGCGACGAAAATAAGTTGTCATATATCTTTGCTTGTATGACAACTATTTAAATACGAATATGTATATGTATTTGAAAGATTCAACCCTATGATTCATTAACTACGTATCTTGTCTTTTCTTTCGGAAAATGAAAGATGCCAGTATCGAAAATAGTGAAAGGTGAAAAAGTGAATTATAAAAAAGTGATTGCTCTTACTACCGCGATTGTCATGTCTTCATTCGCACTCTCGAGTACAGTTGCTCAGGCAGTTCCGAAAAGTTGGAGTTTGTGTGTGGTACACAACAATGCAGATCATCCATCGATTACTGCTTTAACAAAAGGTGTTGTCGCTGAAGCGCCTCTTTTCAAGGCAAAAGTGAAATTTTTTGATCCCGCCAATGATCCTCAAAAACAAGTTTCGATGATTGAAGATTGCATTGCAGCTAAAGCAAATGTCATTGCGGTAAATGCCGTCGATCCTGTCGCTGTAATCCCAGCCATTAAAAAGGCAAAGGCGAAAGGTATAAAAGTTATTACCGTTAATGCTAACGTGGACGCTTCTGGAAGTGACTACGTCGATGGATTTATTGGTTCACAATCCTTCGATCAAGGTTACGCAGTAGGACTAATGATCTCTAAGGCCCTTAATAAGAAGGGAAATATTGTTCTCATCACTGGTAACCCAGGTCAAACAGATGCAGTAAATCGAACTGCTGGGATGCAAAAAGCGTTTACTGATCAAGGCGCGTCTATAAAGGTACTTGCTGAGCAGACTGGTAAATGGAGCAAGGACGAAGCATCCAAAGTAATGACGGACATGCTTACCAGGTATTCATCCATTGATGCAGTTTTTGGCCACGATGACCCAATGGCCCTTGGTGCACTTCAAGCAATTAATGCGGCAGGCCGTAAGGGCATTAAAGTTTTTGGAGTGAATGGAAACAAGGAAGCATGTACCGCAATTAAGGCTGGAGAAATGTATGGAACAGCTCTCCAACTGAGTTATTTGGTCGGCGTGTATTCCGTTCGTGCAGCTTATGACCTAATGCAGGGCCGGTTAATACCCGCCCAGACATTGGCTCCTACTGCCCCTGTAACTCCATCGAATGTTAAAAAATGGATGCCTCAGTGTTGGTAGACGTAGTTAGTAAGTAAGTAATAGCAGAACAGTGCCAATTGAATTATTGGCACTGTTCTGTACACAAAATTTAAGTGTATGAGTTAGGAACCCATGAGTTTTCAACTGACAGAAAAATATTTTACGTGCCCGGAAAATTTCAATCTCACGATAAATGAAATTAATTTTCCTAGAAGAGTAGTCACTGGTTATGGTGCCAGTAAGATGATTAGTTTTGAGGTAAAAAAATTTGGAAGCAGTGCTCTAATCATTACGCACGCTCCGGGACGATTCACGTCTACGGGGATTCTGTCTGAGATTCTCGCAGATCTTAAAGGCGATGGAGTGAGATACGAAATAATTACGTATCAAGAGATTGCGACAACCGATGAGATTGATCAAGCTGCTGCCATTGTTGCCTTAAAAGATTTTTCTGTAGTCCTATGCATAGGTGGCGGAACCATCCTTGATGCAGGCAAGGCGATTAGTCTGGTTGCCGCTAATCCAGGAGGCTGTGAAGACTATATGTTCGGTCGGATACAACCGATACGTGAAGGTTTACCGATTATTGCTGTGCCGACCACAGCTGGTTCGGGTTCTGAATCCACGACCGTCTCAGTCATCCGTAATAAGAAGTTAGGGTTGATAAAGAGCTTGAATCACATTTATATGTTGCCAAAATGTGTAATTCTCGACCCAGGTTTCATTAAACATCTCAATCCAGAAATGTTGGCAGTTTCTGGACTTGATGCGTTTAGCCACGCATTGGAAAGTTACACTTCACCAAAATCAAGTTCTCTTTCGCGATCTTTTTCAATTTCAGCTCTAGAAATGATTTATCGAACACTTCCAAAGGTGACGTGTGGCATTGCCCACGATGATGATTATTCTGATTTGCTAGTTGGAGCACATCTCGCGGGGATTGCACTTAATGCCGGCGTGGGCGCGGCGCACATATTTGCGCAACCTCTTACAGCGACAATTGGGATCTCTCACGGTCAAGCTTTGAGCGCAGTTTTAGAAGAGGTAGTTAGGTTCAACGAAGAGGGTCTAACACTGCCCTATAAAGCTATTGTTGATCTTTTAGATCCGATGCACACTTTTGAGTTAAAAAATATGAGCGCAATCGTAAAATCTTTCATGAGTAATATAGGAATGAATAAACGTTTGAAGGAATATGCTGATATCGATAATTTGAGTAAAGTGATGAGTAATATAGGAGAGACCACCTCTCATATATGGACGAATGCCCGTCCTATTTCGAATCTTGATATTCAGAATATTCTGCATAAGTCTTGGCTTTAAACACTGTGAGCGGCGGGAGAAAATTATGAGGAACGTAAGAATAGCCACGAGCTCTCTTGCAACTTTGGAAGCGATTACACCTCCAAACAATCTTAGAGTCCCGAGCGTGAACGAAAATCTTTCACGGGGATTAGACATTCTAGATGTGGCAGGAGCAAATAAGGTAGACATTGCCGTATTGTGTGAGTCGTTCGCCTATGCAGGCATTCCGGGCGATAACTTGCGAGAAGTTGTAGAAACTTACCCAGGAAATTGTATTACCGAAGTTGCTAAGAAAGCCAAACATTACTCAATGTATGTAGTTGCTGGTTTCTATGTCGTGATCGAAGGTAAAATAAAAAATATTTCTGTCTTGTTTGACAGATCGGGAAATATTGTAGGGGAGTATGTAAAGAAGTATGCAACACAAGGCGAGATGGATTGTGGAGTGTTCCCAGAAGATACCCAAAACGTGTTTACTACAGATTTCGGAAAAATTGGTATGTCAATTTGTTTTGATATCAATTGGCCGGACGTGTGGACATCTCTAGAGAACGAAGCGGAAATAGTATTTTGGATTTCTGCTTATGAAGGTGGATTTCCTTTACAAGCCCGCGCCTGGCTTCATCACTTACCTATCGTGTCTGCAGTCATGAGTTATCACGGCAAAGTCATAGATATTAATGGCAAAGTTTTAGGGCAAACATCAAGGTGGAATCGAGTATATGTCCATGAATTTAATTTAGACCGGGAGATCCTCCACACCGACCATAACTATTCGAAGATTGCTCAAATTCAAAGCAAATATGGAGCAAAGGTGTCAATCGAAAGTTCCTCAGAAGAACATTTTTATATTATTCAAAGTAATGATGAGTCAATTACCGTGAAGTCAATCCTAGAAGAATTTGATATTCAAACGTACCGTGAATATATAGCTCAATGTACGGAAGATGTTCGAAAATCCAAAGGGTAGATTGATCCCCTTTAAAATGTGTCTAAAGTAATTCCTTTTCCACATGTAACCAAAGGGGCTAAAGTTTCTTATTCCCTGCTGGGCGAAGGCGCTTCTCCAAGTGTGAACGCTTGAACTCTTTCGATTGCTTTACTCGGGTTTGAAGGCCTTTGTAATAGTGCTTGCAATTGAATATTCCTCGGGTAGGGAGCCGCTCGGAAGCAATTTGGGGGTGAGTTGTTAAAAGATCATTAAACCCTTCGAGAACTTGCCTTCCGGCACAAAAAGGGCAGCCCTGTTTCCTGACTGTTCGATTTTGAGGTCTTGACTCATATACATGGCCCAGATTACATTTCCACCGACATACTCTTGTGGTACTTCCAGCAACGAAATCAGTACCAGCGGAATCCAAGAGTTCGTGCAACATCTCTGGATGTGTCGTCGCGAAATCGTTAAAACCAACCCATACTTTTTGGTTCAAGCAGTAGGGACACTTTGAATTACGGTCGACGCGATAGTTAACCTTAGTTTCCCAGGTATGCTCTTTTTTACATTTCCAACTAACTACTTGGCCTGAATTACTCTGTATTTGACTTGGATCCCAACCAACTGCCTGCTTTGCCAGTTCAGGATGCGTCTCAGCTAGAGACTTCTTAGCTAATGCCATAGTTAAAGTGTGGCGTATTAGTCTGACAAAGTAACCCTCTGTGTAAAGGTAGAAGAGTTGAGTACGGTGAAGAGATGAAAATGAGAACCCTGCTTGCTGCCATTCTAGGTATCGCTCTGCTAGCACCATTAGCTGCTAGCGCAGCGAACCCGAAAGCAGGCGCTGCTTGCAAAAAGCCAGGGGTTACTTCTACTTATAATGGGAAAGAATATACGTGCGTTAAATCAGGAAAAAAGTTAGTTTGGAATAATGGAGTCAAGATTAAAATTCCAAATCTGACACTTCCAGCGATTCCCGATTCTCCAATCCCAGAGGTTTCAAAAATTAATGACTTAACTTATTCAGTGACGATTCCAACAACCACAGGGTTTGACCCGTCGTCAATGCTCCTCAAAATCTTTTTCACGGCTGGAGCAGGAACTTGTAAGAAGGGTGAACATGCAGTAACCACACTTCCATACTCAGTGTTGTGCTCTAATCTATCGCCGGATAATGTTTTTGCGGTATATACATCGATGCAGGCAATCAGTGGAAAAAGCGTTGGGAATTATAATTCCTCAGCACCAGTCGCGGTGCTTGTCCAAACACCAAAACCTACTTCCACTCCTTCACCAACACCAAAACCCACTCCTTCACCGACTCCGACTGCCAACCCATTTGCAGCCGCAGCAGATAAGGCAGCCGCAGCAGCCTCAGCAGATAAGGCAGCACGTATTACTTGTCCAGTCAATGGAAAATGCGAAATTGGAAATAAAGGCCCTGGTGGCGGAATTGTTTTCTATGTTGCACCAACACCTCAATCCTGGGGACAGTATCTAG
>Ga0209284_10005772_pt1 | contig 12508 bp, 8 predicted proteins | sample FRY03_FD_187211 | JGI IMG/M metagenome (GOLD analysis project Ga0209284, IMG submission 187211) | Freshwater microbial communities from Lake Fryxell liftoff mats and glacier meltwater in Antarctica - FRY-03 (SPAdes) (version 2) | ecosystem: Environmental > Aquatic > Freshwater > Ice > Glacier... | reverse complement strand
GCATTCCTCCAGGATCACTACCATGATTAGGTTCTGTTAAACCAAAACAACCAAGCCATTCTCCTGAAGCTAATTTTGGCAAGTATTTATTTCTTTGTGCTTCATTTCCGTACGCATAAATGGGGTGCATTACTAAACTACCTTGAACACTGGCTGTACTTCTTACACCACTGTCACCCCTTTCAAGCTCTTGCATCATTAAACCATAACTTATATAATCTAACCCACCACCACCGTATTGTTCGGGAACAGTTGGCCCAAAACAACCCAAATCTCCCAACTGTTTAACTATTTGTTGAGGAAATTCAGCTCGTTGAGCGTAGTCTTCTATTATAGGAGAAATTTCCTTTTTTACATAATTACGTACTGTTTCACGAATCAATTTATGTTCATCAGTAAGCAAATCATCTACCATAAAATAATCTGGAGATTGAAATAGATCGGTTCTAGCAGCCATCGAAGTGATTTTAAATAAAATAATTTTTTGCAAAAATACATCCTTTCATTGCAACTTTTAAACCAAAAACAAGCCACACTTATAATTTGATCTAAAATAATGCTAAATATATTACTTGGATTTTGACAAATTGTTCATTCATTACTATTTTTTCTTGTTGCCTGATTGTTCTACTTCTCTATTCATTTCTTCTAAGTCAACTGGTCGTTCTGTATTATCTCCTATCAAATATTTAGCAAAATAATCGCTCATTCCCCAAAATACATATTCAGCCATATCGCCAAAACCATGACGCTGAGTTGGTAATATTTTCATATCAAAACGTTTGTTCGCTTTAATCAAAGCATTAACTACACGCATTGTATTAGCTGGGTGAACATTATTGTCGATCTCTCCATGAAATAACAATAGTTTTCCTTTTAAGTTTTTTACTAAATCAGGGTTTTTATCGATGTTGTATAAAAAGCTGGTATCGCCTTTTTCACTAATAATTTCTTTTACCCCATTGTGCTTTTCACTCCACCAACGATTATAAATAGCATTATCATGATTACCTGCAGATGAAACTGCAACTTTAAAAAAATCAGGATAAACCAATACAGCAGCAGTGCTCATAAATCCACCACCAGAATGTCCATGAATACCAACTTTGTTAATGTCTAAATACTTAAATCTATCAGCTAATTGTTCGGCTACTGCTTTTTTATCTGCTAGTCCATAATCACGCAAGTTGCCATATCCATAATTATGGTACCATTTGCTTCTGCTTGGGTGGCCGCCTCTGTTTCCTAGGGTTATTACCACTACCCCAATTTGAGCAAGCCGATCTGTTCTATCAAACCCTTTGCTAAAACTAGTATTCATTGCTTCAGTTTGTGGGCCTGGATAAACATACTCTACTATTGGGTATTTTTTTGTGCTATCAAAATCAAAAGGCTTATACATTACGCCAAATAAATCTGTAATTCCATCGTCGGCTTTTGCTTTAAATATTTCTGGAAACTTATAGCCAGCAGCAAAAAGGTTGGTTAAATCTGCAGTTTCTAAATCCATTATTTTTCTTCCGTCGGCAGCATACAAAATAGATTTAGGTACAGTATTTACTCGAGAGAAATTATTGACAAAGTACTTTTTATTATCATCCATAGAACCACTGTTATCAAAGTCTCCTGGATTTAATAATTTTAGACCAGTACCATCAAAATTAATTCTGTAGCAATGCAAATAGTAAGGGTTTTCACCTGCTTCTTTACCATTTGCTGAAAAGTACAATACCCTGTTTTTATCATCAATACCTAAAATATCTTCTGCATGCCATGACCCAGAAGTAATTTGATTCTTAAGCTTACCATTTTCATCGTATAAATAAAAATGTCCCCATCCATCATCTTCACTCCATTGTATTAACTCCTTTCCTTCATTTACTAACCCAATTCTTCTGATTTCAATATAGGTATTTAATTTTTCTTCGATCAAGGTTTTAGCGGTTACCAATTTTACATCTACAACACCTACATCAATTCTTTTTAAATCGCGACTGGTTCTGCTAAAATAAAATTTATCGGCAGTACCTAACCAAGTGGTTGATCTAAACTCATCGTCTCTTGTATTAACTTTAGCGGGTTGGCTCCAAACATTTACTGTTTGGTCTCTATACATTCCTGTAGTAATTTCTTTGCTCGTTTTAGTAGACCAATCAAATAATAATAAATGTTCAACTGGTGATTCTTTTTCGCCTGGCATCCAATATTTATAGGTTTCTAAAGTAGGTCGTGGATCTGCAATACTATTGATTACCCAAAGGTCTTTAACTTTTCTATTATCTGTAAGATCAATTACAAAGTATTTTGAATCGGGCGACCATAAAACAAATGCAGGCCTTCTAATTCCTTTGTTTTTTTCTCTTTCTACATTTGTTTCTCCATTTCCATTGCTATGATACCCGAAATTTTCTTGGCCATCTTTAGTTAGTTGCGTTTCTACAATAGTGCTGTCCTTATCATTAACTAAAGCCTTTGCATAATTGACTTTATCCATCCAATAGAGATTATTGTTTTTACCAAATATTACGATATTGCTATCAGGCGAAAGGCTTGCCCAAGATGGTCTGCGTTTTGGCTTTTTAAACTCATTTAGTTGATTTAATTCACCAGTAATAATATTGTACTCAAAGAAAAATATTTTCTTTTCTTTTACTGCTGTTGTAGTTCCCTTTTTTGTAGTTGTATCTTTTTTGTCATCATCCTTGGTACTTTTTACTTCAAAATGAATCCAGTTTTCATCTTTAATAAAACGCATACTATCAATATTCAAATGCTGAGCATCCATAGGATCATCTGTTATTCGAGTTAGTTTTGCAGCAAGTGCAGCATGATCAAACAACAATTTTTTCTCTCCTTTTGATGCGTCTACCATATACCATTTTTTCCCTTCACTGGTTTCAAACATATACCAAAATCGGTCGGTTTTTTTAAGCCAATGTGGATCTACGCCTTGACTAAAAATCATTTTCTCCAGTTTTTTCGGCGCAAATCTTGCGGCTAATGCATAATTAGCTTTAGGTGCTGGCGATTGCTGTGAGTAGATAATAGAACTGAAAAACAATGCAATTAGCAACTGTAAAAATCTCATAGTTAAAATTTTGAGTGCTGAAAATACTAGATTCCAATTTATAAAATCATAATTTCTATATGAAAGGTGGAAAATGTATTTTAATCGAGGTTTTTGTTTTAAATGAAAGAGATTAACTTGCAAGAAATTGATAGCATGGCTTTTGAATTTGAAACTGGACTAGATTTTGCATTAAAATGGGATAATAATGATGCTTTAGGAAGTTATAAAAGTCAGTTTTATTTTCCCAAACATAATGGAAAAGATGTCATCTATTTTTGTGGTAATTCTTTGGGATTACAGCCAAAAACTGTGGAACTATGTATTCAAACCGAATTAAGTTCTTGGAGAGAAAATGCAGTTGGCGGCTATTTTAAAGGCGAAAATCCATGGTTAACTTATCAGGATGCCTTAAGAAATTCATTGGGGAAAATTGTTGGAGCAACCGAGAATGAAATTACGGTAATGAATGCATTAACTGTAAACCTTCATTTACTGATGATGAGCTTTTATCATCCAACAAAAGAGCGATTTAAAATTTTGATGGAAGCAGGCGCATTCCCTTCAGATCAATATGCAGTTGAAACGCTGGTAAAACATTTTAATTTAAATCCAGCAGATACAATTATAGAGATAGCCCCTAAAAAAGGCGAAAAAATATTACATACAAATGATATCATTCAAATTATTGAAGACAATAAAGATTCATTAGCAATGGTAATGTTTGGTGGAATTAATTATTACACTGGTCAATTTTTTGATCTTAAAACTATTACCCAAAAGGCACATGAAGTTGGCGCTATTGCTGGGTTTGATTTAGCGCATGTTGTAGGCAATATTCCACTTCAACTACACGATTGGGATGTTGATTTTGCAGCATGGTGTAGTTATAAATATTTGAACGCCGGTCCGGGCGCAGTTGCAGGAGCATTTATTCATACTAAGCATAGTAGCAATATTAATACTCCGCGTTTAGCTGGATGGTGGGGCAATGAAGAAAAAGAAAGATTTAAAATGGAAAAAGGTTTTATTCCAAAAGCAAATGCAAGTGGTTGGAGTTTAAGTACATCTCCCGTTTTTAATACCGCTGCATTAAAAGCTTCCTTAGCAATATTTGATGAAGCAGGTATTGATCATATACGAGAAAAAAGTTTGCAATTAACTGCTTATCTCGAATACTTATTAAATCAACTAAATAACATTTCATTTGAAATTATAACTCCAGCTGATCCATTACAAAGAGGCAGTCAATTATCGTTGTACTTTAAAGAGAAAGGAAAAGAAATTCATACTAAAATGATTGAAAGTGGAATTATTGTTGATTTCAGAGAACCCGGAGTAATTAGATTAGCCCCTGCCCCATTGTATTGTAGCTTTGTAGATGTATATCGGTTTTACGAGATTCTAAAAAATAATTTTTAGCTATGACACATTATTCTACTTATTTAGCATTAGGTGATTCCTATACAATTGGAGAAAGTGTACCTCTATTTGAAAACTTTTCATATCAGGCAGTTCAATTAATGCGAAAAGCTAAACATCACTTTCAAGCACCAGAAATTGTTGCTAAAACTGGGTGGACTAGTAATGAATTAGCGGAAAATATTTTACACACGGTGCTTAATGATCAATACGACTTTGTAACCCTATTAGTTGGCGTTAACAATCAATATAGAGGGTTAGCAATTAATGACTTTGAAAATGATTTTAATTTTCTAGTTAATAAAGCAATTCATCTTGCTGGCAATAAATCTAATCGTGTGATGGTACTATCTATTCCTGATTGGGGATATACACCTTTTGCGAAAGGAAAAGATATTCAAAAAATCAGCAAAGAAATTGATGAATACAATAAAATGTGTTCGAGCATTGCAAAAAAGATGAAGACACATTTTATTAATATTACTGATGAAACGAGAGCAGAAAAAAATAATTTACAAGCACTTGCAATTGATCGTTTGCACTATTCGAATACAACTTATTTAAGGTGGGCAGAAAAAGTTGCAATGATTATGAAACAAGAATTAAAAAAATAATTATGGCTATAATTTCGCTTTTTTATCATCTTCCTCAATTAAGTGCTTAAGCAAATGCTTCCAACGTCACGTAATACCAATATATTTAAATGGGGAATGAACTTATATCCTATGTTCTTTGGAACTGGTGGAAAAATAATGCATATTAGTAAAGACTGGAAAAAAGTTACTATTAAATTACGTAAGAATATTTGGAGTAATAATTATGTAGGAACCATTTTTGGAGGGAGTATGTTTTCGGCAGCTGATCCTTTTTATATGCTCATGTGTATGCATATTTTGGGCAGAAAAGATTTTGTAGTTTGGGATAAAAGTGCATCCATTAAATTTATAGCCCCAGCCAAAAACACATTGTATACTTCTCTTCAATTAACTAATGATGAAATAAATGAGATTCGAAATAGTATAAATGAAAATGGTTTTACCACATTTGATAAAACAATTGAGTGGAAAGACGCATCAGGTAAAGTTCATGCCGTAATTACAAGAACAATCTATGCGGCTTCTAAAGAATATTATAATAATCACAAAAAAACAAGTTAATTACAATCTCTTGCAAGTGTTATCACCTGCTTCACTGATTCACTGCTTTTTATCATGCATTTTGATTTAAATTCACTTAAATAGAACTTTTGTATAAGTTTTTTGTTCTTAGTAACTCATTTACATAGAACAAATAATATGGTTAAAGCGTATAATTTTCTGGCTAGTTGGCAATTATTTCCAGAAAAGTGCAATTTCGAACTAGGTATAACACCCAAAAGCGGTAATTATAAAATTGAGAGTCAAAACGATTCAAAAGAGCTTTCGATTGGGATAAATTGGGTAAGTTTTGATAATGAAGCCTTTTATAGTCAGTATGCTATTACACCTGATGATACTATAAGAGCTTTAGACAATAATGAATTGGCGGAATCATATCAAGCTAATATTATTAATACAATACAATTACAAATAACATTTTTTAAAGAAAATGAAGTTAGTTTAAAGGTACTTCATGAAATAATGCCTAATGGGTATTTGAAGATAACTCAGGAAGGAATAAAAAATGGCAATACCCCTTTTAAAAATATTGAGATTTACCATAAACAAATGAGCGTGTTACCTTATTCATCTTCAGTTGCAGGAGTTGCAATACGCCCAACTAAAGAAGGTGTAATTAAACACAAAGCCTTGAGTGCAATGGAAGATCAAACAAATATGCAACTAGATCAAATAAGGCAACAGGTTGAACTCTTAGCAAAGCAGGCTCAAGAAATTAGAAAGAGGAAGGAATTAAGTATGATGATTTATGAAACAAGGTTAACATTTAAACCACAGATTGGACATACTTATCATTTATATGAGAAGAATAATGGCGATAATATGCTTTCCATGGTTGCACCTAATGAATGGGGGAAGTCTGGACCATTCAAACAATTTATATCTTCTATAAAACTATTAGCGGATCATACCTGGATTGAGGTATAGAATTACTTAGATAATTGCTTATTTAATTCTGTATCTATAGCATCCAAAAACTCTTCTGTATATAAATAATGTTCGCCATGTTTAACTTTATTTCCATGTATACAAACGGCTAAATCTTTGGTCATTTTACCGCTCTCTACTACTTCAACACACACTTTTTCTAAGGTCAAACAGAAATCAATAAGCGCTTGATTATTGTCTAATTTACCACGAAATTCCAATCCTCTAGTCCACGCAAAAATAGATGCAATCGGATTGGTAGATGTTGGATTTCCTTTTTGATGTTCTCTAAAATGCCTTGTCACTGTACCATGAGCAGCTTCTGCTTCCATCACTGTTCCGTCGGGAGTAACCAATGTTGATGTCATCAATCCCAAAGAACCAAATCCTTGAGCTACTGTATCGCTTTGAACATCTCCATCATAATTTTTACAAGCCCAAACAAAATTTCCATTCCATTTTAAAGCACTAGCTACCATATCATCTATTAAACGATGCTCATAAGTAATTCCTGCTTCTACATAAAGTTGCTTAAACTCTTGCTGATAAATCTCTTCAAAAATGTCTTTAAATCGACCATCATATTTCTTTAAAATTGTATTTTTTGTTGATAGATATAAAGGCCATTTTTTTGATAACGCCTGATTAAAACAGCTTCTTGCAAATCCTTTGATGCTTTCGTCTGTATTATACATAGCTAATGCTACTCCATCCCCTTTAAAATTATACACTTCAAATTCTTGAATGGTTCCATCTTCACCTTCAAATTTAATAGTTAGCTTACCTTTACCTTTAGTTACAAAATCGGTAGCTCTATACTGATCTCCAAATGCATGGCGACCAATACATATAGGAGCTGTCCAATTAGGCACTAAACGAGGTACATTAGCACATACAATTGGTTCTCTGAAAACTGTTCCATCTAAAATATTTCTAATAGTGCCATTAGGGCTCTTCCACATTTGCTTTAACTTAAATTCTATCACTCTATCTTCATCTGGAGTTATTGTAGCACATTTAATTCCAACACCATATTGTTTTATAGCATTTGCAGCATCAATAGTAACTTGGTCATTTGTTTCATCACGGTATTCCATTCCCAAATCATAATATTTAATATCAAGTTCTAGGTAAGGCAAAATCAGTTTTTCCTTAATAAACTTCCAAATGATTCTTGTCATTTCATCTCCATCTAACTCAACAACCGGATTTGTAACCTTAATTTTTTGTATCATTAATTCTATTTTATTGGTTCAAGGGTTACAAACATATTACTTTATTTCAAAATTATATAGAGCTAAACATTCACAATTAAGACTGGTATTGATAATTGATGCCTAACATCTTCTATCGTTTCGCCAAATATATAATCCTTAAGACCTGAATGTCGGTGAGCCCCCATAACTAACATACCTGCATCACAGTCTTTAACTATACGAACAATCTCACTTACCCTATTGTGATAACCTAATATTCCAGTTGCAGTATATCCCATATTCTGCAGTTGTTCAACATAAGAAGATAAACGCTCTTTGTCTTTTCTAGTTTCAGCATCATCACTTGCAGCTTCGAGGTATTTAGCTGATACGCTTTCAACTATATGCAATAATGTATAAGATACCCTGTATTCTCCTTGTGCAAGAGCATAGGCTATTAGTTTTTCATCGGCAGGAGAAAACTCTAAAGAAATAGCAATATTGGTTAATTGGTTTATTGCTAAATTTTTTAACTGCATTACTTCTCCATGCATTATTGCCAGTCTAGATACTTTCCTTTTCTTAATAATTGGGTAAAAAGTCATGGCAAAAAATAGCCCAACAAAACAAAGAATAGCAAGAATGATCAATAATTTTAAAAAAATACTGATATCAGCACTTAAAAAAACAATGGCTTCGTTTGAAACTAGGTTTACATTAAGAATTACTAAAATTGCAGCAATAAGCCAGGCAAAAATTTTGGTGGTTTTGCTAATTGCAAATTCCCCCATTGCTTTTTTGTCACTTACAAAATGAATGAGTGGTATTACTGCAAAACCTAATTGTAGGCTTAATATAACTTGACTAAACACCAATAAATCATCCACTTTATCTTCTCCATATATTAGAATAACAAATACAGCTGGAACTATAGCGATAATACGAGTTAATAACCGTCTCAACCAAGGATTAATTCTTAATTGCAGGTAACCTTCCATAACTATCTGACCAGCAAGTGTTCCAGTAAGAGTTGAACTTTGTCCGGCTGCAATTAATGCAACTGCAAATAATATTGGCGCAAGTGCAGTTCCTAATAACGGTTGGAGTAAACGATGTGCATCTTCAATTTTAGCAACTTGGGTATTTCCTGTTTTAAAGAAGACGGTTGCAGCTAAAACTAATATGGCTGTATTTACTAAGAAAGCTGCATTAAGTGCAATTGTGCTATCAATTAAGTTGTATTTAAGTGCTTTTTTAATACCTATTCTATCACGCGATATTTTTCTGGTTTGCACCAAAGCTGAATGGAGGTATAAATTATGAGGCATTACAGTAGCACCAATAATACCTACTGCAATATATAACGACTCTTTTGATAATGATGTAGGAATAAGCCCTTTAGCAACCTCAAGCATTGGGGGTTGGGCCAATAATATTTGAACCAAGAATGAAGCGCCAATTAAAACAACCAAGCCAATAATGAACGCTTCCATTTTTCGAATTCCGTAACGCTGCAAAAAGAGAAACAGAAAGGTATCAAGAACAGTAATTACAGTACCCCACACAATTGGAATTCCTGTTAATAAATGTATACCTATTGCCATTCCTAATACCTCTGCCAAATCACAAGCAGCGATTGCTAATTCGGCCAAAATGTATAGACAAAAGTTAATGAATGGGGGATAAACCTCTCTATTTGCTTGGGCCAAGTCCCTTCTTCGAACAATTCCAAGCCTAGCACTTAAACTTTGCAATAAGAGCGCCATCAAATTGCTCATTAGCAAAACCCAAATAAGCTGATACCCAAATTTTGCTCCACCCTGAAGATCAGTAGCCCAATTACCTGGATCCATATAACCCACACTAACAAGATAGGCTGGTCCAATATATGCCAAAATCCTTTTAAACCCCTTACGCGGCAAAGTTGTATCTACCGTTTCATGAACTTCGCTTAATGAGTTTTCGGGATGTATTCTTTGTACCATGATAATTTGGGTTAAATTTAAAATTATTCGCCCGTCTTAACAAACAAATAATTAACCCGTACAGTTTATAGCTTATTTTTAATGCAAATATTCATATATGAATAAATGGGTTTTCACTATTTTTATTTTTTTTGTTTTTAGCTGTAAAGAAAAGCAATTAGATCTATCTGGAGAAGTGCCTATTAAACAAAATGACTTTTTTGGGATATTTAAGCCAATGACCCTTCCCTTCAATGTTTCTGATACCAATATAGAAAAATCATCAGACACCATTACAATTGGGCTAAAAGCATTTCTTCAATTCTTTCCAGATAGTGCTTTTAAAAACCTTACAGGTAATAATCGAAATTTAATCATTCATCCTATTGGTAAAATTGAAAAAGAAAATGAACAATACTTTATTATATTAATCACAGAAAAAAAGAAAAAGCAATTAGCTGTATTTATAACTACTAAAAAGAACAAATTTTTAGGCTCAAAAGAGCTATTAAATAATGACCAACAAGATGAATACTTTCATTCGTTATTAATTAATAAAGAACCCACTTTTTTATTGAGTAAAGAAAAAATGGGGAAAGATGGGCAATTATTGTTTTCGAGAACCGGATGGGTGTATAGTGATCTTGGAATTTTCATGGTGGTAATTAATGATTCAAATGAAGATCCAAAAAAATTGGAAATAATTAATCCAATTGATACCCTAGCCAAAAAAAATAAATACAGCGGAGATTATATAAAAGACAAGAAAAATTATGTTTCAATACGCGATGGGAAAAACGCTAATAGCTATCAATTTTTTATTCATTTTGAAAGAAATGAAGGAAGCTGTACAGGTGAATTAAAAGGAGAATTGAAAATGAAAACAAATAATACAGGAATATTTAATGAAAATGGTGACCCGTGTATTATTGACTTTGCATTTGAAGGCAATGAGATCTCAATAAAAGAACAAGGAACTTGTGGAAATCACCGAGGTATAAAATGTTTCTTTAATGACCAGTTTATCAAGAAAAAAGAGCCTAAATCTAAAAAGATTAAAAAGCTTAAATAGATTGAAATAATTTTAGTTATCCACTGATGTTAATGTGTATTAAATACATTATCCGAAATTTCACATATATTGCGCGCAGCATTGTTCACCAAACAAAAAAACATGAGCTTTAGAAATTACCAGGTTCCTTATCCAATTAACGATCAGTATGCCAAAAAAGCCGCTTACTTTTCAATGGAGTTTGCAATTCATCAACCTTTAAAAATTTACAGTGGCGGTCTAGGATTCTTAGCTGGATCTCATCTTAGAAGTGCTTATGAATTACGTCAGAATATGATTGGCGTAGGTATACTTTGGAAATATGGTTATTATGATCAAGCAAGAAATCAAGACCAGACTTTGCAAGTAACTTGGATGGAAAAGAATTATTCGTTTTTGGAAGATACAAATATCAAGTTCCAAATAATGATTCATGAACATCCTGTTTGGATTAAGGCTTATTATTTAAATCCGTCTACTTTTAATAGTGCTCCGTTGTTTTTATTAAGCACCGATTTACCAGAAAACGATTATGTTTCACAAACCATAACTCATCGTTTATACGATGCAAATGTTGCAACAAAAGTTGCACAATTTATTTTGTTAGGAGTAGGTGGTGCAAAACTAATTGATGAATTAGGATTTAATCCTGACGTATATCATTTAAATGAAGCTCACGGAATTTCATCTGCTTTTTATTTACTCAATAAATTTAAGAGCTTAGCAAAAGTTAAAGAGCACCTTGTCTTTACAACACATACACCTGAAGAAGCAGGTAATGAAAAGCATGATATTTATTTATGCCACAAAATGAGTTATTTCTGTGGTTTAAGTATTGATGAGGTTCGCAAATTAACTGGAATAACTGATGATCAATTCAATCACTCTTTAACAGCATTACGATTTGCAAGAAAAGCAAATGGAGTTTCGGCTTTGCATGGAGTGGTGAGCAGGGAGATGTGGAAAAATTACGAAGGAATTTGTCCGATTACATCAATTACAAATGCGCAGAACTGGACTTATTGGGCCGATAAGCAGATGTATAAAGCAATGGAAGCAAAGGACGATGTTGCGTATGACGACCGCAAAAAATTTCTAAAGAAACGTGCTTTCGAAATAGTTGCAGATCAAACAGGTAAAGTATTTGATCCAAATGTTTTAACAATTGTTTGGGCAAGACGTTTTGCAGGTTATAAGCGTGCAGGAATGTTAACGTACGATATGGATTGTTTCGAAAAAATGTTGAATAATACTAAATATCCAGTTCAAATTATTTGGGCGGGAAAAGCTTATCCAGTAGATCACCCAGCAATTTCTGAATTTAATAATTTAGTACACTTAAGCAAAAATTATAAAAATGTTGCGGTTCTAGTTGGTTACGAATTGGCGCTCAGTAAAAGAATGAAACAGGCTTCAGATGTTTGGCTAAATAACCCACGCGTACCAAGAGAAGCATCTGGAACAAGTGGAATGACTGCCGCAATGAATGGTGCTGTTAATTTTTCTACAGATGACGGTTGGATACCAGAATTTATTAACCATGGTAATAATGGCTTCGTAGTGCCTAAAGCAGATTATGAAAACATGACTCAGCATGAACAAGATGAGTATGATTTAAATAAAGCGTACGAAATTCTTGAGCAACAAATCATTCCAATGTATTATGACAATTTTGATACTTGGCGTCAAATTATGAAAAATGGCATGATGGACGTTCGTTTTCA
>Ga0209284_10005771_pt1 | contig 12510 bp, 12 predicted proteins | sample FRY03_FD_187211 | JGI IMG/M metagenome (GOLD analysis project Ga0209284, IMG submission 187211) | Freshwater microbial communities from Lake Fryxell liftoff mats and glacier meltwater in Antarctica - FRY-03 (SPAdes) (version 2) | ecosystem: Environmental > Aquatic > Freshwater > Ice > Glacier... | reverse complement strand
TCAAAAAATTCTAAAATATTTTTCTGGTCAATTTCACTCATTTCAGTTAAAAGCATTCGTCTAGAATCCTTTAAATCTTTTTGAGTTGGTTCTATCTCGCCAGTAAAAAGTTTTAGAATTTTTGTTATATCTTTTGGAAGACTCCAAAGCTCCACATATTTGTCAACCCACCTTTTATCTACTTGATTAAATCCTTGCGGATTACTCACAAGCTTAACCTGTAAATTTTGTAAATCCTCTTGTGATTTTAGTTTACAACTTCTGCCCATCTTAACCTAAACATGTCTTGACCAATTTTATCAAACTCAAATAAACAATCTTCGCCTTCTCCGTCATTCCATTTTTCAATGCTAATCATTTGCTCATCTTTTAAACAATCGACCGTTACCAGTTCATTTGCTATGGCAATTTTATTTATCTCATTTTCACAATAGATTTTATTTTTAGAAAACATGTTGTTCATAGTTATACAGTAGTATTCCAGTTAATCTGCGTAATCGTACTCTCATTTCGTTTAAAAATTAAACTACTTATCGGGTCTTGGTAGAGATTATGCGAGGGTTTTTCTTTAAAGTTTCGTACCACAAAAATAAAATAGCGATCTTTTAAAAATCCAGCGACTGTATGTTCCTTATTCGTTAGGGCAATATTTCCTCTCTGTTCATTAAGCCCTTTCACTTCAACGCCAAAATATCTATCTTGTTCTTCTGCTACTAATTTGAAATCAAAGCCACAACCAACCTTTGTCGTATCTTCAAGTTTATAGCCCTTAAATAAATCAACGTTTGAAAAATTATCCCTGAAATACTGTTCGGCGGCTTGTCCCGTAATAAGACGTTTGGCAAAAGAACTTTCTTTGTCGCCTTCGCTTTTCGCAATTTCTTCCATTAAAACATCTAATTCATGGTCCTTGTAAATAATATCTTTGAGTAAGTTTGAAAAATCTACCAGATTCAAGGTATGAAAAGTATCATAAATATCCTTGCAGTATTTTCTAATTTCTCGCTTGTGCCAACCTTTTCTTTCATTGGGAAACAATGGATCAAATTCATCTCTGTAATTTTTGACTGAAGCTGGTTGAACACCCATTGCCAAGCCAATAACATTAAATGCTTCGGTAAAATTATCAAAACCTAGATGCTTCAAACCTTCAAAATCAAATTTTGATAAGTATAGTCCAGCTAATATTGATTTTTCACGCGGTGATAATTTTTTCATTTTCATAAAGCTACATCACAGAAAAAGTTTGACATGGAAAACCCGCAATCATTACATCAAACTCTGGCAAGTCATCAGGGTTTATTTTCATTAAATCCCCATGATTTGTTTCATCATGACCAAAAAAATCTCTATATGTTTTTTCAGAATTTTTATCAATTTCTGAAAATCCAACACATTGCATTCCTAAAGACTCTAGACCAACTCGTCCGCCACCGATACCAGCACAGAAATCAATAAATTTTAAATTGTTATTTTTAGTCTTTGTCATAAGGCTATTTTATTAAATCTTCAATAGGAACACCAAAAGCTCTGGCAATTTGATCCATAACCATAACTGACGGTTTTTTTATTACACTACTTTCAATTTTTGTTAAAGTCGTATATTTCACGCCAGATTTTTGAGCAAATTCTTCTTGCGATAATCCAAGCTTATTGCGTATTTTTTTTATACTTTTTCCCGATTGTAATTTCTTTTGCCATATTTTAAATAATTTGATAGTTTTAGTATGGGTGCTTATGTAACCCTTCATAAATATGATAACAAATAAAATGAAAGTAGTCCAATTAAAAATGAGGGAAGCCCGCTTTTGGTCAGCCCCCGCAGTAGCGGGACAAAGATAAAAAATTCCAATTTGAGCTTAAAGTCGGCTGGCGAGTCCTCGCAGAGGGCGAGCCAACAAAGACATTTCCCAATTGGCGGAGAGGGAGGGATTTCCCACGTCACTTCGTTCCTCTGGATAAACTTCTCATCCCTCCCATTCTTCGTCAATCCCAGTGGCTTATCGCACTTATGCTTGTCGAAGTGCGGAGAGGGAGGGATTCGAACCCTCGGTGAGTTTCCCCACGCCGGTTTTCGAAACCGGTACATTCGGCCACTCTGCCACCTCTCCTAACGATCAAGGTATTATAGCAGTTTCAGATCATAGCCTGATCACCACTTCTGGCATCTGAGACAAGTCCTTGATATCTTCATCCGTCGTCGTTGCGATGGTCTGATACTCTTTGATCACAGACATCACGAGCTTCCTATTATGCTCGTCAAGCTCTGAAAAAATATCATCAAGGAGGAGTATGGGCTTTGCGTGCGTCATCTTTTCAAAGTACAGAAGCTCATTGAGCTTGAGCCAAAAGATCGCCATACGCTGCTCACTCCGTGATCCAAAATGACTCACATTCTTTTTTGTTGGTTCATTGAGAAACAATGTGACATCATCTTTCTGAGGTCCGATCACAGTTCGCCGTAGACGGTACTCACGAGCACGTACCTCCGCAATGCGCTCTTCTGAGAATACATCGGGGCGGTATAAAGTAGTGAAGTGCTTTCCATTTATATCTGGGTGTTCATTCAAATAATCTGTATACTCTTTCCGTTTTGTTGTAATGTATGCTGCATGCTCAATCAAAAATGCATCCCAAAATGCAATTTCAGACACAAGACTAAGCTCATTTTCATAGTTCTCAAGTACTTTATTTCTTGTGCGGAGTGCTGTCTCATACTGCCTCAGACTCTTGCGATAGGTGGGGTCTACTGCAGAGAGGACTTCATCAAAGTACCGACGCCTGCGACTGGGTGAACCAGTGATGATCTGGATCTGTTCCGGCGCAAAAAGAACCGCTTGAGACTGCATAGTTCTGTACTGTGCGGCAGTCTTGTGAGTCTTGTTGACAAAGTACATTTTTTTAACGCGAGAAGTATCGGCTTTTTGCATACGCACCTGAAAGAGGTTTGTGTGTTCTGAATCTTGAAAAAATCCTTCAATCAGATTCTCGTCTGTATCCCATTTGACAAGCTCAATTTCACGAGTTTCACGAAATCCTGTTCCATAAATGATGGTATATATTGACTCGAGAAGACTTGTCTTACCACGAGCATTCTCACCGATTATCAGCGTCAGATCTGGTCCTATCTCAAACGCCGATTTCTCAAAGTTGCGAAACCGTGTGAGGTCTATATGTGTAAGTGTCTGCACCATGAAAAGAGTATAGCTTATTTTTTCTTCAAGAGGAAAATCGACTCCATGAAGGAGGGTAATCGAAAGATAGAGTTTCGCTGAAGTACTGCACCAGGGTGCTCTAAGAACTTTCTTTGCCAAAATTTCTTGGTGAAAATGGAGTGACGAGAATGGTCGCGACTATAGAGCCATCGCATCCAAAGGTTTTCCTTCGTATATATTTTGTGCATGATGTATTTTTTTGACACGCGAATAGTTTCGTCTATTGATTTTTTGATGCGTCCTCGTTCCATATGCTCAAGAACGTCAAACGTGAGAACAAGATCAAACTCATCTTTTGCATATGGCAGTTTGATGATATCCCCTGACTTTAAAAATGGGCGCACCGTTTTATCGGCAAGCTCAAGCGCGTGTTCTGAGATCTCGACACCGTACGCATCAATTCCAAATGATCGAAGGACTTTAACAAGACCCCCTGTTCCACATCCGACATCGAGACAGTTTTTGGGTTTGAGAAAGAGCCTGATAATCATCGCTCGATAATACACAGCAATCATCATAAGGAATTTTCCAAGCGCAGATGATCGTTGGGTAAAACGATATCCTGCCTTTTCACCCATGTAGTACGGACGGTCATAAAAACTTGCATCAATTCGATATGGCATGATTACTGTTCCTACAAATGCGTCTCCTTCGATAATATGTTCAATATTTTTGAGCTTTTCTCCGTTTGCGACAATGACCGTCAGCTTCAGTTTGCGTGCAAGTTGAGCCGCAATTGGGTCAAATGGAGCGTTTATACCAGGTGACCACTCAGTGCCAACGATTCGCTCGAGCTCTCCCCATGTGAGCTTCTCAATTGCGACAGCGTCCTGGTACTTGCGAGGGTCTTTGTCATACACCCAGTCGATGTTTGAAAGATTGATGATTAGGTTGGCACCATAGTCTCTGGCAAGAATCACTGCATCATAGTCCGTTGACCACCCTGGTTTCCATCCTGCACCGAGAACAACCGGTTCTTTCCAGTTGTGAAGCTTCTTATCGTAGTTCTCAATAATACGAGGATTTGCGATGTCTTCAAATATTGTGCGAAGAAGATGTGCGTTGAGACGCGTTGCATGAATACCAAGCCAGTCAAGATCTTCGTCAGTCATCGTTCCAATGACAGATTTACCTGCATCACGATAGTTTCGTGCTGTCATACCGCCGCCTGCGACCAAAAAAAAACGCTTGCCGCGTTTTACATATTTTCGTATGAATGTATTGAGTTGGGATAAAAACCGAGTGTCAATCCCGTCTTTTGTAACAAGAAGTGAACCTCCGATTGAGATTACGATTGGTGGTTCTTTTGAATCAAAAATCATAGGGTGAGCGGTAAAAAATACTTCTGATTTATATTCATACGATATGTATATTATAAATTAGCTTTGACAAAAATCAACCCGTTCACTACAATGTGAGTACATGAGACGCTCCAGAATCACAATCACCCTCGAAACAAACCTTCTTAAAAAAATTGATCGGCTCATCGATAAGAAAAAAATTCGCAATCGCTCGCATGCCATCGAGTACATCGTAACTCAGTATACACAATCATCTGTAAATAAAGCAATTATTCTTGCAGGAGGTCGAGGCACACAACTCAGACCATATACGTATGAAATTCCTAAATCTATGCTTCCTGTTGGAGGGAAGCCGATCATCGAGCATCTTATCGAACAGTTGAAAGCAAACAATATTACGGATATCATTATTGCAATTTCCTACCTTGGAGATAAGATAAAGAAATACTTTGGCGATGGATCACGGTTTGGCGTGAACATCACATACTCTGAGGAACAGGAAGATCTCATGACTGGTGGTGCGCTCAGTAGACTCAAGGATCAAGTTGGACAAGACACGTTTCTCGTGGTACATGGTGATATTATGAGCGATTTTTCATTCTCTGACTTTATCCAGTTTCACAAAGAACAAAGTACGAGTGCGACAGTTGCTTTGACCACAAACGCAGAACCAACAGCGTTTGGACAGATCAAACTACAAGGCACGCATCTGACTAAATTTTATCTAAATACAGATGGGGCTGGCACGAAAAGCCATCTGATACATACCGGCATTTATGCGTTTGAGCCAACGATATTCAATGAGTTTCCTAAAGATAGAGCACGTTTTTCACTTGAAGATGTCATCCAACACTTGGTATCAAAGCAGGAAGTCAGTGGATTTGTATTTGAAGGAAGTTGGTACGATGTGGGAAACCCGGAGAACTACGAAAAAGCGATAAAAGAGTACAATAAGGAGTGAGGGTTAGTTACGAGTTGCACGTTTTATTTTCAATCAAGAAGTTGTAGTGGTTCGATTTATCGAACAGTTTACATTGCGCCACCCTCCTCATCGGCGGGCAAGTAAATGACGCCACTCCCATTTCTTTCTATATGTATTGAAATCTCACTTTGAACTTTCTACAGTATTCCATCTCCAACTCCAAAGATAAAGCCGATAACTTTTGCCAACAGATACGAAACCATGAGGAGCGCAAATCCTATCACACCTGCTGATATCTTCGCTTGACCTGACTTGACCTTCTCTGGATCTCCTCCTGATGCCAAAAAATCATACCCTCCCCAGATTACGACAAGAAGGAGGATAACAGCTGCGAAAGGATACGCAAAAGACGTGATGACCCTCACAACGTCGGTAAGAGATGTGATCCCGACGAGCGGTCCAGTAATGGTCACGGTGCTCTCGCTATTTGGTGTAAGAACGAGTCCCTGAGCAAGAATAGTTGACATACATTATCTTTTTCGAAAAATATATAAACCTGAGCGCAAAACTGCAATAAGGACAATGTGAATTCCGATTGAAATTCCAAGGTACGTATTTATAGCATACATGAAACTTCGGAGTCCTGCAATAAACTCGGGATTGCTAAATATCCTTGCGACAGGAATATCAAATATATAAAGTAGCCCCAAACAGAGAATCAAGATAGGTAGAATGTATACAATATCTACAAGGTCTTGTTTTGAGGAGAACATAGAACTCGAGAGGATAAAGATGAATGCAATGAGAATAACTTGAAAAAATGTATTTTTTATTGCAAAAATATTAATCTCATACATCCACCAGAGTATGAAAATACCCACGATAATTGGCGCAATGCCCACAAGAATACTGCGAAACACATCTTTTTTTTCATATACTACTCTGCCCAATTTGATATATGACCCATCCCATTCAGGGAACACGTGAATGTCTCGTACTCGCACAAGTAAAATCGTAGCCATGAGAAAATGTGACAGCTCGTGTATCACCGTCCCTGGGAAAAAAATGAGTGAAATAATAGAAAACACAACTCGATCGGAGCGAAAAAAAAGATGTAGAATTCGAAAGAGCATACGAATACTAATACACGAAAGGATGAAGAGAAGGAGGAGTTCTGCTGTAAACAGCGCAGACAGCAGCAGGATCATACCAACTGATTGCGAAATATCAAGAAGCCAACAAGTGCAAGTACAATGACTGTAAGGAGGATGACAGTTCCCAGTAGTACATGACTTACGCCCTTCTTTGAAGAGCGATTCTTCAATGACTCAGTATCAAGTGGGGTGAAGTTCGGCATCATACAAAAAATAGTATATGTTATGCAGTGGCTACTTGTCCATCCGACATCATCTCAGTCTTTTCAATATTTTCAGTTTTCTCAACTCCCATATCCTTTGGTTCTGTACTTTCGAGTTTTTGAACCGGTTTTGGCGCAGATGATGGAACTTCTTGCTTCCGAATATTTTTTGAGGCACATGCCGCACAGATAGGTGTTGCATTCTTGAGCACCTCTGTTTTGAATGACTTATAACAGGTATTACATATGAATGCTTGGTCGTGTGCACCTTCTTGAGATATATCTTTACTATCTTCTTTCTCCTCAATTTTTTCAATATTAAAGATAAACTCGTCACCATCATAATCAACGATAAGCGTATCACCTGCTTTTACTTTTTGCGCAATAATAAGTTCTGAAATAGGATTTTCCACAATCTTTTGGATCGCACGACGAAGAGGACGCGCGCCGTACACAGGATCAAAGCCTTCACGCACAATCGCCTTTTGAGCTACATCAGTAACAGAAAAACCGATTTCTTGTTCTTCAAGAAGCTTTGAAAGACTCTTGAGTTGAAGCTTGACGATGAGCAACATATGTTTAAACTTCAATGGCTCAAACACAATAACTTCATCAAAGCGATTGACAAGCTCTGGTCGGAAAAACTTCAGAAGTTCATTCATCACTTTATCTTTGATGACCTGGTATTTTTTGACATCCGTTTGTTCTTCTACTTTTTCTTTCTCGTCAAGCTCTTTATCGAGAGGAAAATCTTTTCCAAAGAATATCTCTATGGACTGTTTTGTCCATCCAAGGCTTTTTCCATCCTTTGACCAAACGTCAGGACCCACAATGATTACTTCTTTACCATTTGGTGAAAATGTGTGAATATCCCAATGTGTGACAGGAAATACATTATCCTTACTCGTCTGCCCTTCAAAGTACTCCTTGAGAAGTCCCGTTTTCCATTCAGACGTCCCATCTTTTTTCATCCAGAACCGATCTTTGTATGTGACAATCTCCTGACCATCGGCGGTGTATGAATGAGTCTTGAGACGAACCGTCGGAAGCTGCTCATCAGGGGTATCTGGGAGCGCATTTATGACAATTTGATCTGCAAAGTACTCAATGAGATTTGTGACTTCCCATACTTTTGAGGTTGTTGCAGTTCGCGCATAGATCACATCACCTGTGCTGATCATCTCAACTCCTTTTGGCGAGACCGCATGAGTATCGTATCCAAATGTTGGGAATGAAGTAACTAAAATATGTTCTGGCTCAGAATCATTCACAGTGTCTGGCTTCTTATCTGTTTGATCTTTCTCAAATCCGTTCTCTTCTTTTTTTATATCTTCAGTAGGGGCTACAGCTGCAGATTTATTTTCAACTTTCTGTCCTGCAAAGTACTCGGGCAGTGTGTGGTTTTCCCAACGAGAACCAGATTGAGAACCTGTGATTGCGCGCTCAAAATACTTGTTTCCAATGGTCAAGAGTTCGCGACCGCGTGGGGTAAAGACATATGTGGAGACAACTGTCGGTTCAGAGACTTCAGATTTTCCACTTTTGAGGAGCTCTTTTTGGATGAGCGGTGTTCCGATGTTTGATGTACAGATAACGACGGTATTTTTGAATGTAATAGTCCGCCCTTTGTTATCAGTAAGCCGTGCATCATCAAGAATCTGCAACAGAATATTGAAAATATCAGGATGTGCTTTCTCAATCTCGTCAAAAAGAACGAGCGAGTATGGCTTTCGACGAACTGCTTCGGTAAGCTTTCCACCCTCTTCAAATCCGATATAGCCAGGTGGTGGTCCGAGCAGTTTGGCAATTTCGTGGCGCTCCATATACTCTGTCATATCAAATCTGATGACGGCTTCTTCATCATCAAAGAGGACTTCAGCTAGAGTTTTGGCGAGTTCTGTCTTTCCAACACCAGTTGGACCGAGGAAGACAAAACTACCGATTGGTCGATTATTTGATTTAAGTCCTGCACGACCGCGACGAACCGCTTGCGACACAGACAAAACTGCCCGCTCCTGATCAACCATTCGTTCATGAATGATATCTTCAAGGTTCGCAAGCTTGTCACCTTCTGATGTACCAATTTTTGAAAGCGGGATCCCCGTTCGTGTGGCAATGATATCTTTGACTATATTTGGCGTCACGGCGGTAGTTGTCTGAGCCTTTTTCATACTGTACTCATCCTGTTTTTCTTTCAATTTTGCAGTGAGGTCATCAATTTTCGAACGAAGGATACGCGCCTTTACTTTCTCTCCGCGGCGTTCGTCATCGCGGAGATCTCCATTGAGCTGAACGATCCGATCCTCCATAGATTTTATTTCTTCTGGAAGGGAAATAAGTGGCAATCTCACCGCCGCCGCTGCTTCGTCCATGAGATCAAAGCCTTTGTCGGGGAGAAATCTATCTCCGATATATCGCTTTGAAAGCTTCACAGCAAGTTCAATTACTTCATCTGAAATTTTTACCTTGTGAAATGATTCGTATTTGTCACGTGAAGCTTTGAGCATCTTTATGGCAGCTTCTTCAGTTGGCTCAGGAACGACAACTGTTTGAAAACGTCGTTCAAGCGCTGCATCTTTTTCTATATATTTTCTATATTCGGTGATCGTTGTTGCACCAATGAACTGGACTTCACCTCTTGCAAGCGCAGGCTTTATAAAGTTTGCGGCGTCAAGTGCACCATCTCCGCTTCCCGCTCCCATCATCGTGTGCATTTCATCAATAAACATGATAACTTCACCTTTGCTGGCTTTTAACTCATCGACGATACCTTTCATCCTCTCTTCAAACTCTCCACGATGCGATGCACCTGCAATCACACTGACAAGATCAAGCTGCATTATGCGTTTATTCAAAAGACTCTCAGGGACTTGCTTACCTACTATTCGTTGTGCCAACCCTTCGACAACTGCGGTTTTACCTACACCTGGCTCTCCAATAAGTGCAGGATTATTTTTTATACGACGTGAAAGGATATGAACAACTCGTTCGATCACGGGTGAACGTTCAACGACTGGATCAAGCCCCCCGTCTGCTGCTTTTTGCGTGAGATTTATACAGTATGTTTCAAGTGCTGATTTGGTCTGATGCTTCTTGTCTGCTGTGCCACTCTGTGACTCTACTCCTTCTTTTTTTCCCGTTATACGCTTGTTCAGATCTTCTTTTGTGATGCCAAGTTTGACGAGTACACGTGCTCCCACTCCCTCACCCTCTTCAAACAGGGCAAGAAGAATATGCTCTGGGGAGATAAACTCGAACCCAAGCTTACGCGCAATAATGAGAGATTTGTCAATAATCTGCTTGATCCGTGGTGCAGGCTGAGGAGGTGTTTGTGACTCTTCCTTCTTATATATCTTCACCAACTCTTGTTCGATGATCTGTGGTTGTACCTTAAGATCGATGAGGATCTTGAATATTTCTCCATCTCCGAGAAGTCCATGAAGCAAGTGCTCGCTGTCCACAAATTGATTATGGAGTTCTTGTGCTTTTGCATTCGCCGCAAGAAACACTCCATTTGATCGCTGTGTGAGATGAGTCATAATATCAATGTCGTTGAGCTTTTTAACCGAAAGTTGTGAGCCTAGAATATTCTTAGCATCTTTCTGCTCGATTGGATTTGCTTCTTTGTTTTCAGAAACTTCAGATTTTATATCTTTCTTAGAATTGTCTGACGGGACTAGACTCGCTGGTGGTACAGACTGAACTTTGAGTACATCTTGAGGCTCAGCAGCAACACTAGTTGCAGCTTGAGGAGTTGGTGGAGTACCAATTCCATTGAATGATTGACCGCTTGGAGGAGCCCCAATACCGTTGTATGACTGACCGCTTGGTGGAGCCCCAACACCGTTGTATGACTGTGGCTGTGGAGGGACAACACTCCCTGCGGTATCAGATGAGTTTGCATTTGGTGTCTGTTTCTTTATAAAATCAAATATGCCTGCCATTCATTCATTATGAGAAACAAAAATCTAAATGTCAACTCAGTATTTTTCGCGCTCGCTATTTTGATTTTTTTATCATTATTTACAATTGTATTTGAGGCAAAAGCTGAAGAAAACGATCCTGCAATAGCTGCACAGAATGTGGGAGATAAAGTTTCAAATATGAATTCCACAGAAACACTTAACCAATTTTTGCAAATTTTCTCTGGATCAGGTATAGAAAAAGCAAATGTTTCACCATTCCCAACTCGCACTTCACAATCATCAGTACCTTCGGTGATTTATGAACCAATACCTGCAAACTCTTCAGTTACAGAAACTGTGGATGTAATTACAAATATCATTCATGAGCACTGTGTCAAATTTGGCAAAGGTGTCGTGAAATCCCAAAACAGTTTTTGTGTCGAACCGATTGCAAAAATAATAAGAGGAAGTAATGGAGCGAACGTCGTAACTGATCTTAAAACTTCAGCTAACCTTTACAAAACGCTTCAATGTGTTGGTTGTGCAACTGCATTCTCAAATCTCATAATACCTTTCCACGTAACAGGACACGCTAAAGATTATCTTGGTAAAAAAATACCGGGTTATAGATATATTCCAAATCCAAAAAATGCCACAACATTTCCAGATTATTCTCAGATCAAACCAGGATCGTTATTCATTATCAATAAATATACTTTTGGACATATTGGAGTAGTTGCTGAAGTTAAAGATTCAAGATCATTTCGAGCATTTGAATGTAACTTTAGAGCACCTGGCATGGCTTCAAATGATCTGATTTGGAGTTTTAACAATGTGGATGGATTTCAAGTTCCTATTTAAAGACATATGAATAATAAAAATATTGTACTTATTCTTGGATTTATATCTATAATACTTATCGTGGGCTTTTTCATACTCTTATCCTCACGTGACAAAGAAGTATTAATTGAGGCTCCATTGGATAAAACAAATCCTACTGGCATTATTTTGCCTAAGGATAAATTGGCAAAAAATGAACTTGATGTAATATCGTTAAATATTCCTGACAACTCTTCTAATATCCCACTGGACAATCTTTTGGAGATTACTTTTTCAAGAAATTTGCAGCCAAATGAGATTGAAATTGATATATCGCCAGAAATATTATTCTCTACAGAAATTTCAAAAGACAAATTTAAAATTGTTCCGATAGATAGTTGGGCTGGATCAACAAGATATTACTATAGTGTCAATTTTGTATCGGATTCTCAAAAAGTACGTCTATATAGCTTTGAAACCGTAGGCAACCAATCTGTAATAGCTCCAGACACATATTCTGAAAATTTATATGATGACATTGAAGAAAGCACTCGTAGAAATGATCCAGACATCTATTTAATAAACCATGTTCCATTTGAAAATGAATATTTCAAAGTAACCGGGAACCTAGACTTGACCCCTCCATCGCATTACTTCTTTACAATTAGCCCACTAAATACCAATGAAAATTTAGTTCGTCAATCTGTTCAAACGTGGCTTCAATTTAATCAATTAACGAACTCTCAAATTGAAAGCCTTGATGTTCGATATAAATGAGAGAATTCAATACTGTTTTTAATATTTAAACTATTTGAGTAACAATGGTATCTTCGAGTGATTTAACAAACAAACATAAAATCATAGCCGTGCTGGTTATTTTAGTTATATTATCTTTGTTTACACCTATATTTGAGACAAACGCTAAAGAAAATGACCCTGCAACGGCTGCACAGAATGTGGGAGATAAAGTTTCAAATATGAATTCCACAGA
>Ga0209284_10005769_pt1 | contig 12511 bp, 6 predicted proteins | sample FRY03_FD_187211 | JGI IMG/M metagenome (GOLD analysis project Ga0209284, IMG submission 187211) | Freshwater microbial communities from Lake Fryxell liftoff mats and glacier meltwater in Antarctica - FRY-03 (SPAdes) (version 2) | ecosystem: Environmental > Aquatic > Freshwater > Ice > Glacier... | reverse complement strand
AACGCCTGCCGCACCGTCTGGATCACCGACACTACGACAGCCTGCGCAGAGATATCGCGAATGCTCGGCGAACCATCGGGGCTGATCTTTGTCGCGCCATCCAAACCCGTCACGCTCACTATTCGCAACTTGCCTGTTGAACTTTTTTTGGCGAGAACGCCTCTTGAGACCACGCCACTTCCAACAGCGACCAATGGGCAGCGTCCGCAAAGCCCGCCTCTTCAACGCCGCGTCGCCGTCGGCTGGGATTTGGCGGCGTGCAATTTTGAACGCTGGGACTCACCCATCGCAGGTGGCGATCGACCCGCTCATGGAATGACGTTCGCAGCATCTCATTGCTCGCCGGAGGAGTCTGCCCGCATCTCCTGCATCTGGGGATCGCGTCACCATGAATCACTCCCCAAGGGAGTTCACCCCCTGCCTGCCCTGCAGGCGCGGTCGGCCCATGAAGCATCCAGCGGCAACTGTGCCACGCTGACCTTCATCGATCACGCTCACCCTCGCGATGAGGCTGTGGTTGGCGGCTATGATCCCCACGCCGTTCATCTCGAATCGTCCGGCAATTGGAACGATGTGCCGACGTACCATGTCGCATGGCGGTCGTTGTCGGTCGATTCACCGTTAGGCGGGGATGAGGAACTGGCCTCCACGATCTGGTCGGCCCTCGAAGGCCTTGATATCGATCGGCACGCACGCCTGCAAATCATTCGCTGCATTGTGGGATGCGGCACGAGCGTTGCCCGACGCGTGCGGGTTGCCGAAATTGCGGCCGAGACACTCGCTCGCGTGCATAAAATGTGCGACTCCAGCCCATTTCATCCGTGGTGCCAGGAAATTCTGGCCGATCCCAATGAATCACTGCTGGCCTTGGGACACTCGCGTTCCGGGGCCAAGCCGGGCAGCACAACATCGTTTTCAACAGCACTGGCCGACATTGTTTTAGCGATCGAACAGAGCCCTCACGCCACGATTTCTCCGGGCATGGCGCGGGAGGCCGGGTGGATGGCGTTGGAACTTATTGAGTCCATATAAGCCCGCCACGATCTCCTGCATTCCACCCCACAAGGAAATTGTCATGCACATCGAACGGATTGAAATCGAGCGTTTCGGTGCGCTTGCCAATGTCACCATCGACTCGCTGGGCCAGGGCTTGCAGGTGTTGCACGGCACCAATGAAACCGGCAAGACATCGCTGCTCGAATTTGTTCGAGCCGTGTTTTTTGGATTTGAAGGACTGTTTCGCCGCGGCGTGCTCGACCCTCAGTTGCACTGCGCCGGGAGGCTCGTTGTGCGGTTGGGTGCTGAAGGCCGGCGGGTGTCCATCGAGCGTCGACACGAGGGACCGCACATCGCCTCGCTGACTCGCGCCAGCTATGAGGACGACATCATCGGCCTGGGGGGCGATCACGGTGATTTTCTGAACCTCGCCGATCTTGATCCACCGCCCGAGGGTCGCAATAAGACGCGGCTTTACTTGCAGGACATCGTCGGCGACATCGATGAGAAAACTTTTACCAATGTGATGGCCTTCGGACTGGATGAACTGCATGAATTGCGGACGCTGGAACCGGAAGGGTGCGGCAGCCGACTCTACGAACTGGCCAGTGGCCTTGACCGCTCTGGAGTGGCACGGGTGCTCACGCACCTGCGTGACGCGATCCACAGGATCGAGTCTTCCGATCCGACCATCTCACCACTTGAAGCACTGCGACTGCGGCACCGCGACGCCATCGAGCGACTCACCGCCTTACAATCGCCAGCCCTCGCGGCCGGCGGGGTGAATGTCGAATTGATCCGATTGGACAACCACATCGCCGCCTTTGAAGAAGCCCTCGACAAGGCCCGGCACGCTGAAGGCGTCGTCGGCAGCGTGCTGTTGCTGGAGCCGCTGTTTACCCGTCGACAGGCCGCCGGCCAGCAGCTCGCGGCTCTGGAAGATGCGCCGCTGGTTCACGCCGATCTGGATCAGTGGAAGCGGGCTCTGCGAATTCACAAACGCCGCGCCGCCCATGCCCATAAACGCAAACGCGCGCGCAGCAGGCTGGCCCGCGAACTCACCGCGATTCCACCGGAGTCGATCATCTGGAAAAAACGCGCGGCAATCACTGGCCTGTGCGACGAATTGCCGAGGCTCGAACGATTGGTGGGAGAAGTCGCTCGGGCTGATTCGCACGCGCATCTGGCGGCGCGGCGATTTGGCGAGCACATCGGCAGCGCCGGGCTCTCGCGACTGGTGCCGCTGGACCGAGGATCCGACGGCGATAAGACTGCGCAAAACGAATTGCTTCTGCCCGAGGGATTTACCCGTTCGTTTACCCCGCTGCGTTCCCGAGCTCGCGACTGCGCCGCTGCCTCGCGCGAAGTGGCTCGCGCCGCCCAAGGGGTGAGCGATGCCAAGAGCGTTTTGGCAAACACCCGTGGTCTTACGACTCGGACCGGCAGCGAACAGGCCGGCGTGACGATTGCCGAAGCGATCGAGGAGGCCAGCGGCCGAGCGACGCTGCTGCGCAATCGCCTGAGTGCCGGTGAACACCTCATCGAACTTGAGCGTTCGATCACCAGGCTTGAAAGTGAATTAGGCGTTGAGCGAGCTGGACAACTGATTCCCATTGGCTGGCTGGTCGGCCTGGGAGTGGTTTTTATGATTGGTGCGGGGATGCTCTTATCGGGGCTGCTCCTCCCTGCCGACATCACCGGCTCATTGGCCTATGCCATGGCGGCACTGGGGCTGGCTGGCACAGGTCTGGCCTCGGTGACGACATGGTCGCTTGACCGCACGGCCGCCACCCGACTCGAGGCCGTTGGCCGTCAGTGCGACATGGTGCGCAAGCAGCGCGATGAGACACTCGCGCAGTGCGGCCAACTCGACAAACGGATTCCTGCCGATGCCACGGCCTCTCTTGAGCGACGCGTCGCCTTGGCTCTGAGTGAAGTCGATCGCCTTGAGGAACTCGCGGCTCGTGAGGGATCGGTGCACGGCTTGGCCGATAAAGTCACACTTGCCGAGCAGGATTTGAAGCGGGCTGTTGCGGTCCGGAAGGCAGCTCGCCTGCGTTGGCAGAAGGCCCTTGGCGCCCGGGGCTTGCCTGTCTCGCTCTCGCCAAATGATGTGCGGCAGATCGGCAACCACCGCCATACGCTGTTGACGCTCGACGACGATCGGCGACGCCTTTCCGAAGAAGCGCGGCAAAAGCGCGAGGAACTCTCCTCGTTCAGCCATCGCATCGATCAGACGATGGGAGAATGCGACCTAGCCCACGAGTCCACGCCGCTTGAACATCTGCGTCAACTGCGCGAATGCCTGGACACCGAAACGCTGGCTGTCCGCCGCCGTGAGCAGATTGCCCGACAGCTAGAGCGATCGCGACTGCGACACAGGCAATCGCTGCGACTGCTCAAACATGCCGACCGGGGACTGCAGGCCTTTTTCACGCGTTGGTCAGTCGCGAATGAAAAAGATTTCTTGGCCAAGGTGGATTGCCGGCCGCAGTTTGCACAGGCCAAGACCGACGCTGAGACGGCTGACATTGCCTGGACCTTTGCGCGTCGCAAGCTGACGGAGCCGACCGACCCGGAAGCTTGGCTGCTCCAAACCCATCTGCTCACGCTTGAGCAACGCCTCACCGATGCCTGTGCGACAACGCTTGAAGTGCAAGCGTCACTGAGCGCTGCTGCTACAGAGCGAATTGAATTGCTCGCGAGAGTCACTCAAGTCTCGGGCGATCACTGCACAGAGGCTTTGCAAGCGGAACTTGCCGACATCGAATTGCAACGAGCCGGGCAACTCGACCATCGGCGAATGCTGGAGCGAGCCCACATCATTTTGGAGGAGACGCGGGCAATTGTGGCTCGCGACCATCAGCCTCCAGTGCTGCGTGATGCCTCGCACTGGCTGTCGCGGTTGACAGAAGGCCGCTACACATCGATCACAACGACGATCGAAGAGGCACGGCTGGAGGTGCACGAATCCGACGGCCAAACATGGAACCCCGAGCGTCTCAGCCGAGGCACACGCGAGCAGGTCTTTCTGGCACTGCGACTGGCGCTGGTCCGCGATCTGGAACGTCATGGAATCCAACTGCCTGTTGTGATGGACGACGCATTGGTGAACTTCGATGATCGTAGGGCGGCGGCGGCAGCTCGCGTGCTCTGCGAATTTCTGGCCGATAATCCCTCCTCGCGGCAGATGCTGGTACTCACCTGCCACTCCCATGTGGCCGCGATCTTTGCCGCAGCCGGGGCCAACGTGCGTTCCCTCAGCGGTGCATTGCCAGTCTGGCTACCGCAGCAATCGAGTCCCAAAGCAGTCGCAAAAAAACCCCCGCGTCGCAGTGGAAAAGCGACTCCTGTCCTGAGCTTAAAGACAGCTTCCGAGTCAGAGCCGGTCCAAAACCAGAGTCCCGATCCTCTCCTCGAAGCGTCTGTGATGGCCTCTCTCGCAACGGCCAATCAAGAGATGCCGCCAGACGCGTGACATGAACGAGCGAGATTCGAGCCACACGCAAGGCCCACCGAGCCCTGTCTTCTAGCGGAGGGGATCATCCAAGCCCTGCCGTGCGACCGCCGAGGGCTCTGGCTCTGCCAGCCAGTCGCCCAAGCCAACTCTTACACGCGAACGATTCCTGTTTGGATTTCGCGGTGGTAACGGGCCCGCATACCGGCCAGCAGCATGCCCAGATACGCGTTGGCTCCCAGAGAGAGAAAGAGCGTGATCAGACTGCCTGTCAGAAGACCCCAGGGACGCAGCGGCTTCGGCAGCGAAGTTTCAAGATCGGCCGCCCTCGAGGCGCCCGTCACTACCGCGGCAACCCGGGGACGCTTGGCAGCCTCGACGAGCGACCGCTCCACCGACTGCGGCCACGCATCGGCCACAAAAATTTTGACGCGACGCACATCGCGAGCGTCAGCAGGTACGTCGCTGGTGAGTGCGTAGGGCGTTGGATTTCGAACCAGCTCCGGCTCGACTCGCACCAGATAGTCGCCGCCCCCGTCATCAGTCGGCACATAGACCGCTTCAATACCCATTGCCAAGAGACCTGCCGCCATTAGAAGCAGTTCAAATACCATGACATTTCTCCAGAATTACTCTCGTCAATCAAACAGCACGCTTCGTGCATAACAATAATCACGAGTCGCGCACACACCATCGACCACTCTTCATCCCTATCGTACTCACGACGATTTCACTCTTTCAGCACCCGTTTGTGCAACTCCCATTGGGGCCATCACTCGCCCAGAGCCATCACTTTCTCGCGTTGCTATCGTCACTCACTGCCGCTGCATGGGCCGGAATGCCCGAAACCCCTGTAATCGCCGCTCCGCCCGCTAGGCTGTCGAGTTCGACTTGCAGCATTGTCAGGGCTGCCTGCAAAAATGCCACGGCAATCGGCCCAACGAAAATACCGATCGGGCCCAGTGCGCTCACGCCCCCCAAAACGCTCAGCAAGGCAAGCAGCGGATGGAGCTTGGACTGACCGTGGAGCACGATCGGCTTGATGATGTTGTCGACCGTCGAGACCACGCACAGCCCCCACACGGCAAGCCCTAAAGCCACCCATGTGCTCTTCACGAAAAACAAAAGATAGAGACTCGCCGCACCCCAGACAGCGGCCGCGCCGACAAACGGCACAAGGGCTCCAAAAAACGTGAGTAGCGTGAGCAGAAACACGCTCGGCATTCCGGCGATGTAAAAGCCGAAGCCCGCCAGCACCGCTTGGACAATCGCGGCCAACAGCGTCGAACTGACAACGGCGCGGCTGACCTCCTCAAACTCCTCGAGCAACTGCCACTGATAGCGCTGGTCCAGCGGCACCAAGCGACTGGCGACGTTGAACATCTGCCGGCCATCGGCCAGAAAATAAAAGAGGCTGACAGTCATCACAATCAGACCGATGACTAGCTTGATAAGCACAATCGGCGCTCCGGTTGCTATCGGACCAATCCACTCCTCCGCGAGTTTTCGCAGTTCTGCATTGACGCTGTCGGCAGTCAGTTCAAAGCCGGTGGCATCGTTGACTAAAACCACAAGTTCATTGAGCACTGCCGGATCGAGTCTGAGGCCCGTGGGACTGCGCATCACAGCGATCGCATCGCCACCGGCTCGGGCCACAAGCAGCGAGAGCGGCACCAACACGATCAGCAGCACAAACAGCGTGGTCATCCCGGCCGCCACCCATTCAGGTGTTTGCAACCGGTCTCGCAGCCAGCGATGCAGCGGCCCAAAGATGACGACGAGCATTGCTGCCAATAACAGCGGCAACAAAAAACTGGACATCACTCGCAGCGACAATAATCCAAAGATCGCCACTAAGCCGAGAATGACGCCCAGAGAAACCAGTCGTGTCATTGCTTGAGTGTCCTTTTGCTGTGCAAGTCGGTCGGGAGATTCATGCTGCTGTCGATAGCAGCACTGGAAAATTGGCTCGCAGCCTTTTCGGGGGTCGGGGTCTCTCGTGAGTCGCCAAGTCTATAGCCTGATCAGCCACTGCGCCAGCTAGAATAAAGAATCCGGATGGTACGCCTCTTTTGCGTAGAGTATTCTTGAGTCACCTGCGGGCACTTCGACCCGCAGGCACCGATCAGCCCATCTTTGTCAGGGATAGTGTGCTGCATGAGTGTTCCAGAGGCATCGCTTGTCGTACCGGTGCGCAATGAATCGGGCAACATCGCACCGCTGATTGAAGAAATCCGCATCGCCCTCGACGCAGCGGCGATTTCCTGGGAACTCTTTATCGTTGACGATGGATCGAGCGACGATTCGTGGCTGGAAATCGTCGCGGCAGGCGAGGCTGATTCACGCGTGCGGGGCATCCGGCTGAAAGTGGGCCAAGGCAAGTCAGCGGCGCTTGTTGCTGGCTTTTCAGCCTGCCGAGCTCGCCAGATCGTCATGCTCGATGGCGACGGACAGGATGATCCTGCCGAGATTCCAAAAATGCTGGCTCTGCTGAAAAGCCCCGGCAGCGGAATGGATGCCAGAGGATCACAAGGGGCCGACATGGTGAACGGCTGGAAGACCCCCCGGCTCGATCCGTGGCACAAGACATTCCCTTCGCATGTTTTCAATCTGCTCGTCGGCTGGCTGACGGGCCTAGGACTGCACGACCACAACTGCGGCCTGAAAGTTTTTTGCTGCGAGGTTATTCGCTCCATCCAGCTTACAACCGACATGCACCGCTTTTTGCCGGTGCTGGCCGCCGCCCGAGGCTTTCGCGTGGTGGAGGTGCCGGTTCACCACCGACCGCGCACTCGCGGCATCTCCAAATATGGCTTCAGCCGATTCTTTCGCGGGCTCTTGGATCTGGCTCGGGTGGCGGTGATGGTGCGGGGCCAAGGCCGACTCGCGAAAGCCCCTCCGCCGCGAGGCCAGTCACGGGCCCGGCTGCGACAAAGCGTCTATGCGATCCTAGCCACACTGGCGCTGGGATCGCTTTTGGGCAGAATCGGCGCCGTGTCGAGCGTCGACACAATTGCTCTGGAGAAGAGGCTTGTCAAAGAGGAGTTGGCCAAGGCAGCCCGCAGCGGAGAACCGGTTGATGCCAATACAATCAGTCAGAAAGTGATTCTAGAAAAACGACTCCAGAGGCCGTTTCTCTCGGCCAACGATCGCAGTCGCTGGCTGACGATCCGCGCGATCGTCGAAAAGGGCACGTTTGCCATCGACGAATTGGTGGCCGAACCGGGCTGGGACACCATCGATGCCGTAGCCCATCCCGATGCCAGCGGCCGACTGCGGCTTTATTCGAGCAAGCCGCCGCTGTTGTCGGTGATGTATGCCGGGCCCTACTGGTTGCTGGCCAGACTCAGCGGTTGGACGCTGGAGGATCATCCGTTTGAAATGGGCCGCCTTCTGATGGTGCTCTACGGTCTCCTGCCGCTGGGGCTGACGATTCATTTTACCTGCCGGCTGATCGACTCCATCGGCAGCAGTGACTTCAGCCGCATCTGGGCGGCAGCGTTGATCGCCTCCGGCACACTGCTGACAACCTTTGCCGTTGTGCTCACGAATCATGTGCCTGCGGCGGCCTGCGTTGCAGCCAGTGCTTGGCTGGTGCAGAGGATTCGATGCGATGGCCTGCGGGCATGGTGGGCGTTTGCGGCAACGGGTTTTTTCGCTGGCTTAGCGGCGGCACTGGAACTGCCGGCCTTGGCCTGGTGTGCGGCGAGTTTAGCGATTGTCGTGACGAGTGATTGTAAACGCGCGCTGACAGCCACACTGCCGGCAGCACTCCTGGTGGCGGCGGCATTCTTGGGCACCAACTGGCTGGCCCACGGAACCATCTCACCGCCCTACGCTCATCGTGGTGCGAGCAGAAACACTGTGGAGATTTCTGGCGGACAGTGCTGCGCCGTGCCCACCAAGGCTTCGCTTGTGACTGGCACTCCAGCATCCAGCGGGAGCGTCGCGGATAGGAGCGATCTCAAGAAACCTATCGACTGCTGGAATCCCGACAACTGGTACGACTACTCCTTCACACTTGCCAACGGGCGCGTTGTGACCAGCTATTGGCGCAGCCCAAAGGGCGTCGATCGCGGCGAACCATTCTTGGCCAAATACGCATGGCATGTGCTCGTCGGCCACCACGGCATTTTTTCGCTGACTCCCGCCTGGCTGCTGGTCATTCCCGGCCTTGCGATACTCTTGTCAAAGCGTCGTCGTGAGAGCCGCCCAGGCGAGGCCGATCTGGCCTGGGCCATCGCTACAGTCTCGCTCGTCGTGATTGCTTTTTACCTCTCGCGGCCGACGCTTGACCGCAATTATGGCGGCATGACGAGCGGATTTCGCTGGGCTTTGTGGCTGGCCCCGCTGTGGGTGGCCGCGGCTGTGCCGGCCGCTGATCAACTCTCCGGCAGTCGCTTGGGACGGGGCTTGTGCCTGCTTCTCCTGGGACTGTGCGTCGTATCCGTTGCCTATCCAACATGGAATCCGTGGACCGCACCGTGGATCGAGCAGTGGCTCGTCTCGGCAGGATGGATCACTGTGCCGTGAGATCACTAGCGAGCTTTGCCACAGCCTCGTGGGCGAAAGCGGGCCACGAGAGTGGCAGCGGGGCTTCGATCACCACTCGCTGGCCGCTGTCGGGATCGGCGTAGACAATCTTCCAGGCGTGCAACGCGATCGCGAGGGCGCGAGCGTCGGCTGGCGGTTCGCCAGACAAAGCGATTGCATACGGCTCAGGCAGGCTGGCTCCGTAGAGCAGATCACCGACAATCGGCATTCCCCGGCAACTGGCCTGCAATCGCAGTTGATGCATTCGCCCTGTCACCGGCTGGAGCTCAAGAAAAAGTGTTGGCCAGCCAGCCTTGGGAGGCACCTCACCGGGCAGTCGTCCACGCAACCAGACTCGCGTGATCGCCTCGCGAGCCAGCGGGCTCGTTGCCCCAGCGATGCGGGCCTGCGGCTGATCGGGGATTTTTTCGATCCTATCGCGCCACTCCACGCAGTCCTCGTTTTGAAAAAGATCACCAGAATCGCCTCTGACGATTGCCAGATATGTTTTCTCTATCTCTCGTCGCTCAAACTGTCGGGAAATTTTTCTGGCCGCGCGAGGCGTGTTGCAAAAGAGGAGCACGCCCGACACAGCACGATCGATGCGGTGCGGCACGCCCAGATAGCCGGCGGTAGTCCCCGCATTTCCCTCTTGATAGAGTCGCTGCCTGAGCCACGACTCTGCAGAGGGAATGCCGGGAGGCGCTTGCGTCGGCAGGCCCGCCGGCTTTTCCAGCGCGATCACGCCAGACAATTCAAAAAGCACTCGCGGGGAATTCATGGCCAGAATTTTGCCAGATTCGAGCCTCCACTGCACTGGCAGGCTAAAAACATCGCCTGCCAGACCAACAGGTTTCTGGATTGCTCCTGCTCAAAGACGGCGTTTATAGATCAATCCCAGCGGGCCCACGAGCATGGCCGGCAGGAGCACCAGATCGCCCACCAAGGCCGCAGCCAATAAGAGGCAGAGCATCCAGGCAAAGCGACTCGTTGGGGCAAACGAACTGGCTGAGAAAACCAGAATCCCAAGACCGCAGACGACTGCACTTTGCGTCATCGCTGCTGCGCAGTGTTCAAAGGCCGCCAGCACCGCATCTTTCGGATTGGCTCCGACCTCAATAGCCCGCCTGTAAAATGTGAGGAAGTGGAGCGTGCCGTCGATCGCCATGCCCAGCGCGATCGACGCGGTCATCACGCTGCCAATGTCCAGCGGCGTGCGCGTCCATCCCAAAAAACCAAATAGCAGGATGATTGGGAAAACATTGCTGATCATGGCCACAAGACCTGCCACGATGCCTCCTTCCACGAGCATCATCACCACGGAAATCACGACGCCGGCCGAAAGAAAACTGGTAAAGAGATCGTGGAGCAAAGTGTTTTGAATCGCATGCACCAGCGGCATCACGCCAGTGTAGGCGGCGGTGATGCCACGCGACTGGCCTCCAGCAGCAGCCACCAAGGGATCGATAGCATCTTGAGCGGTCTGTAGAAACTTTCCGTAATCCATGCCGCTGAGCGCCGAGGCACGGGCCGTCACTCGCCATAGCTGGCCCCCCTCGATATTCCGGATGTATTTCATCTGTTCATCGTCAACGAGGCTCTGCTCCAGTTTGCGCGCCATGATTGCCTTTCGGACAGTCAATCGCACTCCTCCAGCCGTCGTCGATTCGGGCAGAAATGTTACAGCCGAAAGCACGGCACTCACGCCCTCCATCTGGGAAAGACGCTGCTGGATCGCTTCTGCGAGTTCGAGGCGTTGGACAGGCCTCACGTCGTGGCCGTCGGCAAAACGCACGATGACCTCGATCGGCACCAGTGGCCCGATCTTTTCCTCGATCGACGAATAGTCGCGAATCACCCGGCTCGCGGGTTGAAAGAGCGTGTCGATTTGCACCGAGGTACGGATGCCGCTCACCCCAGCCGCCATCACCCCCATCGCCACAAACAGGACTGCCACGATCGGCGTTGAAAAACGCATCACCCACAGCGCCACTCGCTGGCTGCTGGCTGCCTGATCCGGCTGGTGCGGTCTTGCCCGGCTCGTTGCACGCGCGGCGATAGGCCAGCGTTCAAAGAATCCCGGCACGACCAGAAACATGCAGGCACATGTGGCCATCACGCCGATCGCGGCATGAAACCCAAACACTCGAATCGGCTCGAGCTCACTGACAACCAGCGATCCCAGACCAATCGCCGTCGTGCTGGCAGAGAGAACGCAGGGCAGCCATCCCAGTCGAATCGCCCGCATGGCTACGCCGCGAGGCCCCCCGTGGGCCAACGACTCCACCAGATAATTGACCAGATGGATTCCGCTCGAGACGCCGAGCACGAGTACCAAAAGCGGCATCACGATCAACACAGGATTCATTCTGTCACCGCACGCAACGAGTGTTGCAAACGACAGGCCCACACACCACAGTGAGACGACGCAGATCAAGCAGGCATAGGAAAACGATCGCAGGGACCACCAGGTGAGCAGGAGAATCACAACCGCCGCCGGCGGGGCAAATGTGTTGAGCGAATCGGTGCTGGCGCGATCGACTGATACATTGTCGACGACAGGGCCTGCCATGAAAACTTCGGCTGGATTGACGACCGCCGTCTGGGCCACGAGGCTGCCAATCCAGGCCACGGCCCGCTTGCGATCAGCCAAGCCTTCGGGAGTGAAGGCGATCACCATGCAGGTGGTGCGGCCATCGGGGCCGACAAGTATCCCCTTCAAGCGGTCAACCGCCGTCGTGCGGTCGAGGAAGAGCGGTGCGGCGATGAGCGTATCGATCACGCGCGAGCCGCTCACGACAGCATCAAACCAGAGTTGCCCCGCTGCGTTTCGCGGTGCTTTGGGGCCTGTGGCGGCATCGATCAGGCGATCCAGAGCAGGAGACCCCAGTTCGCAACCCGACCACGAGAGCACGACGACGTCGCCGCTCTGGAATTGCTTGGTAAACGCCTCGTAGACCTGTCGAGGGGCAAATGTTTTGGGCACCCATTCCATCGGCGTCGTGGAATCGACGGCGAGCACTGAAAGTGCAGCGCACGCAATGAACGGCGCTGACAAGGCCATTCCCGCCAGAGTAGCGAAGCTCAGCCAAAGGCCCCAGCGCGACCATCCTTGCGGGGTTTTGCCGGAAGCTGGCTGGGTCGGCAAAGTGTCACAAGATGCGGGCATCTGCGCCTGGTACCTACGATACTTGTCGCCGATAAAAAAGAGGAGGCGACAATCTTTGAACGCGCTGTCACCAACTGGCTTCTGCGCTCCGCCATAGTGTAGCGATGGTTTTCTATCCCGCCTCCCGTCGCTCGCGCTCGGGGCTTTTCAAGACGGGTATCGCAGCGTCCGTGAGGGGGAGACGATAGGCCACGCGTGACGCAGAACGCGTGCGTCGCCCGTCGTACCGCGTCGTACCGCGTCGTACCCCGTCGTACCGCGTCGTACCGCGTGCGTCGCCCGTCGTACCGCGTGCGTCGCCCGTCGTACCGCGTGCGTCGCCCGTCGTACCGCGTGCGTCGCCCGTCGTACCGCGT
>Ga0209284_10005768_pt1 | contig 12513 bp, 26 predicted proteins | sample FRY03_FD_187211 | JGI IMG/M metagenome (GOLD analysis project Ga0209284, IMG submission 187211) | Freshwater microbial communities from Lake Fryxell liftoff mats and glacier meltwater in Antarctica - FRY-03 (SPAdes) (version 2) | ecosystem: Environmental > Aquatic > Freshwater > Ice > Glacier... | reverse complement strand
GATCGCAGACTGCGCGATAATGCTGCGGGCGTGTCGGGTCGGGCGTATTCGGGTAGGCGATGTGAACCTTCTTGCCTTGCCGTCCTGCCGTGCCGGTCTTGAACCCCTCTGGGATCGCGAGTTGCACGGCGCTGGCTGAGCAGGTCATAGCTGCTCGTCCACCCGTGCGATGAGGTCCTCAAGGACGCGAAGCTCCTCGAAGATACGCTCCAACGTGCGGCCAACCTGCTCGCCGCGCCCGCCCTGCTCAAGCCTGTAGCGGCGATCGTCAAGCGTCTGACAAGCGCTGGCAAGCGCCCGGCTGAGCGTGGCGAGTGACGCGGTAGCCAACGGTATCTGAATGGTGACGGTCCCGGCTTGATCATCAAAGTACTTGTTGCGCTGGTCCGCGCTGGCCGCACAATCTTGGCAAAGGCGATCATCGTCTCGATAATGACCGTCCTCGGTTTCCTGTCCGCATACATCGCATTTCATTTCTGGACTCGTCGTTAGGGAGGTCATCGTGCCACCTGCCTAGCCTCAAGATACCGGCGGTCAGCGATCACTACAGCGTCAGCCGCGCGAATCGCTGCCGACGATCCGACGCCACTCTCACGCTGCGCGTCGTACAGCGCGCCGCGCGCGTCCATCAGCGCGAACCTAAGCTCCCTCGCTACTTCCGCGCGATCCTCGGCAGCGAACTTAGCCTCGGCTTCATACGGCATCTGCTGGGTCTTGGTGGTCATTCGTTTCTCCTTGCTTTCGTTTGCGTTGACCCCAGCATAACGGCTTCCCGTTGCGAATGCAATAGCTGGGGGAGATTTATTTCGGGGCCTGTAGCGGCACAAGTTTGTCCCGCCCCTGTCCGCTGCTGGTATCGCTGCGGTTGACCTAGCGCGCGTGCCATCGCAGCCGCGCTCCCCGCGACGTTGGCGTGAACCGCCAGCCAGCGGTCGGCCTGCCCCGGTACAAGTCGCGGCGGTGAAGCACCCGAAACGCGACCTGCCTGCGGCCCCAAGCGTTCATCGCTGAGCAGTCCGGTATCCAGAAGTCGAGAATGAATCCCGGCCCGCCCCTGTCCATAACCTTGAACCAGCGGCGGCCAATCACGAGACGCGGTTTACGCATCTCAATCCACGTTCCGAACGGCAGCGAGTTGTTCGCAACGTACCCGACGCGAACGGTGCTACCGGAAGCAGTCTGCGTTGTTGAGCCGTCGCAAGGGCTGTAGCCGGTTGCGCTGCCGAACAGAATCACGGCTGCCGATAGCTCAGCGATCACGGCAACACCATCCCGGGGCGGAGGGGGGTCAGGCCGCCGCTCGATCTCGCGGCCGCCAGCCGGGTGCGCCGGGCCGGGATCGCCCACGCCTCCGCGAACGCGGCCCAACTCCGCTCAAGGTCGCGCAGCACGAACCGGCCGTGGTCGGGATCGTCAACAGGTAGCCGCCACAACGCCGCTAGGCCACGCTGAGCGGCCCAAGCCGCGACCGCTGCGCCAGCAGTCTCGGTTAGCCATTGCATCGCGGCGGGCGCGTCCCAACGCGACTTGGCACCGGCTCGGCAGATCGCGGCCCAAGCCTCCTCAAACGACGGGGCAGGGTCATCGTCCGACTCAACGCCGAGGTGAACGCGAATCTCTGGCGGGGTCGGTCGGTACTTCCGCCCGGCTCGCGCGAGGTCACGAACAGCGCGGGCAACATCACCAGCAGGCACGTCAGACAGGATTAGAATGTAGGCGAGCGCATCAGACTTTGATAACTGGCCGGGCCACCCGCCGCGCAGCAACCCTAGGATCACCTGCCATTCTGCGGGCGGTTCGATACTCATTCCCAAGCCGGTCATCGCAGCCGTTAGGTGTTGATCCTCGCTGCGGGCTTGATGCCGCCTAGCGTCGTATTCGTTCACGGTTCATCTCCTTGCTTTGTTGTGTAGCTGATCCTATACCGCCGCTGCTATACCGCCGTGCATTCCCAATGAAGTGTCAAGATCGTACTCGTCGGCCCCTTCTCACCGGCGAAGGTTAGGCCGCCGAAGCGGTACTGATCCGGCGTGTCATCAGCCAAGTAGTGGGCGGCCGTGAGGGCGTCGCCCAATGCTTTCTCTAGGGGCGTGCGGAAGTTGCCCTCGTCACGGCGGCGGACGGTCGGGAACACTAGGACGGCCTCCGCCCGGACGCTGCTCAAAACGCGTGGCAGGTCACTCGCGATCAGAGACCAGCCAAGCTCGTCACGAAGGCGGGTTGCGTACCGGCGGGCAACTTGCCACGGTGCGTAGCGCGTCGCGTTGTAGCTCGCCGGGACGATCCGCAACTCAACGATGGTGAGGCCTGTTGCCATCGGGCGATCATACGCAGCGGGCTAGACAAGGTGATCTTCGGGGAACTCGACGGCCATCGCCTCAAGCTGTGCGCGCAACTCCTCCTCGCGCTCCGCGCAATCTTTCGCGTGCACGGTCGCAGCGTGAAGCTCCTCTGTCATACGCATGACTGCGCCGTGGAGGATGTTGGCGCGGGCGAGCGCTCGTTTGATTGCGACGCGCTGCTCGACCATCTGCGCCTTCACGTCATAGACGAGTTCCTCGCGCTGCGCGTAGTTCAGCGAGCTGACCTCAATGCCGTCAACGACGATCACGGCTGGCTCTCAATCCTGACGCGCCGCAACTTATGGCTCGGCGTGGCGCACGCCTCAACCTTCGCGCCAAGCTCATCATCAAGCGTGCCAATCAGTTTCTTCAGCTCACGAATGCTGACCGACCGCTTCGATGGCAGAATGCGATCAACGGCGTCAGCGCTGAGCTCATCGTGATCGACGAAGCCGTGCAGCACCATCTCAAGCTGCCTTACATCCCAGTCAACAGCGTTCGGTGCATCAACGCTGATGATGAACGCGCCGACCTCAGCCTTCCTGAGATTCTCGTGGTCGAGCCTTCGGACAAGCTCTTCGTTGAGTTGATTGCGCGCCCGGTAAAGCTGCTGTTCCATCTCGCGAATCTGCTGCGTGATGCGGGCGATCTCATCGGTCGGGCTATCCAGCTTGATTAGCTCGCCGGTCAATGGCACGAGTAGCTCGCGCCCGTTTGCTTCGATTGCGTTCTCGATCATCATTCCTGCTCCTTGCCTGTTGATTGATTGATTGCTTCGTGTGCCTGCCTGCGTTCCAGCTCATAGGTGCTGAGCACGTCGCTCTTGCCTTGCCGGTAAGCATTGCACGATTCGATTGTTGGCGTGATGCCAACAGCGCGCAATCTTAGCTCAGCGACAAGATTCCCGCTCGGCCCCTTACTCATCACGGAACCTGTGGTCGTATGGGGGTCGGCGCAGGCGGCGACGGTCGCGGCGACGCTCAATGATTGAGCGCGCCTCAAAGTAAACAGCGCAGCAGATTATGACCGCGGCAACAATGGCGGTGATGACTGTCGCGATTTGGAAGCCAATCCAAACGGTGTCCCAGAGCGTGTTCATCAGTCCCACCCGTAGCAGCCGCAGTAGTAGCTATCGAGCGGCGCGCCGGGACGATGCTCAAAGAACGCGAGCCCCTTCGTGCTGCTCGGCCGCTCCTGCTGGCACTTCTTGTGTGTCCCGCCCTTCGGTGCGTAAACGCACTTTGCCATTCGCCCCGTCAGGTCGGGTTCGCTCACGGCAAGCGCATACGCCTTCTCGTCGGGCGCGCAGATCACGCACGCCGGATCATTGTCGTCCCTTAGCGCGTTCGCTTCGTGACCGCATTGCATCATTACCTTGCTCATTGCATTCTTCTCCTTGATTCGTGGGTTGTGTTGCCTTGCTTCGCCGCTTAGACCGCTTCACCTGCCTTCTCGCGGCCCGCGGCTGTGATTGCTGATATGCCGCAAGCTGATCCCGCGCTGCCAACGCGCTGCCTGCCGGTGAAGGCAATGAGGCCCGCATCGCGCAGCTCACCGCAGCGCTTCCAGAAGCACGATCTGAGCGACAAGCCCGCGTGGATTGCGGCCTGCTCATCGGTGAGCTCATCGTCAGCGAACGCGGCGAGCAGGAGCGCCTTCTGCGATCCGGCGCGCCACTTGATTGCTTCAGCCCCCGCTCGACTCGTTGCGTAATCACCGCGGCGCACGCGCCCTCGCGCAACATCGGATCGTGGCCAAACCCGATTCGGTTCGGGATCAACGTAGGGCGAGCGTGCTCCCTGCGGGCCAAACGGGAGTGCCTCCTGTAGCGGGCTAGGCATTCGCGGGCTCCTGAACGCGAGCAACCTCAGTGAAGCGCACGAAACCGGGCTTCATACTTGTGGCGGGAACCGCGAAGATCGCGATCTCACTGAGTTTCTGTCGTCTTGCGGTCATAGCGATCGCGGGGATTGACGCGGCCGCCTTGCGCTGCGCTTGCTGCGGCGTGAACGCGATGATTGTGCCGACCTCCATTAGCTTCAGGCCAAGTGAGCTGCGCGGCCTGATAAGGATTCGGTACTCGGTTGGCTTTCGTTTCTGAACGGTCACTAGCTGCTCCAGTCTGATCGGCTTAGAACGGCAGATCATCGGTTGAGGGGATTGCGGGCGCTTCAGCGGTTGCTAGGGCGCGCCCGATTGCAACGAGCGCCCTGCCGGTGCTCGCGGGAATGATGCCATGATTATCTTTCGTGATCCATTCGCGCAGCCGATCGCTCGTTTCGGTTGAGATCAGCTCGCCAAGCGCAGCGAACGGCTCATCAAGGGAGCCGGTGAATGGCTCCGGCGCGAACGCTGCGACAGCAGCCTCCTCGGCGCTTACCTCACCCATTCCAACTAGGTCGCTGATCGCGCGGTTCTTAGAGCGCGTTGTTGCGGTGGCGCGCAAGTCATTCTCTAGTTTCTGTCGGCCCTTCACTTGCGCGAAGCGGCTCTCGTCCACTGAGCAGTACCCGTCACCGTCTTGCGTCTGTCCGTTTGAGTGCGCGGCACGATAGATTGCCCACGCGCGGAGGGGATTGCCTTCAGCATCGCGCTCAACGCCATCATCAACGCGCGTGACGCTCAGGCCGAACGCCTTAGCGATCTTGCGCCAGCCAGATTTCTTGACGAACGCGCCGCTCGTTCCCGGCTTGCCTTGCCAGTCGCTCGCATCAAGCGTTGCGCGCACAACCTCTTGGTACGCTCGCATTGCTTCGCTCACCTCAGTGGCATCGAACGGCATCATTACCGCCGTCGCGACCGGGGAGAGCTCAGCGCTGATTGCTGCGCGAGCCCCGTTCTCGTCTGGCATATCAACTTCGATTGCTGTGCTCGTGATCTCTTCGGTCATTCCAGTTCCTTGATTCGGATTGATTGATTTATCTTAGCGATCGCGACGGCGGCTAACGCAATCGCAAGGATCGCGGCGGCAGGTTGGGCAAGGAGCGCGCGGCCGCTGCCAGCGCACGCTCGCGCCCTGAATGAGATGCCAGCAGTGGCCGCCCAGCCAATCGCGAGGCGAGAGCTCGGCGATGAACGCCTCGCATTCTCGTTTCAGATCAGCCTCATTTCGCATTGAGCGGCCCTGAATATTGATCGCGTCAACGCATTCGCCGAGCGGCATCACATCGATGTAGCAGCCGCCCGTGAACTTGAAGAGCGTTGGAATCTCGTGCACCGTTGCGCGATACGTCAGCATTGGTGTTTGCGGCTCGTAACCATCAAACCAAACGGTCAAGCCGTCCCCGCTGATCTCCCGCGTGTCCGAGCGCCCGCAGTGTTCTTGCGCGAGCTCTTTCGACAGGCCGGTGCGAACAATCTTGAGATGATCGGTGTGCGACTCGTCCCGATACTGACGCACGATTTGGTAGAGCGGGTAGGCCATCAGCGGTGCTCCTGAACGAAGCGCTCAAGGTGCATTGCTTCAATGATGCTCGCGGCGGTTGCCTGCCGATCACCGGGCGCGTTGACGAGCACGTCATCATCGCCTTCGATTGCGAGCTGCACTGCCCTGATTGCCATTCCCGCGAACAGCGGGCTAATCGGCGGGTACACGCCGTGCTCAAGGTGGTCGCGAATCATTGTTTCGAGCGGGAACATTAGGCTGCGTCCATCTGCGCGAGCACATCTTCAAGCACCTTGACCGTTAGCGCAGCGAACTCGCAGCGCTTCTGCAAGATGACTACGAGCGCCATATCGTCGGGGTTGGCATCGACCGCGACAAGCCGTTCGAGATTGCCCACGCGGTGAGCCATCAGTGCGACTTCCTGCCGCATTCTGAGCTTGCGCGCGTTGATTGCTTCGACGAAAGCCTCACGGCTTTCCGCGTCGGCGGGAACTTCAATCGTGGTGGTCTTTATCATTCGCTCCTCCTTGATTCGGTTGGTATTGCTCAAGCGCAATCTAGCAGCTCGCCGTTGCGATTGCAAGGTCGGGCTGCTTGCGGCTGCTAAAGGCTCGCGGGCTGCTCGGCGCTGCGCCCAGCGCGGCGCAGCGTGAAGTCAGAAACGCTCGCGACGCATTCGCCGCCAGCGTCCGGCAGGAGCATCGCGCGCGCAGCGTCACGGCAGGGCTCTTCAAGGCCGATTAGTGCAATGCCAAGCCTCGAAACATCAGTCCAAAGGCCACAATCATTCCCGAAGCTCGCGCCCGCCGCAAGAATCTTGGGCGGCTCATCAAAGGGCCGGGGGATGCTGCCCCAATCAGCAAGATCATCGGCCTGAAAGTAATCACCAATGATGGCGATGCGATTCCCAGCCCAACGGCCGAGCACGAACTCATCAACGAGTTCTGCGGTGTAGCCGCACTCGGCGAGCCATTCGTCCTGCCCGTTCAATCCCCGCGAAGGGTTTGAGCTCGTATGAAAGTCACCGAAGCCGCGGCCGCTTGATGTTGCCAGCAGCCCGCTTAGCGCTGAGAGCATTCCGCCCGCGCTGAACGCGAACTCAGTGAGCTTCGGGCCATCACCGAATGCTCGCGGCTCAAGGAACTCCAGCCGATCAATGTTGACCACGTTGTGGTATTGCCCCATGTCATTCTCCATTCCGTTGGCTGCGCCGCTATTATTGGCGGTGCAGACTCTCCTTGTTCTGCGTTGTGTTAGGGCGGGGCGACGCTTCATTCCCGTCGCCTCGCCCGCTTGCACGTTCTCTTCCCGCTAAGTTTCGTCACCCGTTCGCATCGAGCAGCGCTGCCGCGCTATCTCAATCGTGATTGTGCCGGTGCCGTCGCAGTACCGGCAGCGGCCATCATCAAGCTCGCTAGCGGCGTGCAGCCCGGTCGCAAGACCATCGCCGCATTCGCAGGGCAGCGACGGGTCACTTATGCCGTGGTGAGCTCGAGCCCTGACTTGCAGGCTTGTCGCCCACGCCTTGATCTTTAGCTCAGCGCCGACCCCGAGCACGCCTTGAACGTCAGCGAGCGCCCATTCGCCGCTCGGCGTTCTGAGCGCAACATCATCGGCGCTCACGGCCGCGAGCTGCCAGCCGCACGACGAGCAATCCTTGAGCCCATCGGTGCGCCCTCGCGCCCATTCAAAGCACGCCGGGTTGCGGCATTCCAGCCGGGGCGGGCTTAGCGTTGCGGCAGAACTTGAGCCTTGATTCATCATCAGTCGGCCTCCCGTGTTGCGGTCGCGTTGCTCTCTTTGCTTTCGCAAGAGTAGCATTTGCGGCAGCGCATCTCAATGCGGCGCTGATCTGCGCGTGCGCTATGCTTTGCGCAGCAAGCCAACCAAGGAGGAGTGAGAATGCCGTTGCGTTTCCTAACGACCGAGCAAGCTGCGGGCCTAACGGCCTGCGATAAGTGCGGCTCTCGCATTGGGCAGCGGTGCGATCCAGCGCAGCTCGCGGGCCGCACCGAAAGCCACGCGGCAAGATTGAAAGCTGCGCGCCGCGTTGAGTTTCAGCGCGAGCAGCAACGAGCGAAGAGAAGCGAGGCTCTCAAGGCTTAGCCATCGTGGATAATCGCTGTGATGAACGCGATCGTGAGTAGCTCGGCAATAAGTGACCGAGAGCGGATCGATGCGGCGCTCCATAGCGAATATGAAACCGAGCTCACGGTGCCTAACCGAGTGAGCCTCGCGCATCTATAGGGTTGTTAGAGCTATGCTCTGACGACCCGCTAAGCCCCGCCAGACGATTAGGGCCAGCCGCAGTTTCGCTCATTGGTAGGGCGCTCGCATTGAGAGCGCTTTAGATTGCATTGATCGCTCAGCTCGCAAGGTAGGCGGCGCAAAGAGCCTCAAGGATCTGCCCGTTTGCGATCGCCTCATCGCTTTGATCGCTTAGCTCGTGCTCAGCTTTGATTGCTTCAGCGCATTGCTTGAAGAGCTTTGCGATGGAAGCCGGAACGCGCATCGGGACGATTTCCCAGCCCTCAGCGCCCTCGGCGGCAGGTGGCGGATCGCCATCACCGTAATCAGGCATCTCAAACTTTGCGATTTCCAGCAGGTTCGCGAGCTGCGTTTCATCGTATGGCAAGCCCTCGATGAGATTCTCGTCGGTTAGGGCAATATCGGCGAGCAGCGTCGCGAGCTCAAGCGTGTCGGCCGAGCCGCGCGTTTCGTTCAAGACGACCGTGAGCTTCTTTGCTTCAGCATCACCAAGGCCGTGAATGATTGCGATTGGCACGTCGGTCAGGCCAAGCTCAATCGCGGCGCGGGAGCGATGCTCACCGTCAATGATTTGGAACTGATCTTTGAGTTCCGGGTGCGGGCGCACCGTGATTGGATCAATGAAACCAAACTTCGCGATGCTTTCGCGCTCGGCTTTATAGGTTCGGTCAGCCATTCGGTTCGGGTTCCAAGGGTTCGCGTGCAGCGAGCTCAAGGGTGCCTCTCTCGTTTCTAGCTTTGCCATTCGATTCCCCTCTTGCGCCAAAGCGCGGTAGCGTAATCCTCGAGCTCTTGGTAGTGACGTATCTCTTTGCAAAGAATCTCCATGAGCACAGCATTAGTAGCCGCTGAGCTCGCAGCAATAGCCCTCGGTGCTCGCTGCACGCCGTGAAGCCTGCTCCTGCCGTAACGAATCGGGCCTAGCCAACTACTTGAATCCGAGCTGAAGATCGGGTAGCGCTCAAGCGCCCATTGCTGCGTAACGCCAAGCAAGTGAACGCGGGGCAACCGGGCGCGTTTTAGTAGCCGCGCGAAGACCTGATCGAGCCACGCCTGAACGCTTTGCCGCCCCGCGCCGACCAAGCCGCCGCACGCGAAGTATTCGTGCTCAGCGGCGCGATCAATATCGCTCGCAGGCGAGTCGCGCGTTAGCACCGGCATCACCGAGTGGCCGCGCCGCGTAAGCTCATCAAAGTTTCGCCAAGTTGCCGACTGATCGCCAATCACATCAAGGTTCATAAAGTGCAGCTCAGCAACCATCGGCTCATACTTGCTGCGGAACTCATCAATGAAAGCAGCGTAGCCATCGAGCGCGAACTCCTTGCCAAGCGTGTGCGCCGTGAACGCCCCGGAATCCACGATCACGTTGCTGCCGGGAACATCAGCCCACAGTTCGGCCCATTGCGGGATCGCCTTCGGGTAAGCGTGGGTCACCAGCGAATGTTGAACGCGCTGCAGGTGCGGTGCGAGCTTGGCCACGCCTGAACGCACTCCCGCGAGATGAATCCTCACGCCGCGCTGCGGTACGCCTCGAAGCCCGCCGCTCTCGTTAGGCACGCCGGGCACTCCCCGCAGCCGTAGCCCCAATCGTGATTCAAGGAGCGATCGCCCTCATAGCAAGTGTGCGATAGTGCGAGCACATCACCGAGGCAGCCAAGCTCATCAGCGAGCTTGAACGTCAAAGCCTTATTAGCGCGTAGGAGCGGCGCAGCGATAGTTAGCTCGGGATCATCGAGGGCGAGCCGTAGGGCGGCTTCTAGCGCGCCCACAAAGGCCGCTCGGCAGTCAGGGTAGCCTGCATCATCAGCTTCGCATACGCCGGTCACAATCGTGTTGAGCCCAGCTCGAGCCGCGAGCGCCGCTGCCGTTGCGAGCAGGATCGCATTGCGCGCCGGAACAAACGTGCTCGGCAAGCCGTGACGCTCAGCGTAAGCATTGCCGCTGCCGGTCGCATCGGCAGCCACATTGATCGAGTCGCTTGTTAGCGCTGCGCCACCAATCTCGCTCAGGGCAGGCACAGTGAGAATCTCGAACGGCACCCCGGCCCGCTGCGCGATTAGTGCGGCTTGATCGAGCTCAACGCGATGACGCTGCCCGTAATCAAACGCGACGGCCTGAACGCGCGTAAAGTAAGTCAGAGCCCAATACAGGCAAGTTGATGAATCTTGCCCGCCGGATAGCAGCACGAGCGCGCCCGACGATGCGCCAATCAGCGCGTGCTGTCCGGCCGATGGCTTGAGCGCGTCAATCATTGATGAATGCCTTGCGGTATGAAACTCAACGCTTCGGCGCGAGCCTCCGGCTTATCAGCAAAGATGCCACGAACCGCGCTCGTCACCGTCACGCTACCGGGCGCTCGCACGCCGCGCATACCCATACAAAGATGCTCAGCTTCGATCACGACCATTACGCCAAGCGCTTCAAGCTGCTTATCAATCAACGCGGCGATCTGATTCGTGAGACGCTCCTGCACCTGAAGGCGGCGAGCGTAAGCGTACACAACGCGAGCAAACTTGCTTAGGCCCGCGATACGATCTGACGGCACATAAACAATGTGTGCCTGCCCGAAGAATGGCAGCAAGTGATGTTCGCAAAGTGAGTAGAAAGGTATGCGCGTCACGGCAATCAGATCACGGGTGCCATCAGTATTATCAAACGTCTTGAGCAGCTCGGCAGGATTGATTGCGTAGCCGCTCGTCAGCTCACGCCAAGCGCTCGCAGCACGATCAGGTGTTTCCAGCAGGCCGTCGCGCCGCAAGTCCTCGCCGCACGCGGTGAGCAGCACGCGGTAAGCGTCCTCCGATTCATTGCACCACTGCTCGGTGGTCACGTCACGCTCGCTCATTAGTTTCATACCGCGCGGGCGTGGCCCCAAGCGACAACGTGAAGCTGCGGGAACACGATTGGCCGGTGAGCAATCGCGGCAGGCATCGCGAGCACCATCTCGCAAAGATTCCGGTAGCTTGCGGCAAGCTCACTCAGGGAGCATTCGGGCGGTGTTAGCGCCGACAGATAGAAAGGCAGCTCGCGCTCCGGGTCAATAGCTTCACGATGGTTGAGCGCCCACTCAAGATCAGCGTGGTCGGCGATCACAATCTTGATTGCGACCGGCGCAGCCGCCGATGATTCAGCGCGAGCCGTGCGCCACTCCTTCAAGAATGCCGGAACATCGCTCTCAGCCTTCTCGCTCATACCGCTGCTCGGTGGCTTCGGACTAACGATTAGCAGCTCGGCGAGCGCAAGCCACGGCCGCCACTTTGAGCCCTGCGTTTCAACGTGAAAGACCCGGCCGCTTTCACGAATCGCTACGGCAAGCGCCGGGGACGGCATCAGCGCAGGATTGCCACCGCTGAGAATGATTGTGTCAGCAACATCAGGAAGGCGCTCAATGATCTGCGCGGCCGTAAGGCGCTCAGCGTTCTCTCGCACCTGCACCGGATCAACAGCGAACATACTGTCGCACCAAGAGCAACGATAATCGCAGCCGCCCGTCCTGATGAACGCGACGACGCGACCGGCGTGCGGGCCTTCGCCTTGAATCGTTGGGCCGAACACCTCAATGATGGGGAAGAGCGGCTCAGCCATCGTCGCGCCAAACGGTTGCGGCGGTCGCCGGTGTTTCCTTCACGGTGCAGGACGCAACGATCTCGCCAAGCTCATCAACGGCGACGCTGAGCGCCCAGCCTGCAATCATCTCAGCGGTCGTCGGACTGATTGGTAGTGAGTCATTGAGGAAGCGATGATCGAGCAAGGGCTCTAGCTGCTTCTTCCAAAGCTCGCTCAGCAAGTAATAATCCATTACCATTCCCTCATCGGATTCGCCGCTGCGCGTATTGATCGCGCCGTGCAAGCGAAGCGTGAGCCGATAGGTGTGGCCGTGCAGGTTGCGGCACTTGCCGGTGTGATGCGGAAGTTGATGCGCGGCGTCGAAGCTCCAGCTCTTCTCGATCGCGGCGACGAGCGGCTTGATCTCACGATGCGCCGCTCCTTGCGGCTCCCTTTCCATTCGCTTACCTTAGGCGCTAGCGCGGTCAGCATCAGCATCTAGCAAGCATTCTTGCTGCGAAACTTGCCGTGCGGCGCACCGAACCCCGAAGGCCGGTTGCATTCGCAACGGGAAGCCGTTATGCTGGGGTCAACGCAAACGAAAGCAAGGAGAAACGAATGACCACCACTCGCAGAAACGCACGATGCATTGAGGCGACGGACACACCAACCCTCATCAAGTTCGCGGACGCTGGACGGCGGCGCGGATACAACCGGCAGCTCTCAGACGAGTTCCTGAAGACGCTTGACTGGAACGGAACGCACATGGTTGACTACGCCATTCCGCACGAACACATCAGTGGCAAGGAAGTTGAGCTGCACATGCGAGTGCAGATGCACACCAAGACCATTGACAGCACTGAGGCCGTGACGGTCATTTTCGACCTTAGCCTTGACGACTACGCCAGCCTCGACGATCATCAGCTTGTGTTTGAAGACGGCAAGTGGCGGAATGCCTAAAGCCTTCAAGCA
>Ga0209284_10005766_pt1 | contig 12517 bp, 7 predicted proteins | sample FRY03_FD_187211 | JGI IMG/M metagenome (GOLD analysis project Ga0209284, IMG submission 187211) | Freshwater microbial communities from Lake Fryxell liftoff mats and glacier meltwater in Antarctica - FRY-03 (SPAdes) (version 2) | ecosystem: Environmental > Aquatic > Freshwater > Ice > Glacier... | reverse complement strand
GGATGATCGTTATTGGCGCAGACATGCGTTGCAGCACAACAGGCAAGTTGACACCGATCTTGGACAGTCTGGCGCGCGAGGCGTGCGACCTGGGCGACTTTCTCAAACCCACCTTTGGCGGGACTACCTCACCCCGCAAGTCATAGTCGCTCAAGGGCAACAACATCAACGAATCAGATTGGGCTTGCTCAAATTGGCAAGTCCCCTGTATATTGCCTTTGGTCAAGACGAAGCGGCATTGGGGAATTAGCCGCTTTTTAGCACCTTTACCAAGGGGGATTTAGAGTGGATTTGAATTTTGAAATCGAAATTCAAAGCAATCCCATTTGGTCGTACTCGTATGCAGGCACACGACGTCCAGTTGTCAGAATGGTTTCGCTCAAGATTGGCACGGAACCAAATGAAGACATCGAGGTGTTCCCTCGAGTAAGTCTTGATTTCCCATTACCAGAGCTGATTTCGCCGGTTTGGGTCGGAAACAGCAGAAAAATTGAAGCAAGAGGCGAGTACAAAGTCGACAAAATTGAATGGGAGAAGATCAACCTAGCCCTGAATTACCCCCTGCTCGGGCGTATTCAGGACAAGGTTCAAGGCAATATTTGCGTCGAGATTGTCAATGCAAGATCTGGTGAAGTCCTAATTAGATCTGAGAAACCTCTTGTGTTCTTGTCAGCGCAGGAATGGCTGAGTGAAAATTCTTACCACGAGGTTCTCGCGGCATTTGTGTTACCAACTGATCTATTTGTGAAAAAGATTTTAGTCCAAGCGCGCGCAATTCTTGAGAAAACAACCGGCGACTCGTCTACACAGGGTTACCAGAGCGAAACTGAAGAATCAGGCTTAGCAATTGAAACAAATTCTCGCGCATACAAAATTACAGAAGCAATTTATCAAGCGATGAGCCTACAAAAGTATAGCTACAGCGATCCCCCAGGCGGGTTTAGCGTTGGCCAACGGATACGAACACCCAGCCAAATCGAGCAAGAAAAATGTGGAACCTGTTTAGACACAGCAGTTCTGATGGCGGCGTGCCTGGCTCAGGCTGGTCTTAAGCCAGTCTTGTTTCTCACAAAGGGGCATGCCTTTGCCGGCTACCTGACCGGAAAAGGCCCATACGACAAATGCGATGACAATCTTCATTTTATTGCAAATAAGGCTGGGCCGATATTAAGGCGTGACTCCGATTATCAACTGATCCAAATATGTCTTCAAGAAAAATGGATTATCCCCATTGAGACGACAACCACGACTACGGGTTCACTTAGATCCTTCATCGAAGCGTGCCAAACACAAAACGGCTTCACAATTGACAATGACGTTGATTTAGAGTCGATCGTTTTTGTCAATAATGCCTGGAAAAGTGGGATAACTCCGCCCGTTAGCCTCGCAGAAGCACCTGAATTTAAAGAAATCATGCGTGCGTCAATAAACGAGGAAGAAAATGATGTCGCAATTGATGATGATGCCGATTCGATTGAGTTAACTGATCCAACGTTGTCAGATGCCGAACGACGCATTCCGCCGCGGGTTCGACAGTGGATGGCATCCCTGCTTGATCTGGGTTCAAGAAATCCATTGCTCAAATTGAAACCGAAACAAGTATTGGAGTTTGACTTACCGAGCAGCACCCTTGGACGGATTGATGACATTCTTTATACTCCAAAGAAACGCTTAGAAATAATCAGTCCCGCCGCACTGCCGTTTGAGTGGATAAATACCGGGATCACAGAGCCAGAATTCGAAAAATGGATGACAAAAAATTTTAAGTTAGTAAGCCCACCGTACAAAGAACTCAATTCAATTCATAGCAATATCGAGGCTGAGACTCGAGCTATCCGCTCAAATCCAACGCACCTTGCCTACAAATGGTCGGATACTGCGATCTTTCGGGTGATAACAGAAAAGCATTTAGAAGATTTTCAAAAAAAACTAAATAGGGCCGTTACAAAAGTACAAACCAAGGCCAAGGAAACGATGCTTTCGACTGGCACTAATAACCTATACCTCACACTTGGGACTTTGTCTTGGACAGAGACGGCAAATTTCCGCGGCAAAGGTAAGGCGATTTCTTATAATGCCCCCCTGTTTTTGTATCCCGTTATTCTTGAAGGCGGGAAGGGCAGTCCATTCAATATTCGGCTCGACCCAACGGGCGAAGTCACTCCTAATTTCTGTTTGCATGAAAAATTGCGGCGAGCGCCATACAACATTGATCTACAGGAACTCGTAAACCCAAAGATGGACGCAACGGGAATTGACTTTGATCTCATGATTCGCACAATCCAGAAAAGGCTGACCGATGCAAAATTGCAAAACTTTGCAGTAAAGAAGAATGCCCATCTTGGGGTGTTCGACTACTCGACATTCCGCCTCTGGAAGGATCTTCGCGTCGACTGGAAAAAAATGGCAGAGACGAGCTCGGCCGTCAGACACTTGATGTACACGGCAAATGAGCGGTACACGCAGACGATTGACCCTCCGAATCCGCGCCTGGAGCCACACCTACCGATCAAAGCCGACGACTCCCAGATAGAAGCCATTCAGTGGGCGCTCGATGGCCGGTCATTCCGTCTGGAGGGACCACCTGGTACTGGTAAGTCGCAGACAATTGCCAATCTTCTTGCATCGTGCCTAGCGAATAACAAAAAAGTTCTGTTTGTGGCAGAAAAACAAACAGCACTAGACGCCGTAAGGGAGCGTCTATCGGATGTCGGACTAAATAACTATTGTCTGAATTTGCACGCCAAAGGCGACTCTGATGCTCGTATACGAAAGAACATCACGACAGCGCTAACAACTTCGCTCGCGGAAGTAGTTGATCCAGAGAACCAAAAATGGCAGGAACTCTCATTTAAGGTCAAGAATGAAGAGACTATTTTGAATAAATACCGGGCATCGCTACACGAAAATGTAGACGTCGCCTTGTCGGCGTGGCGCACGAACGAAGAACTACTCGAACTCGGCGAAGGCCCGATCACCGAATTGCCCCTTGGATTTACGAGAAATTTTGAGAAGAACTGGTCAGATCTTCGCGAAATCTGCGCCGAGATCGAATTGGCGCACGAGCTAGTTGGTGATGCCATGTCGCACCCGTGGCGACTTATCAATGACCTTCGAATAGACAATGCAGAATTTCCCGAAGTGACACCAGTGCTCAGAGCCTTGCAAAGTGGTTACTCAAATATTGACGAGCTTCAAGACAAATGGAAAGAACTTGTAGCCATACTCCAACCTGCAGAGTTCGAGCCTATGTTCAGAATTTTGACACTAGTCAACGAAGAAAAATTGCCGTCAGTCGATTTTTTGGCTGAGAATTTAAGTTCGTCTATTGGTAAGAAACACACGATGCTTACGGCCGAATGGCAGACAAAGTTTGATTCTTTTATCCAAAATGCGATGGCAGTTCTTGCACAGGTCAATCACTCGCAAAATGTTTCACCGAAAATCATCACCCGCAATGACCACACCAAAATAACCGACGCAATCGAACTGCTCGAATCCCCAACCGTCCTCGCACGACTCCATGACTTTTTAACTCAATCCCGCTTGATCACCACAGAATTCAGCTCGATAACGTCAAATGTCTCACCGAAAATCATCACCCGCAATGACCACACCAAAATAACCGACGCAATCGAACTGCTCGAATCCCCAACCGTCCTCGCACGACTCCATGACTTTTTAACTCAATCCCGCTTGATCACCACAGAATTCAGCTCGATAACGTCAAATGTCTCACCGAAAATCATCACCCGCAATGACCACACCAAAATAACCGATGCAATCAAAGATTTAGAGCAAGCGGGTCTTTTAAGTAGAAGGAAGAAATCAAAGGCCCTTAGAGAGATTGTTGGTGATGATGCACTCACCGAGAACGATCAGAACCTGATCCAATCACTGAAAATCATTATCGCGTTAACCCCGAAAATTTTAGAACTAGAACGAGTCCTAAAAACCGAGATCCTTCCCGACTATCAAGCAAGTTTTCAACCATGGATCAAGACCGACATTGACAACATAGAAATTGCGGTCAAACAACGAAAGATCAAGACCCTTAGAGAGATTGTTGGTGATGATGCACTCACCGAGAACGATCAGAACCTGATCCAATCACTGAAAATCATTATCGCGTTAACCCCGAAAATTTTAGAACTAGAACGAGTCCTAAAGACCGAGATCCTTCCCGACTATCAAGCAAGTTTTCAACCATGGATCAAGACCGACATTGACAACATAGAAATTGCGGTCAAACAACGAAAGATCAAGACCCTTAGAGAGATTGTTGGTGATGATGCACTCACCGAGAACGATCAGAACCTGATCCAATCACTGAAAATCATTATCGCGCTAGTCCCGAAAATTAAGGGATTGGAACGAGTCCTAAAGACCGAGATCCTTCCCGGCTTTCAAGCAAGTTTTCAACCATGGATCAAGACCGAAATTGAGAATCTTCAGCAAACGGCCTTGCTGTTGCAACAAGAACTAGCAAAGCCGAATGCAGGAATCCTGAATAGATTGCTAAGTGATCATTCATTTTTAATACCCCTAGACGAGAATACCAAAAATGTTTTTGCTTCTCTAGTTTCGAGTTGGAGTGCTTTCGCCAAGTTGTTTGTTGTTGAAACAAACGAATTTGAAAACTGGCTAGATCAAGGGACAGTTGCGGGAGCGGTAAAGAAGAATATTTCCGCACTCATCGCTGATGCAGGGCCATCAGATCGATATATAGAATTAAGTCGTTGGATTAAATTGAAACGTTCGCTCAACAAATTAAGTGAACTCGGCTTCACCGATCTCACGAAATCAATCCTGACTGGTCAGATCACCACAGCTGCCATTCTTCCCCTAGTGCGAAGATCGGCGCTTTCTGAAGCGTTTACGGAACGAATGAAGGAAGGCGACCTCGATCGATTTGACAGGAAAATACACGAGAAAAGAATCGCCGCTTTTGAGGCCGCCCTCGACTTAACTCGAAACCTATTGAAAACTCGTATTCCTGGCCTGATTAGCTCTCGACGACGAGAACGGGCATTACCTAGCGGAAGAAACGTCGGCGCAACTCAAGATCTGCTTCGAGGGCTGAAGCCAACTAGGGGGGAGAAAACCCCGATTCGTAATTTGCTCGCAAAATATGGTGAGTCACTTGCCGATGTAATGCCTTGTTTCATGATGAGTCCTGACTCGGTTGCGACCCTGCTCCCAGTTGGGGCAATTAAGTTTGACTTGATCATTTTCGACGAAGCATCACAAGTACGAACTTCACATGCCATCGGCGCTCTTGGACGAGGTATAGCCGGGATTGTCGTTGGCGACAGTAAGCAGATGCCGCCATCAAATACTTTCTCCTCTAATCAGGGGGCATTTGTGGACGACGACGATGACGACGATGACGACGCAGAACTGAACAACATGACAAGTGGCGATGACAATGGATTTCTAGAGGAAATCCAAGGAGCAGCGGCACGTGATGCGGAGAGTATCCTTACAGAATTTGCCGAGTCAGAAATGGATTATCTGCAACTACTTTGCCACTATCGAAGTAAAGACGAGCTTCTGATTGCATTTAGCAATACATTCATTTACGAAACTCCGATGCTGACATTTCCCTCCGTCCATGGGAGCGAATCAAAAGCATTGCGTCTTGTGTACTTACCAGACGGTCGTTTCGAGAGAGACCGCCTTTGCCCCCCGTATAGTCTGAAGCAGACTGGCGAGAAGGTGCCACTCCTAAGGACGAACATTCGAGAGGCCGAGGCAGTGGTCAAGGAGACCATCGGGCGGCTAAAAGACCCCAAACGGATTGCACGACGAAGCGCAGACAAGGATAAAAAAGCGGAGTCAATAATTATTGTCACTTTCAACATTCAGCAGATGAACCTGATTAACGAACTTTTAAGAGACGAAGACCCAATTCTTTTTGATCTTTCCACCACAGAAGGTGACGCCGACGAGGAAACCGGGCAAAAGGATCCGCCGCGACTTAAGGTGCGGAACCTTGAAAACGTTCAAGGAGATGAGGCCGAAACCGTGATGTTTTCGGTCGCTTTTTCGCGAAATCTTCAAGGAAAGTTTCCTCTTAATTTTGGCCCGGTAACTCAGAACGGCGGTGACCGAAGACTCAATGTCGCCGTCACTAGATCGCAACGGGAGATGATCGTATTTTCGTCTTTTTTGCCCGAAGAGATGGGCGACGGCGATCGGAAAATGTCTGATGGTGCTCGAATGGTTCAGCGGTTTCTATCTCTCGCCCACTATGGGCCAAAGAGGAAGGGAGATTTGGGAATAAGTGTTGCTCGTAGTTTCCATATTGAGCAAATTGCTCAAACTTTACGAACTATTGGATATGAGGTTCAAGTTCAGATGGGATTGTCAACTCTGCGCGTAGATATTGCGGTGAGGAAAGCAGGTTCAACGATATGGGACGTTGCAATCATGGTTGATGATACTTGTTGGGCGCGACGCGGATCGGCTTATCAGCGTGAAGTGCTACCAGGTCAAGTATTGACTGGCCTGGGATGGAAAAAAGTAATCCGAATCTGGACGCCATCTTGGATTCATGAGCGCGACCAAATTCTGCAGGAAGTAGCTGACTTTTTTGAGGGTAAGGCAGAAATCAAAGTCGATGGTTTTGCTGAACTTGCTATGTCGACGCAAACAATCCCAATTTCGCAGCGAACCATAGATGACGACACAGCTAAGAGCCAATTTTTAGAGTTCGCGCCCTATCTACCGAGAGTGATGGCAGAACCATCTTTGTTAACCAAAGCCATAAATAGTCCTACCCACGCGGCAACGATTAGAATATTTATTGAGGAAATCTTAAATGTAGAGTCACCGATAGAAGTCGGTCGTTTAACAAAGTTGCTTTGCGCGTGTCTTGGGCTTGGCAGAGTTTCTGACGAACGTACTAGGCAGGCAATGTCTCACATCCGAAAATTCAAGCCCAAAAAGGACCTCCTAGGAACCTTCGTTTGGGGTCAGGACCAATCGCCAAGCGATTGGTCCACATACCAGACATCACTTAATGGCTACATCAGAGAGCCTGATGAAATTTGTTCAGTGGAATACGGGAATGCTCTTGCAGATATCGTTAGCCGAGTTCGCTCCATAAATGAGAACGATGCGATTCGAGAAGTCGCACAAATTTTTGGATTTAAACGAATCACTGAGCGTTGTCGAAACGCACTGACCAAGTCATTCAATGCCGCCGTCAAGAATGGACGTATCGCTCTAGTTGATCACGACTATCGTGCTATTGATGCCAAGTAATTGCGATCTAGTCAACGCCTTTAATGTTGTGTTTAGGAATTGTTCGGCCCGATACTTTCGCACCGGGCCAAACAGATTGCCGGACTAGAGAACTTCTAGCTCTCTTCGGCGTCCTTGCCGGTCTCGAAGAACAGCGCCGGGTCATTTGCCATCATCTGGCGCTTCTTCTCGCGCATGTTCGACATGTTGCGAGACATGCTTGCCATGCCCTTTTGTACGCCGTCTGTCGAGTGACTGAATGACTGAGTCGAACCGGCATGCATGCCGAGACTGCCCGCGTCTGCGTATGCATCGAGTGCTGCAGAAAGGTAGACGAATGTCCAACCGTTTGCTTCGCACAACGAGATCAAGTCTTTGACTTGCTGCAGTGAGTACTCGCAGCTCTGGTTCTCTGCGCCGTCGGTGACCGTGACGAAGACGACATCTTCGGCGGGAAGACCAGCGGTTTGGCGTGCGACTTGGTCGGCGCGAGCCTTGCCGATGAGGCGGCCGGTTGCGTCGAGCAACGGTGTGCCACCGCGAGGTTGATACCTGGCTCGCTCGATATCGGTCATCTCGGCGATCGGGATGCCGGACACGATTACCTCTGCTGGGTCTTGAGAGTCGAACTGCACGACAGTGATGCGGGCATCATCGCCATTTGTGCGTTGCTCGCGGATGAAATTGTTCATTCCGCCGACTACATCATCTGCGATCGACTCCATCGAGCCGGAGCGGTCGAGAAGGACGTAGATGTGAGTGTGCTTAATTGGCTGTGAATTGGTCATGAGTAATGCCTTCCCTAGTTGAGGTTTTGGTAATGCAATAGGTAACGCACGCGCACGGCAGCTACGTGATCGGCCGTGCGTCCAATACACACCCATAACGGCTTGTCAAGTTTTTTGTGTGAGGTGGTCCGATTTCTAGTTGTGGATGAGATTGGTGCGACCTGAGAACGTGATCACGAACGCGTTTAAGGCTTGTTTCCATCATTGGGTTCCGGTGCCGAGTTCACCGCCGCGGTTGTGACCGATGTTGCAGATCGCAAGGTGCAAGATTTTGAAGAGGGCATCGTCTGTCGGGAAGTAGCCTCTGGTTTTTGTGACTTTGCGTAACTGATAGTTCATCGACTTGATGGCATTGGTCGTGTAAATAATTTTACGCATCGCCGGAGGGAACGACAAGAATGGGATGAATCGTTCCCACCATCGTTCCAATGATCGTTCCCACAGATCAGCTATCGCCGGGTAATGTGTACCCCATTCGATTTAGAAGGTGTTCAACGCTTCGACGGCAATGTCGATGGCTGGCGCAGTGGAAATCGGTCGTAACGCCCTGGTGACGGCTTTACGGGGTTGGTATCCGCAGTACTTGACCTGGGTTGCGAATCAAATACACCACACATGTTTGCACGGTGGCTTTGGGCCATACCATTTCGATGTCGTCGGCGAACCCGCTAAGCCCGTCGATACAGGCGAAACGGTTGACATTCGCTGCGACGCGCTAAAAAGCATGATTGAACAGTTACACGGCCTAGTTGCTGACTCGGAATTGCTTGGTGTATACCTGGCGTCGCTGGGAATAGGCGGCGATGACCTGACGCTCAGTATTTAACTGGGCTACTCAACGAAACCGGCATCGTCTCGGTTCCATTTACCAAGATTGCAATCCATACATAGTGTCTGCTGGTTGCTGAAGTCATTCGAGGCGACCCCCCTAAACGTCGCTCGAATCAGACTGACTAGGGAGGGCCGGATCCCTACTGGACACCAATCTCTCAAATAGACCTAGTCCAGATTTATCTACGGGCGGATTGTGCCGTCAGGCATTGTCGCGCGAGTCAAGTCTGCGCCACGCAAGTCCGCGCCAATCGCGCCAGTCAAGTTCGCGCCAGTCAAGTCCGCATCAGACAAGTCTGCGACACGCAAGTCCGCGCCAGTCAAGTTCGCGCCAGTCAAGTCCGCGCCAGTCAAGTCCGCTTCAGCCAAGTTCGCGCTAGTCAAGTTCGCGCTAGTCAAGTTCGCGCTAGTCAAGTTCGCGTCCATCAAGTACGCGGGGAGCACGGTCCCGGGAGACAAGTCTGCGTCAGACAAGTCTGCGTCAGACAAGTCTGCGCCACGCAAGTCTGCGCCACGCAAGTTCGCACCATCTAAGTGCGCGCCAGCCAAATTCGCGCCACGCAAGTTCGCGCCACGCAAGTTCGCGCCAGACAAGTCCGCGCGCTTCAAGTCCGCGCGCTTCAAGTCCGCGTATTTCAAGTTTGCGCCGGCCAAGTGCGCGCCGGCCAAGTGCGCGCCCTCCAAGTGCGCGCCATGCAGGTCCGCGCCAGACAAGTCCGCACCAGACAAGTCCGCACCAGACAAGTCCGCGCGCTTCAAGTCCGCGCCAGCCTCAATCGTGTAGCCGTTCACTATCAAGACCGTCATCGTAGGCTCATGAAACTGTTTTTCCCTTGACTACAACCCAATACCAGAACCAAAGGTAGTAACTCCAAGCGAAGTCGCATACGGCAGAGTACCACGTTCCATCTACGGGTGGATTGTGCCGTCAGGCATGGTTGCTCCAGCCAAGTTCACGTCACGCAAATCCGCGCCATCCATGTTCGCGCGCTTCAAGTTCGCGCCAGCCAACCTTGCGCCGGCCAAGTTCGCGCCACGCAAATCGCTACCATACAAGTCCGCGCGATCCAAGTTCGCACCATCCAAGTTCGCGCGCTTCAAGTCCGCCTCATGCAAGTCCGCGCCAGACAAGTTCGCGCCAGACAAATTCGCATCAGCCAAGTACGCCCAACGCAGGTACGCATCAGACAAGTTCGCCCGACTCAAGTCAGTACCAACCAAAACCACTCTCTCCAACCACAAGCCTGACAGGTCCGTGCCGGACAAGTTCGCGCCACTGAGTGATGTCCCGGTCGGTTCCGAGTAATTAGGGTCATTATCAACATAGGGCTCACTACAAGAGATGTTCGCGCCACGCAAGTCGCTGCCAGACAAGTTCGCACCAGCCAAGTTCGCACCAGCCAAGTTCGCACCAGCCAAGTTCGCACCAGCCTCAATCGTGTAGCCATTCACTATCAAGGGCGTCGTCCTAGGCTCAAGACGCTATTTGTCCCTTGACTACAACCCGATACCAGAACCAAAGGCAATAACACCCAACGAAGCCGCATACGGCAAAATACCACGTTTCCGCTACGGGTGGATTGTGCCGTCAGGCATTGTCGCGCCAGTGAAGTCTGCCCTAGTCAAGTTTGCATAGGTCAAGTTCGGACCAGCCGCTATCATGCGGCCGTTAAAACCAATTAAGTTCGCGCCAGTCAAGTTTGCGCATTATGAGTGCGTTCGATGCAAACACGGTTGGACAAGTGTGGACATGGATGCACAACCTGCTTAGGTTCTATTTACTTTGAAACGCCACTGGACAACACCGGACAGCAGTCCCACCCGCCCCACTCGTCTGAGCCGAGCTCTCCTATGAATTGCCGAATCTCAATTGCGGTGTTTACCTTGCTGGCAAAGACGCTGGTGGTCTCACCAAGAGATGGGACTGCTGAAGGTTTTGCGCCTAGGGTTCGGTTTATATACGCCACCGTAAGGTTTATATGTTGTTTTCTTCCGTGTATTTTTCTGCTGCATCCATTGCCTTTTGCATCATCAGCGTTATCGGGAGGAACGCCGCTGCTTTTTCCCCGTATATTTCGCCATTTGTATCAATGGCGTTGCGGATCATGCGCTCTACCACTTCTTCGTTGAAGATCGCGTAGATTTGTTTCTCCCACCCGGTGATCAACGGTTCTATATTTTCGTTGTCGTCACCAAATATTTCTGAGGGTGCGGTCATCATGGTTAACGTGACCCCACCTTTACCTTCAAACCGCATCAAAACATCGTTCGACTCATCATCATTTTCTGTACTCATATATGCTGCTGTGCCTTTCTTCAGGAATTGAATAGGCGCCTAGCTGTTATGCCGCGTAACGGTTGCCGATCGCGCTGACGCAATACCCAACGTCTAACGGGTTTTGCTCGTGCCACTCGGTGACCGCGGTGAACTGTGCGTCAGTCTCGGATTCTGATTTGCCGAGGGTTTGCGCGTGCCACTGGATTGCGTCGAACGAGTACATCATCGACGCGACCGGCCGTGCGTTGCGGATGAGGTGGAGTGCCTCGACCGGGTCGTGACCCTGAGTGATCAAAGTTGTGAACGCCGCTGATGGGCCTCTGTTGACGCCCATGTGACAGTGCACCATGATCTTGCGACTTTGGTCTTTGAGGATCTCTGCCGAAGTTGCTGCTATCGCCTCGAACCAACTTGCGTCGCGAGTGCCGCCGTCATCATCAACGCCCAACCAGTGGTACTTGATGTGCGGTGCGTGTGCGTGGACGAAAGACTCGTCGGAACGCTCACAACGCATGTCCATGATGTCGGTGATACCCGCTTCGACCCAACCCTGCAACTGCGGGAGTGCCTTGGAGTGGTGGTCTGAGAGATCACCGGAAACCGCGATCTGCGAGGTTGCCCAACAAATCGTGCGCCAGATTGCGCCTGCGTTGCCTGGACGTGCCTTTGGGTTGTAGCCAAAGAGGTGGTGGGGTGTCTGTCTTTTTCGCATCTGTATTGATCTGCCCTTCTTGTTACTTCTCATACGCACAAATGCCGCTGGTGTGTGCGTCACGCCTATACAGAACGTTTAACCCAATAAACAGCTGGCCAAACCAGCCCAACCGAAAGGCACACCATGTCAGTAGCAATCCTTGAACACGCAGCCATTGGCCGGCCGATTACTCGACTCGGCGCATCGATCTATCCCATTTATTTGCTTGGGCAACCATTGCCCTTCAGCTTCACCACTGGTATCACGGCAGACGTGACCGTTTCTGAAAAGGCAAACGCCGAGGTGCCGACGCTGCAGGTGACAAATCGCGGTGGGCAACCCGTGCTGATACCCGAGGGGCAAGTTCTCGACGGCGGGCTACAGACCCGCACAACGAATGTCAGCATTCTCGTGCCTGCTGGGGCCACGATCGACATCCCCGTGAGTTGCGTCGAGGCCGGCCGTTGGGGCGGGTCGAATGGGTTTAATGACTCGAACCGTAAGACCAGCCGCCGTGTGCGCCGCGCGAAACAGATGGGGGTGCGCGAGAATGTTAAGTCTTATGGTTCGCGCGAGTCAGACCAAGGCGATGTGTGGGGTGCGGTGAGCAGCGAACTAAGCAGGCGTAACGTACACAGCTCGTCGTCGAACTTTCGTGATCTCGAAGGTGTGATGAAC
>Ga0209284_10005765_pt1 | contig 12517 bp, 4 predicted proteins | sample FRY03_FD_187211 | JGI IMG/M metagenome (GOLD analysis project Ga0209284, IMG submission 187211) | Freshwater microbial communities from Lake Fryxell liftoff mats and glacier meltwater in Antarctica - FRY-03 (SPAdes) (version 2) | ecosystem: Environmental > Aquatic > Freshwater > Ice > Glacier... | reverse complement strand
GCCCGACAGCCAAGAACCGGCAAACATGCCGATTCCCAGCGTCACGAATGCATGCAGCCCCTGGGCCGCCCCGCGAATCTCCTTGCCAGCCTGCTGATCGACGTACATTCGCCCCATCACAAATATGAAGTCGTAGCACATCCCGTGGACGGCGATTCCAAGGTACATCATCCAGTGGGCATCGCGGGTAGTGTCGAACCACGCAAACAGCCCGAATCGCAATGCCCACGCCGCCATGCCGACGAGCAGAATCCCTTTAACGCGAAGCACGGGCAGCAACACCGGCAGCAGCAACAGAAACACGACGTCAGAAACCTGACCGATTGTCATCTTCGCTGCCGCGTTGGCGATGCCAAGCTCGTTCAGGAATACGTTCATCCAAGCGAAATAGAAGCTTAGAGGGACGCAGATCAGGAACGAACACAACATGAACGTAGCGAACGACGGCTGACGCATCAGGTTGAGGGCATCGATACCCAACATTGTCCGTAACGAAACTTTTTGACCTGCTCCCTTTGGCGGAGTATTTGGCAAAGTAAACGAATACACCCCCATCAGAGCCGCAGCTCCGCACGCCAGATAAAACATGCCAACATCGTTTTCGAGCTTCAGACTGCTGTTGACCAGACCGGCGGCGATCCAGCCTACGCTGCCCGCCATCATGACGATGGGAAATTCTTTCCCAGGATTCGCCGCGTGATGCAACGTCAGCGTATTTGTCAGTCCATGCCCCGCCATGTAAGTGACGGTGTAAAGAATCAGCAGCGGATAAAACGCAGTGAATGTCACCTGTGCCGCAACAATGTACAGCAATCCGGCGCCGATGAGATGCAGTGTCCCCAGTAGCTTTTGGGTGGCGAAAAAACGGTCAGCGACAATCCCCGCAAAAAAAGGAGCAACGATCGCCCCAATTGCCGTTGTCCCGTATGCCAGCCCGACATGTCCGCCTTCGAACTGCAACGTCTTCGTGAGATATGTGCCCATTGTGACAAACCACGCCCCCCAGACGAAGTAGTGCAAAAAAACCATGATCCACAGCCGGACGATCATAAACGGGGACATTGGTGGAGTACTTTCATGACCCGTGAGCAATCGCTCACGATGAGTGTGATGCAAAAGTCGCTTGTATTTTTTCCGCATGACATCGGAAAGTACGTGGCCCGTATTGGCTTCCATTAACCAAGTGAATTTGTCGGCCGCCCCGGCCTTTTCACAAGCCGTTGCAATCGTTTCGACTCCAGCGCTCCGGCAACGATTGCAGATAATTTGAGAAAAGCTCGCCGATCAGCTGGCATGGGACCAATACCTCCGCGTCTCAATTTTTTGTCGGGAGGCTGTCGAGGCCGAACCGTTTCTGATCATAGCGGGATCCTTCGGTGCGACGCAAACCGTTCAGAGCCGATTAGGCGTGTCGCTGAGCGAGACTGGAGTGTCCTCGCAGGATGAACTCCAAAACCGCACGGAGGAATTTGGATTCCTGTGGGCAGCAGCCAAAGTTCGGGTGTTCCCCTTGATCTTGCTCCATAATCCGGCGACCATAGGAGATTCAGCCCCACCCACAGCGGAAAGTCCTTCGGCACTTACGTCTGCCAGCCCGCCCCAATGTACCGCCCGGAGTAATTCAGATGCAAACTGGTGCTTCCGCAATGGGATGCCGTGAGTTTCGAAGGTCACTGCGTCAAACAGGACGACGCGGTTTTCTGCATGCGGGTATGCTGGGTACGGCGGGGTTGACTCTGTCCGATGTGTTTCGCGGACAGGCCCAGGCGGTGGAGTCGGCAGCGAACAAATCGTCTCCGCATTCGGTGATTATTCTCTGGATGCGCGGTGGTCCGAGTCAGCACGAAACGTGGGACCCCAAGCCCGAAGCGCCTGTCGAATATCGAGGTTACTTCGGGGCAATGTCCACCAAAGTGCCGGGAATTCAAATTTGTGACATGCTGCCACGGTCGGCCGCCATCATGGACAAATGGTCGATCATTCGCAGCCTGAATCACACCGATGCCGGACATTCCTCCGGCGATCAGCTGTGCTTCACGGGTTATCCGAGCGGCAGTCGTCCGGATGTCAATACCCACCCCAGCTGTGGAGCCATCGTTGCGCGGCAACTGGGGCAGCGAAATCCTCAACTGCCGCCGTACGTCATGATTCCTCGGCGTGTCCCCGGTGTCGATTCGTCTTATCTGGGAACAGCTTGCGCTCCGTTTGAGACGCAGGCAGATCCAGCGAACTCTGGCGCATTTCAAATTCCGAATCTGGCGTCACCGACGGAAGTGCCGGTCGATCGAATCGATGACCGACGTCAACTGCTTCAGAGTCTGGACCACATGAAGAAGGCGGCGAACCATGCCGCCCAGATTGGAGCCGTCGATGCGTTTCAGGCACGAGCCTGGGACATCCTGCTGGGTGACGCCGCGCGAAAAGCGTTTGATCTGGATGCTGAGCCGCAGCACATTCGTGACCTCTACGGCTTCATGCCCGCGTATCAGGCTCCGACGCCCGACCGTTGCGGCGTACCGGCATGGAGTCAGCGTTTTCTGCTGGCCCGGCGACTGGTTGAAGCTGGCGTCCCCTTGGTTACTGTCGACTGCCGTTGGTGGGATACCCACGTGAAAGGCTACGAGACCATGCGAGACGGCTTTTTGCCGCGCTGGGACCAGGCATATTCAGCGTTGATCCAGGACCTGAATCAGCGCGGCCTGCTGCAAACAACGATGGTGCTTGCCTGGGGCGAGTTTGGACGAACGCCGCTAGTCAATGCCACCGGAGGCCGCGATCATTATCCGAACGTCTTTAGCGCGGCCCTGGCTGGCGGCGGCATTCAGGGCGGACTTGTCGTCGGGGAGTCAGATTCCAAAGGAGCTGTGCCGTTCAGTAATGCCAAGCGACCTCAGGACGTTCTGGCAACGGTCTACCGGCATCTGGGAATCGACACAGGTGTCTCCTATCCAGACCACAGCGGTCGTCCAATTCCGGTATTGCCTTTTGGTGACCATATTTCAGAGTTGTTTTGAAACTCCACTTTTGGCAAATACTTTACGGCGTGCGCGAGGCAGTTTTGGCAGGGGCAGACGGAGGGAGTGGAGTTGTCTATGAGGAATTTGGCGGAGCAGACAAGGCCGGGGTCAATTCAGCGTATTGGACGAACCCAAGCGATTCACGGATCCAACACCTGCCTCTAGCTCACAGGGGAAGGCGAGCCATGGGATTTGAGATTTCAAGTTGCAGATTGAAAAAATTCGGTGACCAATGACCGTGTGCCATTTAATGACCATCTACCATTTACCGTCAATCGGGCTGCGGGTTTCATTGGTGAGTCGTCTCACAGATCGTTAACGTAAGCAAAGCCTAAAAGTTGCGAGACCGGCGTGTCCCGTGTGGTTCGCCTGGTTGCTCGGATCAGAGAGGCTTTTCTGCGAGGTCGATGATGATGATTCGAAAGGTGTCGTGTTCCTGCCTTGTGTTTCTGATGTCGGTTTTTGCTGGAGACAATGTTCCGGGGCAGGCGGTTCCTCCAAGTCCGCTGCAATACATGGAAGGACATGCGGCACCAGTGCATGCCGTTGGTTATTCTCCGGACGGCAAGATTCTGTTCAGCGGTGACACCTCCGGCGCGCTGAAGATGTGGGATCGTGCGACCGGCCAATTGCTGTCCAGCGGAGCGTGGCATGACGGAGCGATTCTGACACTTGCCGTTTCGCCGGATGGCCAGCAGGTTGTCACAGCCGGTACAGGCAAGCAGATCGTTGTGTCCGACGTCGCGATCCCTCGGCCGCTGCTGGATCTGACTGGCGTTCCTGGCGTCCCCACAGCAATCGCCTTGTCGCGTGATGGAGCAATGCTGCTGACAGGCGATGAATCAAACAATGTCAGTCTGTGGGATCCGGTGGCGGGCAAACTGATTCGCAACTATGCCGGGGCAACAGGTCCAATCGTCGGAGTCGGCTGGATTCCGATGACAAAGTCGGTCCTGGGCGCTTCTTTCGACGGCACGCTGCGAGAATGGAATGTTGACAATGCACAAATGGGCGGTGTCGTTTATTCGCACCCAGCCTCCAGTCTGGGCGTTCCTGAAGTGGGCTCGCAGGTTGTGCTGGGTGGTCAGGATGGATCGATTCGTCGAGTCACATGGCCTCCAGTGCCAGCCCAGAATCTTTCCGGGCACAGCGATGCGGTATCGGCGGTCGCGATTTCGGGTGATCAAAGATTCGTCATCAGCGGAGGCTACGATCAAGTTGTGCAGATCTCACAATTGGCCAACGGTCAACCGGTACGCACACTGGCAGGTCAAGTTGGGCGAATTTTCTCTGTCGGTTTGTCTCAAGATGGTGCATTGGCGGCATCCGGCAGTGAATCGGGCACAATTCACACTTGGAAAACGGCAGATGGAACGCTCGGCCCGCTGCTGGCGGGACATGTCGGTGCCATCAACGATCTTAGCTTTCATCCGTCGAAGCCATTGGTGCTAAGCGCCGGGCTGGATGGGACAGTGCGCCTTTGGGAAATCTCCGAGACCATGGCACCGGTGCGCGGCCACAGCCAGCCGGTGGTGGCGGTTGCATTGACTCCGAACGGGCAATTGCTGGTAACGGGAAGTGCGGATAAAACGGTGCGAGTGAGCACAGTCAGCGACGGTCAGCCGAAATTTGCGATGAATGATTTCCTGCAGCCGATCCAATCACTGGCGGTGTCATCGCAGGGCTCTCTACTTGGCGTTGGCGATGTGGCGGGTGATCTCCAAATCCGAAGTGTGGATCAGGGAGCGATTGTCTCAAACTGGGGAGCCCACGTGGGAGCGGTCACGGGCTTGCAGTTCCTCGGGAACGGTGAACGCATCGTTTCTTCTGGCGCGGATGGCACCGCAAAAGTCTGGACGCTGCCTTTTGCCGCGTCTACGACAGTGAAAGCTCACGAGCAGTCTATTACTGCATTGACGATCACGCACGACGGCAAACAGCTGATCTCGGCGGGGCTCGATGAATGGATCCGTGTCTACAGTCTGGAGAATCAGCAACAGATCGCCAGCTGGAAAAGTACCACCGGACCCGTGACGGCGCTCGCGATCAGCTCGGACGACAAGCGGCTCGTTACTGGATCAAACACGGGCAAATGGCAGAGCTGGTCATTCCCCGACCATGTCGAACAGCAGCAGCAAATGGGTCATGCCGGCGGCATTCATTCCATTGCCATCCATCCGCAAAGCGGAGACATTGCAACCGCCGGAGCGGATGGTTTGGTGAAGCTCTGGAAGGGGGCCGAGATGCCTCGCGATCTGACGGGCCATTCGGGCGCGGTGCTTGCCGTTGCGTTTACGCCGGATGGTGCCAGCGTCATCAGCGGCGGTGCGGATGCTTCCGTTCGTCGCTGGAACGTCTCCGACGGGGCACAGGCGCAGATCTTCTCCGGGCATCAGGGGCAGATCACCGGGGTCAGGGTTTCCGCCGATTCAGCGACGATTGTTTCGTCAAGTCTGGACAAGACTGTCAGGATCTGGAAGGTTGCCTCCGGGGAAGCCAAAGTGCTGACTCAGGTTTCACCAATACTCGCGTCCGATTTTCTTTCGGAAGCGAATCGAATTGCGACGACCGGCGAAGATCTGATCACGCGAATCTGGGACGTTACCACAGGACGTGAACTTCAGCGATATCCAGCCTCAATATCTGCTGCGAAAGCGGTGCAGCTGTCGAGATTATCTCCTGGCTTTGTGGCAGGTGGCACCGATGGCAATCTGACATTGGGCTCAATCACAGCTCAGAGCATCATGCTGGCGGACGAAGTGAAGGTCTATGATCTGGCGGTGACGCCGGACGGAAGTCACCTTGTTACGTGTGGCGAAGACAAGCTGGCGAAGCTCTGGAGCGTCAATGGTGAACTGGTCCGTCCGTTTTCCGGCAGCGGTACAGCACTGCGATTCGTCGCGGTCCGTGCGGATGGCGCGCAGGTCGCCTCGGGCGGCGATCCGCTTTCCTCACAGGCAACGGTTCTCATCTGGAATCTTGCCGACGGCGCTGCGGTGCGAACACTGACCACTCCAGCGGCGGTTATCGGACTGGCAGCAACCTCCGATAGCCACTGGGCGATCTCCTGCGCGGACAAGAAGGTTCGAGTGTACTCGGGTGACGACGGCACTCTGCTGGAAGAAATTGCATCTCCGGCAGTGACCGGTGAGATTGCAACGGCCCCCGATCTTCCCCTGATCGTCGGTGCCGGAGCAGACAACAATGGATATATTCTGAAGCGGAGTCTGAAGCGGGTGTTCAAAGGGCATACAGGCAGTGTGACAACGGTGCAGTGGACCCCAGACGGTAACCGCCTGCTGTCAGCCGGCCTTGATCAAACCATGCGTTTGTGGAATGCCTTGTCCGGAAAAGAACTCGGCATCTCCCCGGCCGTTGGATCACCTTTCAACAGTTTGGCCGTGACCGGGGACGGGAAAAGGGTCGCTGCGACCACGGATGACAAGCGTCTGCTGGTCTGGGATGTCCCGGCGGAAAACGGCGAAAACGCCGTCCCGCTATCCGCGCCAGTGTTGACGGTCACCGGAACTGTGAATTTGCGGAGCGTGTCGACCAGCCAAACGGGCGGTGCCTATGCGACCGCTGGCGATGACGGTGCCGTCTATCTGTGGGACGGAACGACAGGCATGCTCACGGAACGGCTCGTCGGTCACACAGCGGCTGTGCTGTCATCGACCATGTCCGCCGATGGAACGGCGGTGATTTCCGGAAGCGCGGACAAGACCGTCAAGCGCTGGAATCCGGCCGTGACCGCGCGTGCAACCGCGAGCGAAAAACCTGTCAGCTCCATTCGCTTTTCGCCCGACGGTCAGTCTTTCTTTACCTCGGATAACAGCCCGCTCATTCAACGCTGGTCGATTGAGACGATGACGTCCGACAAGCAATGGACGGCGGCGGCCCCTGTGCGATCACTGAGTCTCAGTGCGGATGGACGTCATCTCGCGGCCGGCTGCGAAAACCAAAAAGTGCAGGTGTGGGAGCTCGTCGATGGGACTGAATCATCCTGGGATTGTCCGGTTCCGATCACGTCAGTCGTGATCGCTCAGGGAGGACGAAAACTGATTGTCTCTGGAGACGATCACACACTGAGAGTTTGCGGTTTAGGCCGCGTGAACGGACAGCCAACCTGGACCCTGACACATTCCGCAAGCGGGCACACTGACGCAATTGTCGGACTGGTGTTACCGATTGACGATCGCCAACTATTCAGCGTTTCGAAAGATCGCACTTTGAAGCGTTGGCTGGCTGCGTCGTCCGTCCCGCGTCAGGGTTTCACAATTCCTTCCGGGATTATTTATGGAGCCGACTTCAGTTCCGATGGCAAACTTGTGGCCACTGCAGGCAGTGACCGCACAATTCGCATCTGGGATGTCGCCACGGGAGCACAGCAGGCAATGTGTGAAGGACATACGGCCGGAGTGAAGTCCGTGGCATTCAACAAACAGGGGAAGTTTTTGGTCAGTGGAAGCCTGGATGGTTCAGTTCGCTTCTGGGATCTGACGGGGCAACAAACGCAAATCCTTGCTGAACCCGAGTTACATGGAATCAATTCTGTATCGCTGGCACCAAATGGCTCCAGGGTGTTCGCCGCTGGAATGGGCAAGACCTGGAAAACGTGGAATGCTGAGAATCTGGAGCCGGTAAAAATTGAATCCGGGCACACGCAAAGCATCGTGCAAAGTTCCATTAGCCTCACGGGAAACCGAATGGCAACCATCGATGCCTCCGGCCATGTGTGTCTTTGGGACTCCGGCAATGGGCAACTCAGATTGCATCTCCAGCTGCCGTTATCTGCCGGATATGCTGTCGCTTATGCCCCGGATAACACCGAACTCCTGATCGGCGGAAACAATCATCTAATACGTTTTGCGATTCCGGCTTACGGCCAGTAAGGCAGCATCTCGTTCCCAGACTCCTGCCTGGGAACGCACTGCAACGCACGCTCCTGCCTGCGGAATGAAACAGTGGAGGCTGGAGCCTCCGGGGGTGCGATCCGCGTATTGCGTATAGGAACGGAGTGAACTGGTATTTGTGAAAAGAGGCGTCCTTCTGCAGAATGTTGGTTGTCACACTAACACCACAGGAAAGGACGCCTCATGGTTGGTCAAGGTACACGCTCACTGTTGTTTCGTGCAATGTCGGATGTTGAGTTTCGCAGAAAAACAGGCGCTCATTTCGTCGTGCTTCTCCGGGCACTCAAGGATGCCTTCTTCAAATTCCGTAAAGGTCCGATCACTGCGGAATCGACTCACACGTTTGAATGCAGCATCGAGACGATTGTTCGTGAGTTTGCCCGATCTTTCATGCAATGGAGCCTTGGTTCACTGGAATCAGAGACGACTGCAGCGATGCCACCGACAATCTTCTATTGCGATGATCCCTATCGGAGACTTCCTGACAAGACGAGTCACTCCCCTATCCTGACGCGGTTCGGCGACATCGCTCTGGAACGCACGGTGTATCGCCGTGGCAGTCGAGGGAAAGTGATTTCGCCGCTGGAGAAAATTCTCGGCATTGAGTGTGGTGCCACGCCTGGAGCCAGGGACTTTATTGGTCTGCAAGTCGCAGCGGCTGGCGCATCGCAGGAACGTTGTGTCGAAGCAATCGCCGAACGCACGGGGACTCGCATCGGCCACGAAAAACTCCGGAACATTTCCGCGCTGCTCGCGGAATCGATGGAACCACATCGGGAAGTGTGTCAGCTCGCTCAACTGCAGGAGTGGATCGACGAAGCGGCCACCAGAGGCAAAAACATTGTACTTTCGGTCAGTCGCGATGGGGTCAGCCTGGGCATGGCTCCGTTTGCAAATTTCGAAATGGCATCGGTCTCAACGCTCAGCGTCTACAGTGAAGGCAAGCGAATGGGTACAGTCTACATAGCCGCCGCGCCTGAGGAAAACCAGGCGACACTGACTCAGAAATTGACCTCGCTGCTGACCGGCATCATCCGCGCACGCGGCACGAAGCTTGCCAGAATCGTGTATGTTACCGACGCCGGAAAAGTCGAAACGGCGTACTGGAAAAATGTGCTTCGCAAGCTGTACGTGGATGGCCAGCGGATAAAGATCGATCGCATCCTCGACTACTACCATGCCAGTGAACGGCTGACGGCGATCGCCGATTCGCTCAAGCTGACGACCCACCAGCGATCCGAGTGGCTGAGCCGAATGCGGAAGCTGTTGCTGGAACCCGGCGGCTGGGGACGCATGATGCGTTCGGTTGCCGCGATGAAGAAGAAGTATGGCGTGAAGAAGTCGAAATCCAAATCGTTTGCAGACGCGAAGCGCACCCTTCACCGCTACAGGAAGTTTATGAACTACGCCGAACAGCGGGATCAAGGCTGCCCGATCGGGAGCGGCATCGTCGAGTCAGCGTGTAAGCAGATTGTGACAGAACGGATGAAGCTCTCCGGAATGCGCTGGAAGCACCTCGGAGCCCAGCACGTGATGACGCTCCGTTCGATCCTCCTGAGCCAGACATGGCAGCCCACGTTTAGACTCGCGCTATTAGCTTTCCCACCCATTACCACCCTATGCCTTTCACAAACCCAGTAATTTCCCGCATTTCCGTGCGCATGGCGAGGATCGCACCCGCCTCCGGGGCAGTGTGTTCCAAGGCTGGAGCCCTGAAACAAGTTGGTGTCAGTATCCGAGGATCTGGATTTCCGTCAGGCCTGCGTGACTATTTTGGGAAAGGTATTCTTTGCACATCAGTTTCACGTAACGCCCGTGTGCAAAGTTAACTGGAATGATCTGGCTGTAGTCCAGCGGATCAGCGATACCTGGCGCGGGAAGGAGGTTTCCCTGAGATACGGGACGCAAGGCAGTGGGCGTATCGCTGACATAGACTTCCACGTCCTTCCACCCACGATAGCCGGCACTGTTTTCGTTGAAGTTCCAAATACGAATCCCGGTGACCGTCCGCGGGGCACCAAGATCAAGCACCACATAGCCCTGCTGCGCGACCGGCGTCCACCACATTGATGCGGGATCAATGGTGTTCCACACGCCGTCCAGCAGAGCGGTCGGCTTGATGGCAGGATCGGTTGGAGTGGCTTCCAGAATCTGGACACCTGGAATCGGTTCCGGAGTCATCAATTGAAGGGCATACGCCAGTTGCCGAGCGGCATCAACTGTCGACTGCTGATCGGCCGGAAGCGTCTGGAGCGTCTTTAAGCGGTCGCTGAGCTCATTCAGCTGCGTGGCCTGCGTTTCAGTGACGGTTTCGACGAGCGCCCGCCATTCCAGCAAATCATGGTGATGATGAATCAAAACCGAATGCGTGCAGGCGACGAGCATCGCGGCCAATTCGGGTCCATCCTGAAACAGGAGTGGCATCAGTACCAAAGCCGTGTCCTCCGGAGGATCCACGACCCCTGCCAGTGCCCTGATAGCCGCCTGCCGCTGCTCCGGAATCGTCGACATCAGTACCAGATGCAGAAGTTGCGGCCCCGCGCCGGGATGATCCTGGCGAACAATCTCTTTCCCAGCATTTTCCCAACTGGCCTGCTGAGCCGGATCCTCCAGCACGCTGACCATGATCGGCAGGGCGATCTCCGGTTTTCGCAGCTTCCGCAGAAACTCGAGCGCATTCTTTGTCGTCACGGGATCGTGCAGGTTTATCGCCTGGCGGACCAGCGGCAAAGCGGCCTCTGGTTCCTCCAGCAGTTGTGCCTGAGCCGTTTTTACTTCCCCTGAACTGCCGGAACCGAGCATCTTAATCCACGATGTAAGGCCCAGCTGGGCTTTCATGGCCTTATCGATCGAAGCGCGAAGTCCGTTCAGTTCCTCCCTTTCCAATTCACCTGGAGCCAGCGCGGCGACAGCGTCTATCGTTTTCAGTGACTCGTCCCATTCACCATTGTCAAAGGCGGTTTTCGCGGCTGCGAGGAGCTGCTTTCGTTCGTCCCGACGCAAAGCCTCGCGACGGTCCGCAAGGAGTTTTTCAACAGGGGAAAGTTTCGAAAGCTGATCTTCTGTGGGCGATGCTCCCAGTGACTCACGCAATGCGGAAATTTTTTCGTCAGCGTGTTCCCAGCTTTCGCTGTTGATGTCTGACTGAATGAGTGCCAGCTGTGCTTCGATACCGGGTGTTCCGGATATCTTCGAACTTGCCTCCGCGGTGCCGGTCGTAGGTTTGTTGCCTTCAGCGTTCGCGGCGGATTCGGAATCCGATGTCGCAGATTTTACCGTGGTGCTTCCGGTCGATTCCGAGGGAACCGGCGCATCAGATCCACAGCCGACAAATGTTCCACACGCGAACAAGCCCGCGGCAATGAATCCGACCGAATGAGTTGACATAGTGATGACCCTGGAGTACAGAATTACTCGTCTTTGGCGCCGCCGAGTGTTACGGTGATCTTGTACCTGGTTTGCAAGTGGGCGTGTGCCTGGCTGGCATATTGATTGGTGGGATATCGCTTGCACACCTGCTGAAACGATTTGATCGCCAGCTCCGGCTGTTCCGCTTCTTCACGCGTGTACGCGATCTGAATCAGCGACCACGGAGCCCAGTTTTCATCGGTGGTGGCGACCTGGTTGTACAACGCAATGGCCTGATCGTACTCTTTCAGTCGGCGATGGCATCCGGCCATTTCCGTGTAGTTGTTCGGGAAATTATTGCACTGCCGCAGTGTGCCGATCGCTTCTTTCAGCATGCCCGCATCTCGTTGCGTGATCGCAATGTTCCAGAGCCAGTCGTCGACGTGGTCAATGTCTTTGGCCATCAATTCCTGATAGATGGCAATCGCCTGCATCCACTGGTGGGCGTATCGGTACGTGGTGGCCGCTTCCGCTGACCAGCGAAATGGCTGTTCGACATCTGCCGCGGCAACCTGCAAAAATGCGGCGACGGCTTCTGCGTACTTTTCCTGTTCTCGAAAGCTATACGCGATTTGTGCCTGACCCTGGATCTTGTTTTCGAACGATGCATACAACTGCCGGGCCATGTCGAACTGCTTTTGAGACTTATGCCAGTTTGCATAGCGGGTCAGAACTTCATCGCTGCGACCGAGTTTTTCCAGGATCAGTTTGAATGCCTCTTCTGTTTTGTCAGCCCGCCGCGAAGCGGCGTACAAATCAGTAATGGCGAACCAGCATTTTTGGGCCAGTACTTTTTGCTCCGGAGTCGTGTTTTCCGAAGGCAGCAGTGTGCGAAGATGATTCGTGGCATCGTCAGAAAGCTTTTCCCCCTGCGGAACGGTCTTCTGGTCGCCCATCAGCTGATGGATCGCCGCCGTTGAAAGAACTACGAACTGATCAACAAACGCGGAAGGATCGACATACGTGGTCGCCAGCGCCTTGACGGCTTCGGAGAGTCCATTGTTGAGCAGCAGAGACGCAGCATATTGACGTGAGGCATTTTCACAGACTGCGCGAGTCTCATCGTTGCGGGTCGTTTCGTACGTCAGTTTTTTCCACAAGCTAGACTGCGTCTGTCGATCTTCGTCCAGGCCCGCGATGTCAATCAGGTCAACAGCCGCAAAGGCCGCCACCGAGGCC
>Ga0209284_10005764_pt1 | contig 12519 bp, 10 predicted proteins | sample FRY03_FD_187211 | JGI IMG/M metagenome (GOLD analysis project Ga0209284, IMG submission 187211) | Freshwater microbial communities from Lake Fryxell liftoff mats and glacier meltwater in Antarctica - FRY-03 (SPAdes) (version 2) | ecosystem: Environmental > Aquatic > Freshwater > Ice > Glacier... | reverse complement strand
ACTGATGGTGCGAAATATCATCCTGATTTTGCGACTGAAGCGGTGGCTTTTCACGTGAAAAAAGGACAGGGGATCCCCAGCTACTCCATGTTTGAGGGAACGACCGATGAGGGTCACACGGTGGAGGAACTTCTTGCCTCCCTCTCCATTTCTGAAGTGGATGTGGTGGGGCTCGCCACGGATCACTGCGTGCGGGCGAGCGCCCTAGACGCCCAAAAAGCGGGCGTCTCAGTGCGGGTGCTGCGAAACCTTGTCGCAGCGGTGTCGTCGGTGACAGAGGAAAGCGCACTGGCGGAAATGAGTAGGGCGGGGATCACCTTTGCCTCAGCATGAAAACAACACGTACACCGTGGTGTCCTGCCACTACGGAGACCTCTTCTGGATCAGGCATCTCCTCGATGAGGTGGCACGGCACTCCGGTGAGAGAGTGAAGGAAGCGGTCATTGTTGACCAATCGCGCGGGAGCGCGAAAGAAATTTCTGCCATGCCCCTGGTTCGAGAAGTGTTGACCTTTGAACCCGATGCGCAACAAATCGCTGTGGAAGGCCATGATCATCCTTACGCCTTGGATAGGGCGATTCAGGAAACAGTGTTCACCACATCACACGTCATCGTGATGGATTCGGATGCGTTTCCTGTCCGAGCTGGCTGGCTGGATTCCATGGACAATATTGCTTTGGCTCTCGTTCCCGGGAGCAAGAAAAACACTCATCCCTGCTTCATGGTGTTCCCCGTCGCCGATATTCCCTTGGTGAGCTTTTCCGAGGGGTATCTGGAGCGCGCGAGCCGCAAGGGGGCTCCCGACACTGGGCGTCGGGTGGGAGTGCAATTGAAAGAGGCAGGACGACACGTCACCCTTCTCGAGCACACCGCTGCCTTTAATGGTTACCGTGGATCGTTTTACCTGGATGGCACCGTGTATCACCACGGTCACGGGTCCTTTATGGCCGGTAATCACGACCAATACAAAGGTTTTGTTTCTCAAGCCAGCGAGAAGCTTTATCGCAAACGAATCCAGAGCGGCCGGTTCACCCTCAGCCCGTTGGATATCGCAGGATTATTCATTCGCTATGTGTGGCGGAGGTTTGCTAATCGCATCCGCATGGCCGTGCTGGGGCCAGCGGCAAAACCTGAGTAGCTAGACCAGTAGTTGGTGTTCCGCGAGGTTTCGATAGAGGTCTGAGCTCTCTAACAACTCCTCGTGGGTTCCTCGGGCATCAATGCGCCCGTCTTTCAGCACCACGATTTGATCGCTATCGACCACAGTGGCAAGACGGTGGGCAATCACAACCAGGGTGCGTTCTTTGGATACTTTGTCGATGGCGTGCTTCATCAACAGCTCATTGGGTCCATCGAGGGACGATGTTGACTCATCCAGGAGCAAGATAGCGGGAGCTTGCAACAGCGCCCGCGCAATGGCAAGGCGTTGTCGCTCTCCGCCGGAGAGCAAAACGCCTCCCTCACCCACCTCAGCATCGAGACCCTCAGGATCGCGGGAAAGTATTTCGGAAAGATTGACTTCTGCGAGCACTGCCTCGAGTTCGCTGTCGGTGGCATCGGGGGAGCCGATGAGAAGATTGTTGCGTATGGTGCCAGCGAGCACGGGCGCGTCTTGCTCGACGTAGCCAAAGTGGCTTCGCAGTTCAGCGCGGGGCATGGTGTGGGCATCTTTCCCAAAAACGCGGATAATTCCGCTGGTGGGGTCATAGAAGCGTTCCATGAGAGACAGAACGCTGCTCTTTCCTGCACCGCTCGGGCCAACTATTGCCGTCTTGCTGCCCGTGGGGACGGAAAAGGATACGTCTTCGAGGACGGGGCCTTTGGTGTGAGGCGTTAACGTAATTTTCCCCGTGGCGAGAGATTCCTCACCCAACGTTTCTGCAACGAGCTTTTCCGCTTCCGTCTTGTGGGCTTTTTCGGGGTAGCTAAAGGTCACCTGAGAAAATTCGATGGCAAGAGCATCGGAGTGGTCGTTGTTTTTCCCCGAGGCGAGAGCGTCATTGTCGGTTTCTGAGGGCAGAGTAATAATTTCTTGGATTCGACCCAGCGCGCCGAGCGCTTGGTTGACAGAGGTGATGGCGCCGAATGCTTGCCCCAGGGGCATGATCATCATGAACAAGAAGAGGATGAACGCCACAAGATCAGCAATGGGCAGTGCGCCACTAGCCACCCGGTAACCGCCGACGCCCAGCACGACCAGGAAGGCGATTTGTAGGGCAATTCCTGAAATGGGCACCACAAGGGCAGAAATTTTGGCAACGGCGATACCTAAACGCCATGCACCTTCGGCATCTTTGCCGACACTCTCTATTTCGCGCTCGGTGGCGTTGGCGGCGCGGACCGTGCGAACCGAGCTAATCGCGCGCTCCACGCTGGAGGTCAGGTCCCCGACCTTATCTTGGGCTTTACGGCTGGCAACTCGGATGCGACGAGAGAGGGTCACCACCGCGGTGACCGCGATGCTGACCACCAGGGCGGTGAGAAGGAAAAGAATCGGGTCGAGGTAGAGCATCGCAATCACCGCGCCGACAAAGGTAAGAGTGCCACCGACGGCCTCCACCAACCCCTGAGTGAGCACTGCTCGCAGCAGGGTCGTGTCACTTCCCACGCGAGACACCAGGTCACCGGTCCGACGTTGGTCGAATTCTGATACCGGTAGGTTGAGCATTTTTGCCACGAGGGCTTTTCGGCTTGAGAGGACTACCCCTTCACCGGTGCGCTGCAAAAGGTAGTGGCGGAAACCAGAGAGTGCAGCAGAAATCACGACCAGCCCGACGAGTGCCCACACCAGAATCCCCAGAGGCTGCGCCTCCCCCACGAGCGTAATCACTTGGCTCACCACGAGTGGTTGGGCAAGGCTTGTCAACGCACCGGCAACGCTTAGGCCAATGACGATGGAGAGAATCCGTTTGTGTTCCATCAGGAACGGCAAAAGTTGGCGGAAGGTAGCACGCGGCGAACCGTCATCGGTATCGCGGTAGTTCGTTCCGCGTCGACGTGATCCAAAACCCAAACTCATGAGAACTCCTTACCCAGGGACTCTTAGAGTGTGCCCTACCTGGACTTAGACAGGGCTGATGTTCGCTCGCCGATAAACTCACAGAGTGGCAGCCCTCGGTCTATCCCCTCGCGCCCCTCGGCGCTCCAAAGCTGTGGGGGCCCTACGAATCCTTCGGATGAAGTGGGGGCAACTGCGTCGGGGGAGTCCAGAACCAGCGCCGGTGGGCAGGCCCGATTACTATTCGCGGGAACTTGCGCCTGCTCTTTTTCTTCGAGACGCCTCGAAGCTTCCGCAGCGGACCTTTCTGGATGCGGATCATCGCGAACCAGCCGCCGTGGATCTCGGGCGAGAGTGTTTCTCCACCTACGGCTTATATCCGTTGAATTTTTCTTTTCCCCAGCCAGAAATGAGGCCCTCCGCCCTGGCAAAACGGCCTTATTTTCTCTCCAGCACGATCCCCGGGGAACCTTTTTCTTTTGATTCGTGGGATGACTATCTCTTGGAATACCAGAGCTCCTACTTCGCTCTATCGACCAAGAAGGGTGGTTGGGACACTTTTCGCCACCTGGAGATTCTTTTTTCCGGAACCATTCCACTTATCCCGCGTTTGGCCAAAGCGAACGCTTTTTCGCTGGCTCATTTGCCCAAGCGCGCACTGATGACGGTGATGGAACAACTTCTTGCCGATGGACCAGCGATCCCCGATGACCACACCAGGGCTTTTTTTGCGAAGTATGCGTCACAGCGATTGTCTTCCCAGGCCATGGCCTCCTATGTTGTGGAGGCAGCGGGTATACGCGGTTCCCGCATCATGTATCTCGATCATGGACTTGCCGCGCGGACAGATTACCTGAGCGCTTTCACGCTCATTGGGTTGCGGCAGGTGTTAGGAGAGACCCTCATCCCGGCATTCGAGGTCGACTACTTGCTCGATGATTTTTCTGGCAACACCCACCGCCTCTATGGGCGGGGTTTTGGTTATACGAAGGTGTTGCCTGCGGGGCTTCGCAGTGCGGATTCACTGAATCCTGCAGAGGCAGACAGCGTTGCGGGGCAAGCAGACTTGCTGGCGCTCGCGGAAAGCTGCGATTCCATCGTGGTGGGCAACTACGACGGAAATCGAGAGCGAATCAGTGCCTTAGTGAAGGCGGGCATTCCGGAATCACGCTTTGTCTGCATTTTGGGATCTGATCTCATCCCAGACCGATCGATGCTCGCTCAGATTCGCAAGAGCAAGATGACTTTTTTTGTCCGCGAGTTCCCAGGAATCTAGAGCGCACGCAGGAGAAGTGCTGTGTGCAGGGCGGCCTCCGCAGCCTCTGCGCCTTTGTCTTCTTCTGAACCCGGTAAACCTGCCCGAGCTATCCCCTGGGCCTCATCATCCAAAGTGAGAACGCCAAATCCCACTGGTTTTCCACTCGACAGGGCGACATCGGTGAGGCCTTGGGTGGCTGCCGAGGACACGTAGTCAAAGTGGGGGGTCCCGCCTCGAATAATGACACCGAGTGCCACTACGGCATCCGCACCGGAGCGCAGTGCAGCCTGGGCCACCACAGGGAGCTCGAAGGAGCCTGGCACCCGAATGACCTGAATGTCCACTCCCGCGCGCTCGAGGACGCGAAGCGCCCCAGCCACAAGTGCTTCGGAAATCTCTTCGTGCCACATCCCGGCAACGACGGCAACCTTGAGGCCTTGAGCGTTGGCGAGGTCGATACGGGGCGCTCCGTGACCACTCATGGGGTTTCTCCTTCGGTGGGAAGTGTGATGACTCCCGTGTTGAGCTCACCGGGCAGATGATGACCCATTCGGTCACGTTTTGCTTCCAGGTAGGCGGTGTTGACAGCTCCCACTCCCACTACCAGTGGCGCAAGCTCGGTAACAGTGATGGAGTGCTCCTCTAGTTGGCGACGCTTCTCAGGATTGTTGCTCAGAAGTCGGACACTACTGATGCCCATGTCGGTAAGAATGGCTGCTGCGGCACCATAGTCTCTGGCGTCGGCGGGTAACCCCAGGGCTAAATTCGCATCCAGTGTGTCCAGCCCCACCTCTTGCAAGCGATAAGCGCGAAGTTTGTTGATGAGGCCAATACCTCTCCCCTCGTGCCCGCGCAGATAGATCACGACTCCACCTTCTTCGGCGATCCGGTCCATTGCTGTGTCGAGTTGGGGTCCACACTCACACTTCAGGGAACCCATTGCCTCACCGGTGAGGCATTCTGAGTGCAGCCTCACGAGCATTCCATCGCGGGGGGTCCCAGAGACAATAGCGATGTGGTCTGCCCCGGTCGCCCGGTCACGATAAGCGCGGAGGTCAAACACACCGTGTTCGGTGGGAACACGGGTTTCGACCTCGAAGATGACCCGTTGGTCGGCGACGGGTCCCACGCGAGGCGCCAAGTGGTCGGGGGTAAGCCCGTTTTCGTCTAACTCAAGAATCAATTGGGCAATGGTCACAACAGGGACGTTGTGGGTTATTCCCATTTCCAATAGTTCGGGCAGGCGCAAAAGTTCACCGTCATCACCCACCACTTCGCCGATCATGGCTACTGGCTCAAGACCTGCCAGCTTCATCAATTCCACAGCGGCCTCGGTGTGCCCAGCGCGTTCGCGAACGCCTCCAGGCGCTGCCTTCAAGGGGACGATATGACCGGGGCGAATCAAGGAGGCAGGTGAAGAGCTCGGGTCAGCGAGAGCGCGGAGTGTTCTGGTTCGATCCGAGGCTGAAATACCGGTGGTGATACCCGTTGAGGCGTCCACACTGACGGTGTACGCGGTTTTGCGAGGATCTTCGTTGTTCTCCACCATCGGCGGAAGCTCGAGCGCCACGGCGCGTTCGGCTGGCATAGGGGCGCAGAGGTAGCCAGAGGAGTGCCGGATCGTCCAGCCGACCCACTGCGGGGTGGCTAGTTGGGCGCTGAGAATAATGTCGCCCTCGTTCTCGCGCGCTTCGTCATCCACCACAATGATGGGGCGACCTTCGCGAAGATGCTCGAGGGCCTCTTGGATGGTGCCAATACTCATGCCGAACTCCCTTCCGGGGCAAACTCTTGGAGCCTCAGAACATGGCGCGCAATCATGTCGGTTTCGAGATTCATGACATCCCCTGGTTTCTTAGCTCCCAGTGTTGTGGCTGTCAATGTTTCAGGAATCAAGGACACTTCGGCCCAGTCTCGGCCAATTGCTGAGATGGTCAAAGAAACGCCATCCAAAGTGATGGAACCTTTGTGGGCAACCAGGGGGGCAATGGCTGGGGCTAAAGAAAAACGAATCACACTCCAGCGCTCTCCCGGTGTAACAGAAAGAATGGTGGACTCTGCATCGACATGGCCTTGAACGATGTGGCCACCCAGACGGTCTCCCACCTTTGCCGCGCGCTCGAGGTTTACCCCGGTGCCAGAAATCCAGGTGCTGGCAGTGGAGTGCTGGAGTGTTTCTTTCATCACTTCGGCCACAAAATGCGAAGTCGTGGAGTCAATAACGGTCAGGCACACCCCGTTGACGGAAATGGAATCACCGTGCGTCACATCTTCAACGACCAACGATGCCGCCACTGTTACCAGGGTGCCCTCGCCACGGGGGTCCAGGGCGGTAATGGTTCCCATTTCTTCAATCAAACCGGTAAACATGGCTATGCATCGTCCTTTCGGGGCTTGGCAATGATGAACACATCACCTTCGAAACGCAAAACGTCGTGAATATCAAGCGGGAGGGCTTCGGCCATGGTCGAGACACCAAAATCGGTCAGGGCCAGCTTCCCTCCACCCAGAAGCAGTGGCCCCAGAGAAATGTGGAGTTCGTCATAGAGCCCCTGTGCAAGAAATGCACTCGCAAGGGTGGGGCCGCCTTCAACATAAACACTGCGGATACCCCCGGAAAATAGTACGTCCATCAGCTGACCAAGATGCTGGCTTTGATGGTGGGTGAATCCGCCGGGGTGATTCCGGATGAGAGCGGTTTCTGGCACAGCTCGCTGCCCCACGACAACAGCGTGGGGTTGATGATCCATGAGCGATCCATTGTCATTCCGCGCTGTCAGGGTGGGGTCATCGGCAAGAACTGTTCCCGTGCCCACAACAATCGCGTCATGACGCGAGCGGTCCAGATGAACCCGCTGCCTGGTTTCGGGGCCTGTGATCCACTGGCTCGTGCCATCGGCTGCGGCAGCCCGGCCATCCAGCGACATCGCCCATTTGATCGTGATCCACGGCCTGCCCTTGGTGGCGGAGAGTAGCCAATGCTCAATAAGCTCGCGACCCGCAGTCTCTTCCACCCCGGACACCACTTCGATACCAGCGGACCGCAAGATTTCTGCCCCACCACCGGAGCCGGCACCGGGGTCGGACACGGAATAAACAACCCGGGCGATGCCGGCGTCGATCAAAGCTTTCGCGCAGGGTCCTGTCTTGCCAGTGTGAGCACACGGTTCGAGGGTGACCACCGCGGTGAGGCCAGCAGCGCTGATCCCCTTATCCCTAAGGCCCGTCAACGCCATCACTTCTGCGTGGGGGGTGCCAGAGCCTTGATGCCAACCCTCAGCAACGATGGTGCCGGAGGAATCGATTAATACACAGCCCACTCGGGGGTTAATCCCCCGCTCTGGCCCATTGTGGGCAAGCTCCAGTGCCCGCACCATGGCGGGGGCAAAGAGAGCTTGGGCTGTCATCGGTGTGCTTCCTGGTTCAGGGCACTCCGGGGGTTGAAAAACAGCACTGCAATATCAAAATTGCAGTTGCACGTCTCCTATCATCCGGACTTTAACCGTCGGTTAGGGAATTTCACCCCATCAACCGCCAACAAATTTCTTTGCAGTCGGGTCGCGGACTTTTACCGCCGGCTCAGAGTTTCACTGACCCCGGAGCACGTTACTAAGCTTCACTATACGGGGCGAAGCCAGGAAAACTAGTGCGAGTATGGCAAAGGGGCCAGGGTATGAAGACCTACATGATGTCCCTTGATCAGGGAACAACCAGCACCAGGGCCATGATTTTTGACCATTCGGGGCGGATTGTTTCGCAAAGCCAACGCGAGCACGAACAGATTTTGCCCCAGGCCGGATGGGTGGAGCACAATCCCCAGGAAATTTGGGATAACACCCGCGAAGTGATGGGGGAAGCGCTTTCCAGGGCCACCCTCACCCGCCACGACATCGCGGGGTTGGGGATCACCAACCAGCGCGAAACAGCAATTATGTGGAATAAGTCCACGGGAAAACTCGTCTACAACGCAATTGTGTGGCAAGACACGAGAACGCAAGACGTGATTGACCGCATGGAGGCCGCTCACGGCAGCGATTACTTCCGCAAAAAAACAGGACTGCCGCTAGCGACCTACTTCGCCGCCAGCAAAATTGTCTGGATTCTTGACAACGTCGAAGGCGCCAGGAAGGCGGCCGAGGCTGGAGACCTGCTGTTTGGCACCCCCGACACCTGGCTGCTGTGGAACCTCACGGGCGGAGTGGATGGTGGAATCCACGCCACAGATGTGACCAATGCCAGTCGCACACTCTTGATGGATATTGCCACTTGTCAGTGGGATGACGGATTGCTCGAAGCCTGGGGAATCCCTTCTTCGTTGCTTCCCGAGATTCGATCGTCTTCAGAAATCTTTGGTCATGTCCATGAATCAAGCCTGATGCGAGAAACACCGATTGCAGGAATTCTGGGAGACCAACAGGCCGCCACCTTTGGGCAGGTGGCCTTTGACAAGGGTCAGTCGAAAAATACCTATGGCACCGGGAACTTTCTTATCGTCAATACGGGGGAAGAAATCGTGTTCTCCGAACACGGACTCCTCACCACTGTTGCCTACCAACTGGGAAACCACGCCCCGCACTATGCCTTAGAAGGCTCAATTGCAGTGACCGGCTCTTTGATCCAGTGGCTACGAGACAACCTGGGCATCATCAAGGATGCGAAAGAAGTCGAGGTGCTTGCCGCCAGTGTTCCCGACAACGGCGGGTGTTATGTGGTCCCAGCCTTTAGCGGCCTCTTTGCCCCCTACTGGCGCTCAGATGCCAGGGGGGTGATCGTGGGGCTTACCCGCTTCATCAATAAGGGCCACATCGCTCGGGCGGCACTGGAGGCAACAGCTTTTCAAACCAGGGAAGTACTGGATGCCGTCAATGCTGACACCGCTGTCCCCGTGGTGGAGTTGAAAGTGGATGGCGGCATGGTGGGTAATGAAACCCTGATGCAGTTCCAGGCAGACATTTTGGGCATTCCCGTCGTACAACCCCTGATTTCGGAAACAACAGCGTTGGGCGCTGCTTATGCAGCAGGATTAGCGGTGGGCTACTGGTCTGACCTCGACGAGCTTCGCGCGAACTGGGGCGAAGCGAAACGCTATGTTCCTGAAATGAGTGTGGAAGACCGAGAAAAAGCGCTTGCCGCCTGGAAGAAAGCCGTCACCAGGACATTTGATTGGGTCTAAGAGCGACCCATACCCCGGTAGGTGAAGCCGGCAGCCTTCCAGGCATCATCGGGCAGGCAGTTACGACCATCGATGACCAGGGGATTCCCCACCAGGCTCCGAATTGCTAGCGCGTCTTCGTTTTGGTAGTCCATCCATTCGGTAGCAACCACAATTGCGTCAACCCCGCGCGCTGCTGATCGGTGGTTTGCATCAAGTGTCACCCGATCACCCAGTCCCGCAGCATCGATGCGTCGGGTAGCCGGGCCCGTTGCTTCGGGGTCACTACCGATCACGGTGGCCCCGGCACGGGCTAGGGATTCGACAATGTCTAAAGCGGGTGAATCTCTAATGTCGTCAGAATCTGGTTTGAAGGCAAGACCCCAGACCGCAATCTTCTTACCCTTGAGATCACCAAGCTCTTCTTCGAGAATTTCCTTAACCCGCCCGCGTCGCCTCATGTTTATCTCATCAACATCGGTCAGGAAAGCGAGGGCCTCGCCAACACCAAGCTCGTCGGCCCTGGCCACGAAACCGCGGATGTCTTTGGGGAGGCAGCCGCCACCAAAGCCAATCCCTGCGTTCAAAAATCTGCGACCAATCCGAGCATCGTGGCCGATGGCATCAGCGAGCTGGGTGACGTTTGCCCCGGTGACATCGGCAATCTCTGCCATTGCATTGATGAAGGAGATCTTGGTGGCAAGAAATGAGTTTGCGGCAACCTTGACCAGTTCTGCTGTGGCGAAATTCACGATCAACCGGGGGGTTTCCTTGGCAAGAATCGTGGCGTAGACATCGTCCAGGAGTGCAGTTGCTTGTGCTCCTGCATCATCGTCGCTCACCCCATAGACCAAGCGGTCAGGGGAGAGAGTGTCTAAGACGGCGAACCCCTCGCGAAGAAACTCGGGGTTCCACATCAAAAGTGCGCCGGTGGGCTCAACCAACCCGGCCAGACGAGATGCGGTTCCGACGGGCACCGTGGATTTCCCCACCACAAGATCACCGGGTTGAAGATGAGGCAGAAGATCTGACACCGCCTGGTCCACATAGGTTAGATCAACGGACCCATTCGCCCTTTGGGGCGTGCCCACCGCCAAAAAGTGAACGCGGCTTCCGTGGGCTGCTGACATGTCGGTGGAGAAGGTAAGGCGTGTGGCGTTAGCGCCGAGCAGGTCATTAAATCCTGGCTCGTGAAAAGGGGCGATTCCCTGGGAGAGCGACCCAATGCGGATTTCGTCAACGTCGATACCGGTCACCTCGTGGCCAAGCTCTGCCATCGAGGCAGCATGGACTGCTCCGAGGTAGCCACAACCAATAACAGAAATCTTCACGCAGATAACCTTAGGCGCTAGGAGAGACGAGGTAGCAGACCGAGTGCCTGGTGGGCACGATGAAGTGTTGCCTGCGCGGTGGCCTCTGCTTTCTCCGCCCCCACAGCAAGCAGGCGATCCAGCTCTGCCGGGTCAGCAAGGAGCTCATGAGTTTTTACTCGAATCGGTGACACCAGTTCAACAACGGCTTCGGCAACCTCGGCCTTCAGTGCCCCATAACCGGAGCCAGAAAGGCCCGAGACAACATCTTCCACCGAACGATGGCTGGCCAGTGCGAGCAAACTGAGCAAGTTAGACACCCCGGGTTTTGTATCGGGGTCAAAGTGTATTGAGTTATCCGTGTCGGTAACCGCGGACTTGATTTTTTTCGTCAGAGCGGCGGGCTCATCCAAGAGCCAGAGAATACCCGCGGGGGATTCGCCTGACTTTGACATTTTGGAGGTCGGGTTCTGCAAGTCATAAATCTTTGCAGCGCCCTTCATGATGGTCACCTCGGGGACAGTGAAGACTTCGCCAAAACGCTGGTTGAACCGGGTGGCGATGTCCCTAGTGAGTTCAATGTGTTGGCGTTGGTCTTCCCCCACGGGAACCATGTTGGCGTCGTGGGCAAGAATGTCTGCAGCCTGCAGCACCGGGTAGGTAAAGAGCCCGACGGTTGCGTTATCGGAGCCCTGTTTTTGTGACTTGTCTTTGAACTGCGTCATCCTGCTGGCTTCACCAAAGGCCGTAACAGTGTTCAAAATCCAGGCTAGCTCGCTGTGTGCGGGGACGTGGGACTGGATGAAAAGGGTGGACTGTTCTGGATCGATCCCGCTTGCGATGTATTGAGCAGCCGTCTTCCGAGTATTTTCTGCAAGCTTTGCAGGGTCTTGGGGGATTGTCAGTGCGTGAAGATCGACGACGCAAAAGACCGCGTCATGGGTTCTTTGCATCTCAATCCACTGCAGGAGAGCACCCGCGTAATTGCCAAAGTGAAGCGAATCAGCAGAAGGCTGCATGCCAGAAAACAGCCGGGGAGTCGTCATGGTTTTTAGCGTAACGGGTTAGATGTTGTAGTCGGCGACCACGGGGGCGTGGTCTGACCAGCGGGTGTCATAGCTGGGAGCCCGATCAACGACATACTGGGTGACCGCTGGAGCAAGAGCAGCATTGGCTAGCTGGTAATCGATGCGCCAGCCTGTGTCGTTGTCAAAGGCCTTGCCTCGCCAACTCCACCAGCTGTAGGGGCCCTCCACTTCGCCCTGGGTCGAGCGTCCAATGTCAACAAATCGACCTTTGGTTCCGGTGTTGTAATCGGCATCCTCTTCATGACCCATCCACTGGTCAAAGTAGGCCCGCTCCTCTAGTAAGAAGCCAGAGTTCTTTTTGTTGCCCTTCCAGTTGCGGATATCGAGTGTCCGGTGTCCCACGTTCAAATCGCCCACCACCACGGCTGGCTGGTCAGAAGCACCCAGTTGCTTCATGCGCTTGGTCATGGCCATGAGGAACTCGTACTTCGCCACCTGCTTGGGTGTATCGACTTCACCGGAGTGGACATAGCAGCTGACAATCGTCAGCGTGTTACCCAGAGGAGTCATGATGTTTGTTTCGATCCATCGACCAGCGGTGTCCAGGCTCGCTGGCCATAGCTTGGTGCTGACGCTGAGGTGCGGCACTCGCGTTGCGATAGCAACGCCCGCTCGGCCCTTTGCTGTTGCTGCATCGTGGGCAATGACCCAGTCATCGCCGAGGAGCGCTTCGAGGTCTTCGCGCTCAGCGCGGACTTCCTGCAGGGCTAAAA
>Ga0209284_10005763_pt1 | contig 12523 bp, 10 predicted proteins | sample FRY03_FD_187211 | JGI IMG/M metagenome (GOLD analysis project Ga0209284, IMG submission 187211) | Freshwater microbial communities from Lake Fryxell liftoff mats and glacier meltwater in Antarctica - FRY-03 (SPAdes) (version 2) | ecosystem: Environmental > Aquatic > Freshwater > Ice > Glacier... | reverse complement strand
AATATATCCGCTTTAGAGTTCTCAAATTTACTATTAAATACCACTTAATTCAGTAGTAAATTTAAGAAAACAATATTTTTTTGAGTTATGTTAACTGCTAAGGGACTTCATTTTGTCCAAAGTCCAAAGTAAAGTCAAAGGCAAAAAGACAGGAATCAAAGATAAAGTCAAAAGTCATATTGTTACTATTTACGGTCTACATGGATTTGAAAATAATATGTTTGTAGATGGACAAATTAGATATGGTAGAAGTAATATCAAGAAAAACCGTGATAATGGCAACACAAGTGGTGATATCTCTAAGGCTAAAACCAAGGGTGACATCTTTGGTGGGAAAATAGAAGTAGGATATGATTATGCTTTAGAAAATAAAATCCATTTGATTCCTACACTTGGTATATCCCATGATCAATTAAAAATGAAGGGATATAAAGAAAGTGGAGAAGGTCTTAATAGGTCAGTTGCTAAAAGAACTGCAGAAAGAACTTCCGCATTACTTGGTCTTAGAGTGAGCAATCCTATAGATAATGGATCTATTACAATTATACCTGAGATTCATGGAAATTTTATCTATGCTATGCAGGTCAAAAATCCTAAAACTACAATAACTCTTTTCGAAGGTATGGATCCAATAACCACTCCTTCTGGAAAATCACCTAAAGCATCTTACAAAATTGGTGGATCGGTAAAATTCACTAAATGCAAGAAAATTGACTTAGGTGTAGGTTATGATTTAGGCTTGGCTAAAAAGTTCCAGTCTCACTCAGGTTATGCTAATATACGCTATAATTTCTAGTTAATGTTGCGTCGCTCAGAACAAGCGATTGCAGGCTCTCCGCGCGTGACCTTTCTAATAAAGAAAGGTTCCGCGCTTGCTTAAAGGATAGCTCTGACACAACCAGAGTCTGCATTTCTTAAAAAAGAAACCAAACTCTACAATAACATGATCTCATCACAGAATTCCACGCTCTAGTAACTATTCAGCCCATAAAATCCTTTCTATTTCTATTCAATTAATTTAAAAAATGGTATAGTAAGTCTGTCTCAAAATTGTTCAAAACTAAATATATAGCGATATATTTTCAACAAATTTTGAGGTGGCTGGAGGTTTTGCTGAGCCTTCTTTGTCGGAATGGTATTTGTACAAAAAATTTGTAAAAGCCAGTGTTAGCGATGTTGCTAATTGCTTGATTGAGCCCAGGTAAATGCCGGTTTTATGGTGCTTGGGCTAAAGTATACTAGTCATATGGGTTATTATGAAAAGATTTTGCTGCTCATACAAAATTATCTCCTGTATTTCAGCTTTTTGACGCGGAGGTTACCTATTTCAAGCACGTAGTAACGTAGCCATTAAGAGGTGTGGCAAAGTGTTGCACGCAACTTCTGGGGTGCTAATCCTACGAGCCTACGATCGTTACATAGTGTGACTAGCTGCAAAAACGCTCAGTGTTTTAAAAATCCTAGCTCTCCACAAGAAAACACTTGAATCCACATTAACAGGATAGCTAAATAAAGCTACTTGGCTTCCTTTTTTGCGTTTTTAGCAGCGCGCTTTTCTTTGATATTTTTAAAAGTAGGTTCTTTTTTAGTTTCTTTCTTTTTTATTTGAGATTTAGCCATAAGACCTCGCATTAATTATTATTATTTGCCAATTTATTCTATAAATTCACTAAAAATATAGAAGATGCTTTGATCTTAATATAGATATTAATTTATGGCAAGTATGATTTACCAAGTTTTGCAATTAAAATGGACAAAAGCGAATTTTATACAACTCATTTTTGTCCATTTTAATTTAGAAATTGATATTAACAAAAAAGATTAAATACTTTGCCCTTTACTAGCAAAAGTTTCTTGGACTGCAGTAACGACTGCAGTAGCAGAATCTTTAAATTTATTCCAAGATTCTGCTACTTTTTCTTGTTTAAAAACAGAGACTGCTAGATCCGCAACACTTTTGAAGAATTCTCCTAATTTCTTTAGGATAGGTGAATTTGAAATAGCATTCTTAAACTCTTCGGCTTGTTCACTAAATAATTTACCCATATCTTCAAATGTTTTCTGTGGATCTTTTTTAAATTCTTCAAACGCTTTACTAAACTCTTCCAATTCCTTTTTAACTTCTCCGCTAACTTTGCCAGCAAATGGTTTAACTTCATCATTCCAAAAATCTGATACAACTCTTGAAACTTCTTCTAATGTGCTTGGCGGATTACCAAAATCTTCAACGTCTCTCCCTAGTTCACGCGCTCCCTTCTTTAATTTTTCTACAAATGTTTCTGACATATTAATTCTCCTTATAAATTATTAAAAATTGTGATGTAAATTTTATAGGGTTAAAATTCATTTGTAATAATTAAAATGATACTCCTACATTAAATGAAATATTTTTTTAAAATTAGTGATATATAAAACTCACAGCCTATCTTGACTTAAAAGTCCAAATCAGAATAAGTAGGAGGCGGAGGAAAACCAGCAATTTGATCTTGTAATAGAGAGCGAAAGCTAGGTCTTGACTTTAAAACCGCATACCATTGCTTAATATATGGCCAATCATCCCAATTAATCTCACCAAAATAGTCAACTACAGACAAATGACAAGAAGCTGCAATATCTGCGCAACTCAAACTATTTGACGCAACGTTACTCCGTTTCTCAAGCATAGTTGATAAATAATGTAAATGGTGAGAAAGATTGCTTTTTGCAGCTCTGAGCAAGTTTGTTCTAGGCCCGTCTAAACGCAGCATTAAACGTATGATTTTTTCATCTATTATAATTTTGGTTACTTCATGATAAAATTTATCATTAAACCAATTAAGTAATCTTCTTATCTCGCACTTTACATCAATATCCTCATCCATAAAACTAAAATTTGGATATTTATCATTTAAATATTCAATGATAGGATATATTCCAGCTACAACTAATCCAAATGGTTCTTCTAAAACTGGAATATTACCAGCCGGATTGATTATCAAAAATGCTTTACGCCTTTGCCAATAATCTTCTTTTATCATTGTGAACTGAACATCAAGTTCTTTAAAAAATACTCTGACTTGACGAGATAAGGGACAGATAGGATAATAGTATAATTTTTTCATTACTTATTTTCTAATATAAACACCTTCCAAAACGTATTTGTCCTTCAGGTCTAGTGTAATGGTCTATAAGCCGGGTTCTGTATAGCGTTAACTATCGCAGTTATTTATCTAGGATAAATGTTACCATTTACCTCAAGCAATCTACCCGCCCTACCTCTAGTTAGAGATACCTAGGAACAATTAAGTTCTGTAGTGCCTATTTGATCTTGCTCCTGATGGGGTTTGCAATGCGTGACTTGTTACCAAATCACCGGTGCGCTCTTACCACACCATTTCACCCTTACCAAAAATATTGGCGGTATATTTTCTGCTGCACTTTCCCTGAAAATTTCTTCCCGCTGGTCATTAACCAGCATCATATCCCTATGGAGCCCGGACTTTCCTCGCAAAACACAAAATTTTACGCAACTGCGCGACCATTACGACTGAATTGTAAATGAATAATAAAAATTCGTCAATAAATAAATGTATACAACAATACCTCTGTAAAATAGAAAAAGTAATACCATTTCCTATAATGGACCCATTGAGTACTATTCTTTATCATGGAGTTTGGATGGAGGGGAAAACGTTGTTTTATGGCGAGAAACCATAAATAACGCTACAGATAGTGCTGCGGTATATTTTCTGCCGCACTTTCCCTGAAAATTTCTTCCTTTTAAGCTACTAATATTTATCTATATTTTTCATTTTATTGATTATCCTCATTAAGATTATAATCGCCCCTTGTTGAAACATCAGACAGTCCTTGCTCCATCTGATGATTTTCAATATTAACAATTTCTTGATATAGCTGATTCGTCAGATAATTCAGATAAATCAGATTTTCACGATAAGAAGCTTCTTGCTCCATCTGCTCATGATATCTCAATAAATCACGGGTAGCATCATTGTCAATCTTACCCTTCCTATAATAATCCGTAATCAGATCTTCAGCATCTCCATTTCTATGTAATGTATGTAAATCAGTAATTGTTTCTCTTAATATATCAAATATTTCATCTGAATTGGCATATGCTAAAGCTGCCATGTCATATATTATTCTTATCTCACATGTTTCATATGCCTCCTCTTCATTTTCCTCTCGGTCGATACGAGCAATTGAATCCCTTATAATTAAAATATTGTCATAAGGGCAAAAATCAGGGTGGGCCAGTGATATTATCTTTACCGCAGCAACATGCTCATCATTTTCTGCTAGCTGTTTTGCCAAAGGCATAATTCTATCATTCTCTATCTCATTAATCGCATTGTGATATAGTGTTGCTCTGTCTTCTGGTAATTCTTTCGCAGCTTTTTCAAGTTTTTGTATTTTTATTCTATAACTTTTAGTATCACTCAAAGTTTTTGTTATATAGTCGATGTCCTCTTTCTCAAGGTTGCGAGTAGAGGTATTATTTACCTTAAGTTTCTTTGTCACATTATACCCATAGGTTAAAAATTGTTATACAACAATATCTAATCATTAGCAAAACACAATAAATATCAACGTAATTTTGCTAAATATTCTCAACGCACATAGCAATTCCCATACCACCGCCGATACAAAGGGTTGCAAGACCTTTTTTTGCATTTATTCTTTTCATTTGATGAATTAACGTAACTAAAATTCTGGCTCCACTAGCGCCAATAGGATGACCAAGCGCAATAGCACCGCCCGTTATATTTACTTTATTTAAATCCCAATTCATTTGTTGATTGACATATATAGCTTGCGCAGCAAAAGCTTCATTACATTCTATTATATCTAAATCTTCTACTTTCCACCCTGCAACCGCTAATGCTTTTTTCGCGGCAGGGACAGGTCCTGTACCCATAATATTTGGATCCACCCCAGCTTGAGCGTAAGATACAATTCTTACCAACGGCTGTAAATTATGTTTTTTGATTGCATCTTCAGAAGTCACCATCAGACAGGCGGCTCCATCATTTATGGTAGAAGAATTTCCAGCAGTGACAACACCATTTTTATCAAAAGCTGGCTTTAATTTTGACAATGAATCAATATTTGTATCTGGTCTTATACCTTCATCTTGATCAAATATAATCGTTTGTTTCTTATTCATAATTTCTATTGGTACAATCTCATTTCTAAAATACCCTTCTTCCCTTGCTTTTGTGGCTTTTTGATGTGATTTTAATGCAAATTCATCTTGCATTTCACGAGTGATATTAAATTGTTTGGAAATATTCTCGGCAGTAATACCCATCAGGCTTCCTGAAAAAACATCAGTTAGACCGTCATATTGCATTAAATCAATCATTTTAAGATCACCGAGCTTATAACCAGCTCTAATATATGTTCCATGCATTCCGATAGACATGTTTTCTTGACCTCCTGATATCACAATCTCATTATCATCACATAATATGCTTTGCGCAGCTAAACACACACTTTTTAATCCTGAACCACATACTTTGTTAATTGTAAAGCCAGGCACTTCTTTTGGAATCCCCGCCATAATCGCAGCTTGCCTAGCTGGATTTTGCCCCGCACCGCTAGTAAGTACATGACCAAGTATTACCTCACTTATCAAAGCAGGATCGATTTTATTCTCATTAAGAATGGATCCTATTATTGTAGCCCCTAGTTTCTGCGCTGGAATCTTTGATAAACTTCCCATAAAGGAACCAATGGAAGTGCGTTTTGCATTAGTTATATATATTGCTTTATTCATTTAAGACCTCCAAGCCAAGATTTATACGATTTAAAAAAATTATTAATTTGAGAATTTATCAGATAACTAATATGCCCCCCTTTTACCTCAAACATAGTAGATTGTTGTAAAATTTTGCGCAAAGGTAAAATAGATGATGCCGGCACTATTCTATCATTTTGCGCGATCAAGTGATAAACAGGTTTTTTAAGTAAAGATGGATTCGCGATTTTGTTATTAAATTCCCAGCTCAAGGCTGCAAACATATTTTTCTCTATCATATCTTCTATAATTTGAAAATAAGTAGTTTTAGGAAGAGTATTGCTTGACATTAGCCATTGCTCTATTTTAAAGAAAAGTTCTTTATCCTTATTTAAGGTAATATTTAAGTATTTATCGATTTTTTTACTAAAATAATCCGGGAACAATAAAAAGAATAAAATCTGTATATGTATCTTAGGTATTACATCCATCGCTTTAATAGAATTATCCAAACCAAGCATTTTATGCATTGCTATAACCATCGCAAAATGGGAAAAATCCCACGGACTAGTTAATAAGCAGATTGTTTTTACTTGGACTTGACAATCGATTGCTGCGATTAATGCTAAAGTACCACCTATGCAATGGCCTACTAAATCAATTTCTAAAGCTGTTTTTGCTCTTAAGTGATTTGTTATCTTTATAATTTCTGTGATATAATCATTAACAGAATAATTGGGTCGCTTTATCTCAAGCCAATCAATAAGAAATATATCACCTAATTCTCTTAAATTATCTATAAAATGGTTTTCTTTGTTTAAAAAGAAAATTTCAGGAGAATTGAAAATCGAAGGTACAATTAAAAATACTCTTTTCCTAAGATTTTCATCTTTTATTTGTTTATACTTTAAGACCCTATGCTCACTAGAAAGAATTATATCATCAGATTCTATGAAATATTTATTTCCCAACTCATTCTTTCTAGCAAAATCTTCATATTCATCAAAATAATTTTGGTACTTATCGCTATTAGGGGTGAGCATATTCTAATCAACTATTATGCTTGTTATGTTACTGACAAAGATATTATAACATTTTGGCAGATTTTTTGCGAAAACTATAAACAGAATAAGAAATTCTTTATTAAAATATATCTTAATACTACATAATTATTAAAAAATACAACAAAAGATATGGGGCATTTATATAGTATGATAAGCTAAACTTGTTATTCCTTTCTCTTGCTTGTATTCAACTAGCCATAATATAACTATTTAATTCATTTCTCCTAGACGCTATAATTTATTTTGTATATTTATAATTATTAATGTTTTATAACTAATTAAATATTAATATAAGATAATTTATTTTATTATATTAAGTTAACATTATATTGATTTAGCAAGACAAATCCTCGTGAACATAAGGCTTAAGTAAATAAAAAAGCCTTATTGTTGCTAGTCTAAATAAGATAGAAGTTTGATTATTATCATTGACAAATTTGCTTATATTCTCTATAAGTTCTATTTTAGTGAATACTAAGAATTAGTCCGCTAAAAGTATAATTAGTATTAGGATTCAAGTGATTAATAAATAACTTAAATATCTAAAGGTTTTAGGTTTTTTTTTTGTCTTTATGGGTCTTTAAATCATGACTAATTTTCAGTCGAATTTATTTAAAAGCAAACTAAGAACTATATTTTGGCCAATTCACGCGAGTGAACTTGCAAAATTTATTCCAATGTCTGCTTTGATGTTTTGTATTTTATTTAATCAAAATATCTTGAGAATTCTAAAAGACAGTATATTAATTTCAGAAATTAGTGCTGAGGTAGCAAGCTTTGCAAAAGTTTACTGCGTCACTCCTGCTGCGGCTATCTTTGTAATAATTTACGCTAAAATGGTCAATCACGTAAGTTTTGCAAAAATTTATTACTATTTAATTAGTGTTTTTGTTGGATTTTTTGTAATTTTTGCATTCATTATTTATCCGAATATACAAACTTTCCACGCTGATTCTGCTAAGCTTGCAAAAATGATGATTGCCTATCCTCATTTCAAATGGTATATAGCGCTTGTCTGCAACTGGAGTTACATAACATTTTATACATTATCAGAACTTTGGCCAAATATTTTCTATATTTTATTATTTTGGCAATTTGCTAATGAAGTGACTAGTACAGAAGAAGCAAAAAGATTCTATACTTTCTTTTCTTTATTCGGTAATTCATCAGTAATATTTGTTGGATTATTAATGATGAATTTGTCATCTGAAAAAACTTTTATTAAGTATTTTATTAATATTACGGATAATAAAATTACCCTAGTCCAAGCTTCAACAATATTTGTTATTGCCTCTTCGATTTTATCTTGTTTATTACTACGTTTCCTAACTACAAGAATTTGGGTAGATCCTGAATATCTTCTTCACCCTAAAAACTCAGGCAAAGAGGATATGGGTCTTTTAAAAAGTTTTCAATATATTGCCAGATCAAAATATTTATGGCTTATGGTTGTTTGTTCAGCCGCCTTTGGTTGCGCGATTAATTTAGTAGAAGCAGTGTGGAAAGCCAAAATCAAGGAGCTATATCCTACAGTAAATAGTTATGCTGAGTTCAATAGTCTATATATTCTTTGGACAGGTGTTACTATAATGGTCATGACTATTATTGGTAATAATATAATGCGCAGCCATAGTTGGTTTGTTGCAGCAATCATCTCTCCAGTAATTATCATGGTTACTGGCATAATGTTCTTTGCGCTCGTTGTATTTGATCAAAAAATTATTTCATTGTTTGATGGGGCTATAATAATGAGTCCATTAGCCCTTGCAGTATCAGTTGGGGCTATACAAAATATTTTAGCCAAAGGTACAAAATATTCCATTTGGGATACATCACGAGAAATGCTCTATATACCACTTGATAAGGAGCTTAAAACAAAAGGTAAGGCTGCAGTTGATGTTATTAGCTCAAAAATCGGCAAATCTTCGAGTGGATTACTACAATCAGTTATATTTACAATAATTCCAACAGCGACTTTTACTTCAATCTCACCCCTTTTAGCCATTATATTTACAATTGTTTGTACTTTGTGGATTTATGCTATTAGAAAAATATATTCTGAATATCAAAAAATTGTTTGATCTAGTATTAGTGAAGCGTATGTATAATGCTAACTATTATATACATAAAATTTGTTATTGGGTTTTATGTATGCAAATTGATGAATGATATTTTAATTGTATTGTGATAATCATGATGGTATCAAAATATTGCGTCAAAGACACAGCAAATCTATTGTTTCTCTATAAAAACATTCAGTCGGTTGATGGTATTGCCTTTACCAATGATAGAAATAATTTCAAAAATACTTGGTGACGCCGTCATACCAGTAATTAAAGCTCGCACAGGCGCCATAAGTTCTCCAAGTTTTAAATTATTCTGGATAGCCACATTTTTCATAGATAATTGAATATTGCCTTTATCAAGAATTTCTATATTTCCTATAGCCTCAATCACTTGGTTTATAAGAGATCTGTCACAATTTTTAATTAGTTCTTTTGCTTCATTTGAATAATCCAAAGGATAATTTATTAAATAAATTTTAGCTAGATTAGCGAGTTCAGTAATTAACTCTGCTCTAATTTTGAGCCCTTGCATTCCTTTTTTAATGTAGGAAATAATTTCTTGATTTAAGCTATAATCTTTTTCTAAAATACCTACTACCATTTCAGTTAATATATTATCTTCTAAATTACGTAAATATTCAGCATTCAGGCTTCTCATTCTAGCAAAGTCAAGCTTAGCGGCGGATTTCCCAAGCCCATCTATATCAAACCATTCTATAGCTTGCTGGCGCCCTATTATTTCATCATCTTTATGTGCCCAGCCAAGTCTTAATAAGTAATTACACAAGGCTTCTGGTAAATATCCCATATCCTTGTAGCTTTCAATACCAAGCGCCCCATGTCTTTTGGAGAGTTTAGCTCCATCCATACCATGTATTAAGGGTATATGAACCATAGTAGGTATTTCCCATCCGAACGCTTGATAAATTAATATTTGCCTAGCTGCATTTGTTAAATGATCATCTCCCCTTATAATATGCGTAATATTCATATCATGATCGTCTACCACGACGGCAAGCATATAAGTTGCTGTTCCATCGCTACGAAGTAAAACCATGTCGTCCAAATGGGAATTTTCAATTATTACATCGCCTTGCAGCTTATCATGAATTATAGTTCTTCCTTCTACAGGGCTTTTTAGACGAATTACTGGTTTTATATCTTTTGGATAAGACCCTGGATCTGCGTATCTCCACTTACTTTCAAAAATAAAATGTTGTTTCTTTGCTATAGCATCTTCACGCTGGCGATCTATTTCTTCTTGAGGAGTATAACAATAGTAAGCCTTACCATTCTGTAATAATTTTAAAGCGGCCTCTTTATAAATATCATTTCTTTGAGACTGAAAGATAACATCACCATCCCAGTTTAAACCTAGCCATTTTAATCCAGAAAATATTGCCTCTGTAGCTGATTTAGTTGACCTCTCCTTATCAGTATCTTCTATTCTAAGCAAGAATTTGCCATTATGATGTTCTGCGTATAGATAATTGAACAGAGCCGTTCTAACTCCTCCAATATGCAAGTAACCTGTTGGAGATGGAGCAAACCTTGTTATTACTGTCATTATGGCCTCATAAGAAAGTGAAAGTGGGGCTTTATTCAGTTTCTACTGGTTTGTTATGTGATGGCAAAGATAGTTTTACTTTTTCCATTAATTTATCAAGTTCTATTTGCGAACAAATCCCAAGTAAAACCGGATCCCTTGGACGAATATTTTTCATATTCCAATGACTACGGTCACGTATAGCTTCGATCGTTGATTTGGTAGTCCCAATTAGCTTGACAATTTGTCCATCTTGCATTTCAGGACAGTTTTTGATTATCCAATATATTGCATCTGGTTTATCCTGACGTCTTGCAATTGGCGTATATTTAGTAGCTTTATTTTTTTTCTTATTAAGATTGTAAGCAATACTTTGGGACAATTTTAAGCGAGCATTAGGATCAAGACTACAGCGCGCAATTTCTTCTGACGTTAATTGCCCCCCTGATATAGGATCAAGTCCTTGTATGCCGTGCGCAACATCACCGTCAGCAATACCTTTAACTTCAAGCTCATGAATAGCACAAAAATCAGCAATTTGTTTAAATGTTAAACCCGTATTTTCAATCAACCAAATTGCAGTTGCTTTTGGTAATATCGGTATAGTTCTTTGCTGGCTCATAATCTAAATATTTTATAATAAAATTGAAGTAGTCAACAAAAGATAATCATTTCAACAAATAAAGTCAAGAGGAGCTTTTAGATCTGTATAGGCTCATAACATGTGATGATTATTAAGTAGCTAGGATTTGCTAGTATATTCATATGGAATGGGACATTTGAATTTCTATTATCTTTAAGTCTATATCCCCTATATTGGTCAATTCGTGCGTTAGACTTTTCTCTATATAAATGGAACTTTTTTCAGAAAGCTTTATAATTTTAGTATCTATAATAATCTCTGCAATGCCTTGAATAATTACCCAATGGGCAGACTGATTATTATATTGAAATGATAATATCTGAGATGATAATACAATAATATGTCTAATTATATATAAATTATCAATATCAATTATTCGATAATAACCCCAAGGGTAAAAAACTTGTCTATGTTCTCTAGCCTCTTTTTTACCTAAACTCGTTAATTGATTTACTATTTGTTTTACTTCTTCTGACTTAGATTTATCAGCAACAAGCAGAGCATCTTCTGTATCAATTACTATAATATTATTAAGACCAATTACAGAGGCGAGCTTTCTATTAGACATAATATATGAGTTAGTGACATCTTGCGCTATAACATCGCCATAGAAGCAATTCTTATTACTATCTTTCTCACTAATTTGCCATAAGGAACCCCAAGCGCCAAGGTCTTGCCAGTCAAAATTAGCTTCAAACATTATTATATCAGAAGAATGCTCCATTATTGCGTAATCAATAGAAATTGCTTCGATAGTAGAATATGAGTCTTTATCAAGCCTAGTAAATACAGAGTCTTTAGTAGCAAAAAGCAAGGATTCACTTACTTTGTCAAATAGTCCTTTTTGTAGATCCTTAACTTTTTTAATCATATAGTGTGGGTTATATAAAAAAATTCCAGAATTCCAGAAATATCCACCTTGTTTTATATAATTTTCCGCTAAGTCTAAATTTGGTTTTTCAACAAACTTTTGTACTTTATAAACTTTTTTATATATTGGTTCCTTGATTTGAATATAACCATAACCAGTATTAGGAGAAGTAGGTTTTATCCCTATAGTCCCAATATTAGATTTTTCTAAATGGTTTGATAACATATTAATTCCAGATAAATATTCTTTCTCATCTGATATGTAATGATCAGCAGGTAACAATAGAACATTTTTGAATCCTTCATTAATTGCAATAATTGATGCTATTATAGATGGTGGTGCGGTGTTTTTTGGGAATGGTTCCGTTATTAAATCGGCATCAATTCCAATTTCTTTGATCTGCTGCGCTGCTATAAATTTGTGTTCTTCATATACTATAACAAGGGGTTTTCCTAATGATTCATTCCTTAGTAGAGTTTTTTGTAACAAACTGAATTTATCAAATATTTTGATAAATTGCTTTGGATAAAGCTCCCGAGACAATGGCCACATCCTTGTGCCAGACCCCCCAGCCATTATGACTGGTTTAATTT
>Ga0209284_10005762_pt1 | contig 12527 bp, 9 predicted proteins | sample FRY03_FD_187211 | JGI IMG/M metagenome (GOLD analysis project Ga0209284, IMG submission 187211) | Freshwater microbial communities from Lake Fryxell liftoff mats and glacier meltwater in Antarctica - FRY-03 (SPAdes) (version 2) | ecosystem: Environmental > Aquatic > Freshwater > Ice > Glacier... | reverse complement strand
TTCATCAACGCGACTCAAGAGCTACCCTCAAGGTCTTTCACGATGGCATCGATTTGGGTGCGCAGCTTGAACTGCCGGGAGACGATGTTTTCGATTTCTTTGTTGAGCTCGGCGATGTCGATGACCTCGCGGGTGTCTTCCTTGGTGACATAAGAAGACACGGAAAGGTTGTAGTCGTTCTTCGCCAAATCTTCATTGGGAACCAGCTTTGAGAAGTAGTCCTGGTCGTCTCTGTTTTCAAAACCCTCCAAGATGGTGGCTCTATTGGAGGTGGCGAGCTTGTTCTTCGTGTTCTCTCGAATGAACTCTGCTGAGGCATCAATGAAGAGGACGGAGTTGTCTTTCTTTGATTTCTTGAGGACAAGGATGCACGTGGCGATGGTGGTTCCAAAGAAGAGGTCAGTAGGTAGCTGAATTACCGCGTCAACAAAGTTGTTATCAACCAGGTATTTCCGGATCTTCTGTTCTGCACCGCCCCGATACATGACGCCCGGGAACTCGACAATGGCAGCCGTTCCATCGACTGCCAGCCAGGAAAGGATATGCAACGTGAAGGCAAGATCTGCCTTTGATTTCGGGGCAAGAACACCAGCGGGGGCAAACCGTGGGTCATTGATCATCAAGGGGTTGGCGTCGCCATCCCACTTGATCGAGTAGGGAGGGTTAGACACGATTGCCTCGAAGGGTTCTTCGTCCCAGTGAGCAGGCTCGGTGAGAGTGTCACCATTGGCCAGTGAAAAACGCTCGTAGTTGACGTCGTGCAGAAACATGTTGATTCGGGCGAGGTTAAAGGTGGTCAGGTTTATTTCCTGGCCATAAAAACCCTGGGTTACGTTTTCTTTTCCCAGGACTTTGGCAAACTGCAAAAGCAAAGCCCCCGACCCACATGCAGGGTCATAGACCCTGGCGACCTGCTTCTTGCCGACAACAGTGATTCGGGCCAAAAGCTCGGACACCTCTTGGGGGGTGAAAAATTCACCACCGGACTTACCGGCGCTCGAGGCATACATCGTCATCAGGTATTCATAGGCATCACCGAAAGCATCAATCGTGTTATCCCCGAAATTGCCGAAGGGCAGATCTCCAATAGCGTTCAGAAGCTTTGCCAAACGCTCGTTGCGTTTCGTCACAGTGGATCCGAGTTTGGACGAGTTCACGTCGAGATCGTCGAAAAGCCCTTTGAGATCGTTCTCGCTTTCCGCACCGATTGCGGACCCCTCAATCGCTTTGAAGATGGCTTCGAGGTGCTCGTTCAGGTTTTCGTTGGATGTAGCCGCCTTTCTGACGTTCTCGAACAGGTGGCTCGGCAGAATGTAGAAGCCCTTCTCGGCGATAGTTTCTACCCGGCCAAATTCGGCCTGTTCGTCGCTGAGGTCCTGATACGAAAAATCAGCGTGACCTGCTCGATGCTCGCTGGCGTTCAAATAATCGGTGAGGTTCTCAGAGATAAAGCGATAAAAGAGGATTCCCAGCACATAGGTCTTGAAGTCCCAGCCATCCACGGCTCCCCGAAGATCGTTGGCGATTCGCCAAATAATCTTGTGCAACTCTGCTCTTTGGGTGTCTACTACCTGCGCGGCCATGAAGGAGTCCTGTCTGTCGACTTATGCTTGTTCAATCTAGTTGAGAGATGCTCTCTATCAGTCTGGCGCCCTGCACCGACATTGTCCCGTTTGTCATCTCAATGCCCAAGCGAAACGCAATCAGCAGTAACGCTGCAAAAGAAAAGCTTCTTGGTGATGGAAACACCGACTTCTCTCCGCGTCTCCGCGCAAACGTTGCTCATCGGCCCCTCAGGTCATTAGAAAACCGCTTCTGCGGCGCGAATAGGATGCTAATTCTTAGCGGTCGTAGGCGGAGATGATTTCCAATAAGGCCGTCAAATACGGACCTGCTCCAGAGGATTGTGAGACCGTCGTCTCCACCCGTGCCCGACTCAACGCTATGTAACTCAAACTGTGTCCAATTACTGTCCAATTACAAATCCTTTCAAAATCCAACACGAGGACATAGTCTGCCTCGAGTCCTCGCGCTGAGTGGGCGGTAGTTATCAGAATTGCACTCCGTGGCGGCGAGACCCGGCGGTTTTCGGTGATGACCAGATCAAAATATTTCATACCGAGCGAGTCGAGTCTTTCTTTAGCCCATCCATAACCCGGGGAATTTTTACCCATCACAATGATGAGTAGGTTGACCGGGTCTGTGTGTTCCGCCATTTTTCCGATCAAGGCCCTGACGTCCTCTTGGACAGTTGCAAAACCGCTGACACGGATCACAGAACCGCCGTTTTCGGCGTCACCGAAATCCAATTGGTTTTCCTTCGAATCCTGAGGGCTGATTTTTGCCTTTTGTTCCCTCATCCAACGAATAGATTCATAGGGATTCAAGCTATGGGACTGGAAATTCATATGGGAGAAAGCCTGGCCGACGAAATAGCCTTGCGCAGCATCGCGAAATCTGCGCTGCAATTTGCTGCGCTCAGCCTTTTCGGCCCATCCCACCAACGCTTCGCATGGGTCGCTGCGGTAAAGCTCCTGTCTTTTTCCCCTGGCGACAGCTAAATAGGTTTCCTTTCCACAGACACTTTGTATGAGTTTCCACTGCTCATCCGTGATGTCCTGACTCTCGTCAACAAGGACCACGTCAAACTCATCAACCTGGTCCACACGGGCGGCCTGTGCGACGCGCTCGAGGTACTCGCCGAAACTCTTCTGGTCGGAGGCCAATCTGTTACCTCTGAAATTCGGCTGGAGGAATTTGGCAAGTTCGTAATAGTCAAATGCCAGGAACTCGGAGTCAGGAGTCGCAATTGTCTTCCCAGCGAGCTCTCGCCGAACTTCCGCGGCAAGAGTCTTGTTGTAGCAACAGAAAAGAACACGTCTACCCTTGGCGAGGTGCTCCAAGCCCACCCGGAGAAGAGTTTGGGTCTTCCCTGAACCCGCTGGACCCTCTACCACAAGACGCTTAGCGTCCCAATGCTCCGGAAGTTGCTTGGGCTTCGCCGCCGTGCCTGAAAGCTTAAAACCTGACGCGACCGCGGTGGTCTCTTTTCCGACTGGCAGTTCTAAATCACTGCCCTCTAGCAATGCCTCAACGCAAAGTTTCAGTCCCTCGCGATCAACATCAAAGACCCTCGCAGGAGGAGTCACGCCGAAACGCGGCGCGCGAATAATAGAAGTCACTTTAGTGAGGAACGTGTCAAAACCCAGAAGATCCTCTTCAAACCCCATCATGCCTGAATCCTTGCTAGCGGCTGACTCCTCCCCGAACCTATTGATCCAGTCTGCTCGCCTAATATTTGGCCAGAACGCAAGGGAATGCACCCACGGATCGCGCGCTTGCCCTTTTTGTTTTCTGGAAATGAACCATCCCTTCAATTTCTGCGCTTGCTCATGTGCTTGAAGCGCCGGGTTCTTGCGAAGAACCTCGCCAAACTTAACTTTTCTTCCGTCCCCCGAATAACCGCTCACTTGTTTGATTGAATGCCCTTTTACCTCGACTAGCAGGAAGCCGAAGCGTGGATGGGAAACGAGGGCGTCAATTTCCCCGACCCCGTAGAGGTTATTTACGTTGAACCACAGGTTAGTTTCCGCATCAGCTACACCAGCAATCCAACGAGCAAACTTGAACTCCCCAAAACGCCCGGGCTCCTCTTTCGGAAGGGGAGTGTGCGCAATTGCCATGGTTTACCCCTTCCTCTAATCCGCTCTCTGAACGAAAAACACAACCGCTTCACTCGATGACGCATCAGTCTTCGGATGATGTTCTGAAGTGAAATCCTTACGAGTAGATAGCCTGATTCCCCACATTCACTGGTTGCCGAAATTCTCTCATGATTCTCTCCAGAGGTATCAACCCCCATTGACTCCGGGCAAACGCAGGTCAAGAAAATGGTGGCGGATACTCCACCAGATTTTTTCTCGCTGGAGTCAGCGCAGTAATGCTGGGCTTCGCGACACCCCCATATGAACACTGGGATTTGTCGTTGGAAGGTGTTGTTCGGAGGGCATTCCTTGAAGAGTTGCGCGGGTCTTGGAAAAGCCTCCTAGAACACGGAAGCACAACTCAACAAGATTGGTGCTGATTGCGGTTCACTTCGAATTTGGGGACCTGGGGCGAAGGATTGGCCGTTTTGAAATGGCCCACGAGCGCGTCAGCGGAGGGTCATCACCCTCACCGGACCGTCATCACTCAAGTGCACCAGGTCGCCATAGTTCGAGATTCGGAACGCCTCGCCCTGGGGTAGACGTCTTTTCTTTACTTCTCGGAGGAATGCCTGTTGGTTTTCCGTTGTCATCTCTAACGGCGCACCATAATCGTGTGTGGCTAAACCATCACCCTCATAGACATAGATGGCATCCGAGAGGAACCCCCGATATTGACCTTCAGGGGAATCAGGTTCCTCGCCCACATAACCAATCAGGTAGGGGTAGCCCTCCAGGAAGCCCACTGTCGCACCATCGTCGGGGTCGACGTGAACGAAAGGGGTTGAAGGAGATAGGTCAAACCAACGATTAACCACCTGGTCAGCAAGCGCTGCTGTCGGCCATCGGTCTTTCACGGACTGACCCGTGTGAGTATCAAGAAGATCACGTTGCTTCACATTGAGCTCGAGTCGCTCCATAGGCAGGTCGTCTTCCCACGGCGAACCAACACGTGGCCTTACCACCATGGGATCGGGAACATCGGGTAGTTCATCTTCTGTCTCAGGCGGAGCTGCGGCGACTGACGCGGTAGCGACTTTCAACGCAGGGGCCATAACGAGCCCTCCTGCTGCCTTCGTCAGTATGTCGAGGGCCTCAAAAGCCTCTTGGCCCCGTCCAGCAACCTCGAATTCCGCCAGAGTCGCAAAAACCACCAGTTGTTGAATGTCGTTCTTGATGGAGTGCATCAGCTGGTTGTTGCCAAAGTGAGCCCACGAGTTTCGGTTATGGAAAACTCTCATCGCGAAGCTCGCAAGATGCGGGTGTGGAGGAAGGGCCCCGCGTAGCGGGGATTTCGGTATTTTTGCGATGGCTTTGAGCATGTAAAAAGGGTCGTTGGGGGAATCCCAGCCCGACAATGACTCGTGAAGTGGGTCGCTGACCATGATGTGGTGCCAGCTGGGACCCCAATACTGGGTGGCCCAGCTAGTGATCGTGCTTCCCGTTTCTTGCAACACGGCCCGCTCAACCGAGAGGTAGCAATAAACCGCCTCATTAAGACTCGCTACGGTGGGCACATAGGGCGCAAGAATCATCAGCTAGCACCCAGTTTCTTGATCAGCGCCAGTGGTCTTGTCACAGCAATCATCGCAAGCAATGGCTCCACCGCCCCAGCTGGAACCGAGAGACCAAGCGCATTTGCCACATTTTTCCCCGCATTCGGGTTGAGTGAGCCAAAAGTGTCCATTGTGACGTCGCCGATGGAGTTCACCAGCTCCTCAAAGCTTCCACCCACTAAGGAATCAAGCTCTTCCTCGGTCACGCTGCAGAGGGTGGGCCATGGTTTGCCTTTGATTTTCATTGCCCTCACCGGGCATACCCAACGGTCTCCGACCCGCGTCACAGTTGTTGATCCAGCGTTTTGCAGGCGGTCATACGGGGACACCAAGGGCGGTCTATGCCAATGGAACTTTCCGATAATGACTCCGGCTTTCGGAAACTCGAAGAATCCAAAGTTACCTAACCAACCGTCCATCGTTTCGAAGGTTGCTGGGTTATGCGCTGTCCCTTCCTCGACATCAGCTCCGCGACTCGGACTGTCCTCGATGCTCACCTCTTTGTCATGGACCGTGACAGTTACAACACCGATAGCGAAAGCATTCGTCACAGTGGTTACCGACCTTTCGAAAAGAGACGTGCTGAAGTTTTCTCAGAGTAGTGAAGATTCCGACTTTCGGGCAACCGAAGGAGCCGGCGCGCTCCTTCACGCTCCCGATCACGCCAAACGGCACCCACAATTACTCTCTTTTGGTCCCGCAACAATTTCGGCAGGGGGCTCGAGTATCAGAAACTGTTGACCAACCGACCTGCCGACGATCGTGGAGACGATACCCGCGATCCTTCGCGTCGTTTTGACCCGAATCTAAGGTTTCACAGTCGCCACGAGAGTGGAAATGGCTCCCTCCAGCTGTTATCCATACGGTTTTCGGAATACCTACCGGAGGCGCTTTACACATGTGACACGAGTCACCCTCAAGCCCGTGGATGCACTCAGGCAGTAGCTTGGCCGTTCTGCCCGATAACGTTTCGGTGGGCGATCTGAAACAGCGCACTCAGTCTCTCCTCGCTTACCGCGCCAAGCTGGAACCGGCCCGCAAGAAAATTCAGTTGCTTGCCCAGGCCTTGGATGTAGCGCTTCGGGTCGATAGACCCAGGGTCCGTATTCTCAGAGAGAGCTTTTAGTCCCGATTCGAGTTGGCCAAAGTATGCACTGAGCACTCGGGAATCGGTCATGATGGATCGCCCCGCGATTTGGCCAGGGATGTCCTCATGTTCAAACATCAGCTCGAGCGGGTTGAGGGAATGATGACGCTTCACTTGGCGCGCAAAGTGGCCGCGCCACCACAGCCGGGCAATGGCGTGCTCCCTTACAAGGCTGCGGGTGTTTGCCACAAAGACCTTGATATCCAGTGGATAGTCGGCTGCGTCATTGACGGCCCAACGACGGAGCACATACTCCTTAAAATCACCCAGTGCGAGCGTGGCCCATATTCGTTCATCAGTCGCTTGCGACGGAGTAAGTTCCGGCAACGCAATGTGAAGGATTTCCGCATTTTCTCGGTCCCTGCTGCGATCTCGGGGAGGAACAATTCGGAATTCGTTGCCTTTGTCATAGCGGACATTCACATCCACCATGCTCAACGAATAGGTGGCGACAAGCTCAGCAAGAGGCATCTCCCATACGGTCTTTGGTTCTCCGTGAGCAATGCCACGAAGTTGTCCAATGCTGGCTTTAGTGAGGACGGACATCGTGTGTTGTGTCATGCGAGTGCCAACCCTTCGTTGATTCGCTTCGCAACAACTTCGAAGCCGTCCTTGGCCACCATTTCAAGCACAAATTGCTGGATGGAGTTTCGGTCTCGGTCCGGGATGTTGTCGAGCGAGAGACCCCGGGAATCGATAAACGCCAGGAGCCCCTTGGCCCAGGCTTCCTCCGGCTCCTCCTGCATCTCAAATTGGCCAAGGATAGAGTCAATGGCTTCGATGAATGCATCCTTATAAACACCCATGAACAAATAAGGGCGCATCGCGGGCTCGGCGCTCATACGCTTGGCGACTTGCATCACGTTTTTTCCGGCAAATACGATGATGGAGTCATTCGCTACCCGGATCTCGTATCCATCTGGCCCGGGCGCATCGGAGAGCTCAAACGTGATCCAGCTCTCGCTATCAGGGGACGCCGCATGGTGGTCAGACTCTAAGAAGTATGTGTGCCCATGTGCCAGGAGGTCACCTTCCTGGACGCTAAACCGCGACCCACTAAATTCCCGGTTAATTCCTGCAAGCTCCAAGACTGAATCCTTTGTGGCGATGAGAACCGGTGTCACTTCGATCGTTCCAAACACTGTTGCTTCCGGTATGCGCACGTTTCCCGCGAGTCCCGGTAGGGGCATGAGGCTTCTCCACCGAGAACCTTTTGAATAGATATCGAGCGCAAGAGTCGCTTGGCGGTCAGCCCTAAACTCATCCAGCCGAAGCGAAGACAACTTTATGTCGAACGAGATGATGAGTTCACCATCTGCGCTTTCTCTTTCGAAGTCTCCCGAAAATTCTGCATTGTCGACATAGTCTCGACTGAAGGGCGACAGTACCGGGTGAGGATAAGACCTTGGCCTAAAGCTCATGATTCAAGCCTCGCTTCAAGAGAGTAGACAAGGGAACCAGGCTCAAACACAAGTCGCAACTTCTTTCTCTCACCCGCGTTGACGGTTGCTAAATCCAAACGGGTGATCCACTCCTCGCCTTTTTCTGGACGAAAACGTATGGGCTCCACCACTTGATCGGCTCCCGATCGCAGGAGCACCAAATTCCGATGGACTTTATCGACTGCATTGAAATACACGGTCGCAAGGTTGGGATCTTTCGAGTCTCGATCTACTCGAAAGTCAGATACCTGGCGTCTCGATGTTTTGCCCTTCTTCTCGTTCTCCCCCAGGGGATCATCAAAATTGTGCTCAGAGTCCTGCTTTTTGCCACCCTTTTTTTCACGGCCAAGTCTTGGAGCAATACCGACCATGTCTTCTGCTGAGCCCCACACCGCCACCCCCTGCTTCGGTTTCTGGCGCCTGAAAGTCCCGTAGACCATTGCGTAGTTCGTGGGATCGTTATCTCCAGAGAGATCCCCGGCCCAGTTGCCGAGGAAGTACTTGCTGAGCTCTTCGGGGACAATCTGATCCACCACCGCGTGCTTTGCCTCTTCTTTTATGAAGTTCCACAAGGCAGCTTTGAAAGCCATGTACAGCTTTTTGATTCGCTTTTTGTCATCTTCGTCGATTCGACCCAAATGGAAGGCGTCATGCCCGGGCGGTTCCAGTTTCCGGAGTAATTCGCTTCCTTCTTTGTCTTTGACGTAGACGAAGAGGTCAAATTTCTTAAGGCCAATCAGCTTCTTGCTCTCGAGCAACCACGGCTCACGCGTGATGAGCATTCCGTTGGATCGCGCAATCCCGACTTTGCTCCGGGGGATCGAGTCATCGAGGCGCAACAGCAGGTCAATAGAACCGAAACCGTCGACTGTCAGATTGTGGACACGGTGCTCACCCGCGATCGTGCGAGACGTTGCGAGCTGATCAACTGTGTTTGCGGTGGCAATGTCGGATTCGTCCTCATCCTCTACCGCGAGAGCCTCAAGATACCCCGCAATCGTTTCTGCAGTAAGGATGACGTCAGGTCCCACTGTCACCTCAAGCATGCCGAGGGCGATCGTGTAGTAGTAATTCGCTAGAACAGAGATCGTGATCTTCTGCCAAAACTGCGCCTCGTTTTTTGCGTTTTGCGGGGCAAGCACAAAGATCGTTGTACCTGTATCCGCGTCGGCACCATCGGGAGTTGCTTCTTCTCTTTGTTTCCTTGCCCACGCAGGAACGTCTTCACCTAGGAGCGGTCCACAGTCGGCTCCGTTACCAAAGTGACCCTGGTCTTGGGTCCAGCCAGGTTCCTGAATCAACTTTTCCGCACGGAGTGATTCGAGTCGGCTCGTTCCTTGAAACCTTTCTTCTACATCAGAACCTGAGCCAATTTTCGTGTAGTACAGAACTGATCGAAAAGCACTCATCACTAGTGGCACAGAGGAGCCGTGCCCGTAGGAGCCGCCTGCCCCTGCTTCCTGTTTGACAGTATCTCCCGAACCCTTCACCAGCGCTAACCATGGAGACTGCTCTTCCCCTTGGTCGTTGGTTGTCCCTATCAGGCCGGTGGTTCCGAAGTCGTGAATCCCCAGAACCCGGCTGCCATCTTTTCCAGTGAGAGCAGAGAGTGCTTTCGTGTAAAAAGTGAGAGCTTTTTCGTGGCTATTCTTTTTTGCTTTATCAAGACCTAATGCGAATGCGACGCCTAATCCATCAGCGATGGGGCGTGTCTCTGAATCCAGATGAGAGATCGAAAAAACTACATGGACTGGGCCTTCTGTCCCGCTCTTAGCGTCGAGTGAGTTTTGAATCGCTTCGCGGACCAGCGAGCCGACAGGGTCTTCGTGGAAAATATCCATCCCCGCATCGTTGAAGCCTTGAATCTTGCCACGCGCATTACTGGGAAAGTGCCAGACTCCAGACATGAGATCTCCTTAGCTCCTTGAGGTAGAGGCTAGCAAGATCCAACGACACGGTTGAGACGATTGCTCAGGAAATCAGCCTTCATCTCCAGCGATGAAGGCTTCGTAAGAATCGAGGGGCGCAAACTCAAGCTCGTAGAGCGTATTGTCATCATTGAGTCGGTGCACTCTGACGGAGTCTTTCCCGATTCGCTCAAGGTCCTCGTAGGTGTAGGGCGCGTGTCGCGCCAACCGTGACTGAGACAAGGATGACGATCCGTCAATAGTTGAGAAGAGCCAGTGGCATAGGACAGTGTTCGGATCTGACATCAGGGCTTTGGAGCCTTGTTGACAAACCTTTGCGGAAACCACTTCTCCCGATGGCAACCGCAACTCGAACTTTTGGTCCCGCTCCGGGAAGAAACCTGGATTCGTTTTGTGCACTTTGCTGGGAATCGGGATATAGGCCTCCCCGAAGGTACGTTTCCTTCCTCCAGCGTTCCACTGATTGATTCCAGACTTCGCAGGAACGGTTTTCAGAATTGAGCTGTGGGTGCTGTAAAGAGGAAGGATGACGTAGTCGTCAATTTTTGCTTCCACTTCAGGTGATTGTTCTCCGTCAAGATTGATGATCTGATCAAGGGCCCCGCCCAGCAGGAGCTCCCAAATGTTTTCTTGAATTGAGATGGGGATTGGCCCGGATGTGAAGCCCCCCACAGTGCTGAATCGCTGCATCAAGGTGTTTTTTGACACGTTGAACGTGTACTCCTTCTGCCCGTCTGTAAACCTCACGTGATCGTCTTGCGCTGTGGGAAATTTGCTCAAGCGTTGACCAGATTTGCCTAAAGGTTTGATGCTGTCTATATCGATAGGAAGCATCGGTTCTTCGTGAACGAGAACGCCACCTTGGATCCTAAGCAGGCAGTGGTAAAAGCTGTCTGGAACAGATATTGCGACTTCTGCAGCGTCTGAAAAGAGCCGAGCGTTTCTGAGATCGGAGACCACCGTCGACAGTGCTTCGGGGGGTAAGCCCGAAAACGCCCCGTTCTTGGCGTCCTTCGTGAATTCCGCCACCTTTTCTATCTTGGAGCCCGATTTTGGGTTGAAACCGAAGGTCTTAATTCCTACCCCAGCAGCGGAAGCCATCGAAGCATCGAACGAAATGTCTTTCCTGCTCAAATCTCGAGCTTTAGTGACCGCTACAAAGGCCTTTTCTACAAACCGGTAGTCAATGAGCGGTGTGGGGCTGTCAGAAAATAATTTAGACAACCGCGCTGCGAATTGCACGAGTTTGCCGTAAGAATGGAGGTCAATGCCTGAAAAAGACTTCGTTGCCATCTCTGCTCTCCCCAACCGAGCATGTCATGCTCTACCGCGACAGAGGTTCCGTCTATGGTGAACTAGTGGTCAAAAGAAGCCTAACTGTTGCCGGTCTCTTCGCGGGAGTCGGGGGGATCGAACTAGGGTTCCAGCGCGCGGGATTTGCTCCCGTATTTGCCAATGAGATAGACAAGTACGCCTCGCAGACTTACCGGGCAAATCACCAACACACACTGGCTGAAGGGGATATTGGGCTACTCTCCAGCGACGAGCTCCCAAAGGGCCTGACGGTCCTTGCGGGCGGTTTTCCTTGCCAGCCGTTCTCCGTGGCTGGATACCGAAAGGGATTTGAGGATGATCGAGGAAACGTTTTCCGGGACATCGTACGACTGGTGCAAGACCGTCAGCCTGAAATTGTGTTTCTCGAGAATGTCAAGAACCTCAGCGGCCATGACAATGGCAACACCTTTCGCGTTATACACGAGTCCCTTGAGGCCTCCGGGTACAGCGTTGCTGCGAAAGTTCTGAACGCGTCAGAGTACGGAAATATTCCACAAAACCGCGAACGCATCTACATCATCGGCTTCAAATCAAGCGATGCCAATGCGCGATTCCAGTGGCCAGAGCGAATCCCGCTAACAACCAAACTCTCTGACCTGATCGATTTCAGGAAAAAGGTCGACCCGAAGTACTACTACACCAATGAGCGACCATTCTGGAACGCGTTGGAGGCCGAAATTACCAAGACCAACACGATCTATCAGTGGCGTAGACAATACGTGCGTCAAAATAAATCAGGAGTTAGTCCCACGCTGACGGCCAATATGGGCATGGGTGGCCACAATGTCCCGCTCATCAAGACACGTTACGGCATCCGAAAGTTGACACCGCGCGAGTGCTTCAACCTGATGGGCTTCGATAGTGATTTTGTGTTGCCTCAGACTCTTGCCCAAAGCCAGCTTTACAAACAAGCGGGCAACTCTGTGGTTGTTCCGGTGATCCAGCGGATCGCGACCCAGGTCCTCGAAGCCATCTCGAACCCAAAGGCACCTCGCTAGGAAATTTTCAGGATTCTTGTTGCACTATCTGGATAGCCGTAGGCGAGTGCCCAAAATAGGTTGGGACACGCTTGCTGCTGGACCTAAGAGCCAATTCTTTATGGGTAGGCCATTGTTCCACTGCTTCATTCGCCCGATGACTTCCGACGCTCCTCAGGGCTGAATCGCGTCTTGGATCCTGAGCGCCGGTCGCTGACATAGCGGCTGAGCGATTCTGATGCGTAAGTTACGCCATCGCTGTTGGCCCCGTAGGTCATGGAACGGTCTCGTTCAATACCGAGCTCCGCCGCCTTCATCACGGCATCCTGGTTGGCGCCCAAGAAGACGATGTCCCAGTTCTGTTTGGTCGTCTTCTCGATGACCAATTGCTTGACGGTCTTACCCGTGTATTCGCTACTGGAGTTCTCTTCTCCATCG
>Ga0209284_10005760_pt1 | contig 12529 bp, 8 predicted proteins | sample FRY03_FD_187211 | JGI IMG/M metagenome (GOLD analysis project Ga0209284, IMG submission 187211) | Freshwater microbial communities from Lake Fryxell liftoff mats and glacier meltwater in Antarctica - FRY-03 (SPAdes) (version 2) | ecosystem: Environmental > Aquatic > Freshwater > Ice > Glacier... | reverse complement strand
GGGATCGGACGCACTCGAGCTATCCCGTCAATATCTCGAGAAAGAACTCACCGCCCTCGGCTGGGTCACCCGCCGCCAGACCTTCACCACCAGGACGCCGAAAGGGCAGGTCGAGTTCACGAATCTTCGAGCCCGTTTCGGTGACGCCGCCTGGGAGGGAAAATCGACCGGGCTGCTCTGCTCGCACTACGACACGAAAGCCTACGACAGTTTTGAGTTCGTCGGGGCCAACGATGCGGGCTCGAGCACCGGACTGCTCGTCGAGCTCGCCCGCGTCCTCGCAGAGAGACCCGCCGTCGCCTCGCAAATAGAGCTCGTCTTTTTCGACGGCGAAGAAGCCTTCGGGACGAATATTACGGCGAATGACGGGCTCTACGGTAGTAAATACTACGCCTCGCAGATCCTCATCGAGAAAGAGAAGGACCGTCCGCGCTGGGGTCTGCTCCTCGACATGGTCGGCGATGCCGACCTGAACATCCGCGCCGGAATCCTCATCCCCCGCTCGTCCCTGCGCGACCTCGCCAAGGCGCAGGAGGACGGCTACGTCATCGACATCCAACGGGTAGAGAACACCCTCCAGCACATGGCCCGCGACCTCCTCTCGGCGGCCGGTGATCTCGACCTGCGATCCTACGTCGGCATCAGCCCCGATTACATCGTCGACGACCACATCCCGCTGAACGTCGTCGCCGGCATCCCGACGATAGACCTGATCGACTTTGACTATCCCCACTGGCACACGCCGGCGGACACGATGGACAAGCTCAGTGCGGAAAGTCTCGAGACCTCGGGCCGTGTCACCCTGCTGATGGTGGAAAAGTATTTGCTCCCGACGAAGCGCTGAGAGGGAGCGGCGGTGGGGCGGCGGGAGAGGAAGAAATACAGAATTCGTTCCCTGTTACCCTTCGCGTCTTTGCCGTCGGGATTGTAGGTGACCGCGATCGAAGGCGAAGCCGGAGCGGGACGACCTTTGCCCATTGCCACCCTATCGTCAAAGGCACGCTGATCTTCGCTGATTCTTGGGTATTGATTCAGCGTGTTGGTCTCACGGCGACCGAGAAGGTCGTTGGAGCAAGTGTAGGAGGAGTTGGGCAAAGCAGCGGGTTGGAGTGAGGGCTTCAGCCCTTCCCGACCGTCAAGCGAACCGGGTTTGGTGAGCGATCGGGCGGCAGGCGGCAGTTCGGGCGTGCCGGCACGGGCCATCGGCAGGATGCCGATGCTACTTTTTGTCCGGCTCACGACGCCGGCGATGAGACTGCGATGCGGCTCGCTCGTCATCCGCAGCCCTCGTGGCGGAGGGGGATAGGTGGGTTCGACGCTGTGGGCGGGGCCGGTCATCTTGGGGAGCGGCTTGGGATTGTTCGCATCATGCCCGTAGACGAACGCTCCGGCGAGACTTTTCACGCTGGCAGGATTGTGCGGGCGAAATACGGAATTCGTTCCACGACTTCGTTTTCGGACTTTTGGCAAGCAGAACGATGCACCAATTCTTCCGCGCGCGACTCGCAGAGGCCCGGACCGCTGAGGAACCCCTGATCCGCTTCTCTCCCTTTGTGTCTTTGTGGCTTTGTGTGATCCTCTTCCGCAATGAAGAACGAAAACAAGTCCCACACAACACGCCGAGCGGGTAGCCGGAGCGGAGCGAAGGCAACGACACAAAGCCACAAAGGGAAACTCCGGCCACAGAGTGCAAAGAGGACCGCAGAGGGTGGTTGTCGGGAGAGGATCTTCGGGGATTGGACTGGGTAAATGTTAGATTCGGAATTGGTCCCGTGATTCCGTTGATTGACCGGAATTCTCTCCCCGACCGTGTCTCCGAAAATTTATGGAACTGAACGTGAAATACGGATTTCGTTCCCTGACCCCGTCTCCGTCCTGACCCCGTCTCCGTCTCCAAAGCGGGCCGCAGGGCGCGGTTGCGGGGTGAGGGGCGTCAGGGAGGGTGTTGGGTCAATGTAAGAGTTGGAATTGGTTCCCTGACCCCGTCTCCCTGACCCCGTCTCCCTCGGTGCCATCGGTGGCGGAGGACTTGGCGAGTTGGAGCGTGGAGGGATCATAGGTGTAGCTGGTGGTGATGCGACCGGCAGCGGCTCCGGGTTGTGAAGCGGGCGGGACGCCCGCGGTCCCGGTGCCTGCGACTGCAGGGTTTCCCGCTCACTCGGAGTCTCTCTGTGGCCTCTGTGGTGAACTCCCCCACGCCCAACGGCGCTCCGCCAACTGCCCGAGGGGTGGCGTCAAATTCTAAATTCTAGAACTGACCCCCAGAAATATGACCCCGTTTCCTGACCCCGTTTCCTGACCCCGTTTCCTGACCCCGTTTCCTGACCCCGTTTCCCCGGTTCATACCGAACTTTCAAAAGATCTCATTAAAAACTCGCATTAGCGGACCGCCGCCGTTGCTTCTTTGAAGCGTAACAGAAACATCAGAAGGAAAAACGAAACTAATTTTAGAGACATCCAGCCCCTTATTTTGCAATGACTTCTCATTAATGCGGAGGGCAACTAAGTGGTTTTTCTCCCATATAAGCTCTTCATCGAAAAGATCCAAAATGACGGCTTCGGTATTCCCATCAGTGATCAATATGTTCTGAGCAGAAGCTTCGGAAATTAAATTGCCCAGACTATTCTCAAATGCAATTTGATTGTAAACCTTGTAACCGAAATCTAGTTGAATGGGGTCGTGGCTGATAATTTTTTGCATGGACAAAACAGGAAAGTTTGGAATCACGAAAAGAATACCGATTACAGAAATGATTATTAAGAAAATTAGCAATTTTTTCATCACCTTTTCGCCTCATTTTTACACTCTTCAATGACAGTATTGACATGCTTACGACAATTGTTGCTGCAAAAATTGAAATCCACATCTTTTCCTACAGTGGTAGCGTTAGCAACACACCGGCGAAATTTCTCAATATCGTAATCACAGCCTGAAAGCTTGACGGGAGAAGTGTTTTTATCCCGTTTCAATTGAGGGTCGTTCGTCCACATTGCGTCGAAATCCTGATCAGGCGTCCGTTGCACGCCACGAGGCCCCCAGTAGGGCCCCTGAAGGCCTGCATGATTGCCAGGATTCCAACCACCCGGAATGACGTAAACTATACTTATTCCGGTTGGGCTTGGCCTACGGTCGAAGACTTCGCCATCGACACAGCATTGGATCTCCGTGTTATACGGAACTGGGTGTAGTCTCACTGTTACAGAACCATCTGAGTTTACCGCAGTTCCTGGGCTCTCTGAGCCACCACAGCACTTGAACTCAAGACCCAACCGATCAACAGCTCCCACCCCATCATTCCCAACGAACCCATAAAGGTTCAAGCCACCTTGTTCCTCGATCGGATCCCTCGACACCAACCTCCCCATCTCCGGCATGTAATACCTGAAGCCGTAGTTATAATACCCCGTCTCCGTATCGAGGAACTGCCCGTGGAACCCGAACTCCCACTCGAACCAACTCTCCGCCCTCGGAGTCCAGTCCGGTGCCATCACCTCACGCACCCCGAACGCGCTGAACCCGTAACGCTCCACCACTTCCCCTTCGGTATCGACCGCAGAGGTGGGATCAAAGTAGTCCATCAGGCTATAGAGCCGCTCATCGAGTTCTCCGCTGCCGGTGCTGGCACGGTCGCGGAGGACAAGTTCATCGCGGTGACCGGGACGGGCTCCCCAGACATACTGCGTGAGAACCCGGTTCTGATTTCCTTCCCGCGCCAGGGCCAGTAACTCGGAAGTGACAGGAATTGCGGATTTGGGTAATTTTTCGCCAGAAACCCTTGAACCTTCTTTACCCAGCGCCGTCCCACTGCTTGGAGGCATATCGGAAGGCGGCAGAATGGCAGGATGATCGGTCATCTTTGTTGAGATTAGATAAATTCGAGAGGCCCAGTCAAGAAAATTGTTCACCTTTTGAGGTCGTACGCTTGAAGGTGAGGTGTGTACTTGAGGGACGGGGGGGATGCCCCAGGCGACCGCGGAGGCTAGGAGAAGAGGATTTTTGACTGACTCCGCACGACTCCGAATTCTAGGGCCGACGCGAAAATGCGCTAATTACGGTGGTAACGCTATCTCGGAAGATTCTATGTCAATCCCTTTAAATCGAACGTCGTTTTTAAGTTCTTCTTCCCGTATCGGACCGCCGACCGTTCGATTTGCAAAATCGAAGTAATACCATCCAGATGAGTCAATCATTCTCCGAAAACTTCTCCAAATAGAGATTCTTACCAACCTTCACTCTACTGCCTGAACACGAAACAAGTACCAAAATCGGCAAGCAAAGAAAAACCACACGGATTATCATTTAGTTTATTTTTTTCAGTGACGGCATCGTCAGTTTGTGTCGCATGCCTTACTGAATTCGGATTCAGCCCTCCCTGTCGATCACCTGGCGCCGAGGAGGCAGTTTGAACGGTTAACCAAAAAACCCGAGGGCCGGAGGGGTTTTGGATGGCGTGAAGCGAAGCCCGAAGGGTGAGCCCGGCAGGCGGGGCGGGCGAATCAATGCAGCACATGGGTGCAGGGGCTTGTGTCGGCATGTTTAGTCAGAGTAGGCGAACTTCGCCCAGATGAAGAGCGAGAGGAACCGGAGGGCGGAAGACCAGCGACAAACAGTGGCATTGAGGCGCTGCTAGTTGGACATCTCCGGGGCTTGACCTAAAATGGGGTGTTCAACCGCCGAGGAGCCAGACTGTATTCATTATTGGAAGTGGGTTGGCACGGCCAATGCCATTGGTTGGCTTGTTTGAAGTTGCGTTGCCCTAAATCATCGATAGAAGGCCACAGAGGTAAGCGAAACCACCCATGAACCAAAGTGTTGTGCGCCTCCGCCTTGCCTCTTGTTCCCCCATTTTATCTAAATCTCTGTTGTACAATCTAGCAGTTGCCATCGTATATCCAACAACGAAAATTACAAATCTCCAAATTACTGTTTCCATAATCTCCCTCTTTTACAAAAAATGCATTCTCGACACTTCCAGGAAATTACTCCGTTATGCGAGGGGTATGACGTTAATATAACGTTTTATAAACTTGTACAAATTTTTATCCATGCGTCATTGTTGGAATGTCTACCAAAATTGTCCCCAACTCCGACGGATCGATGACTCTCAGCGTGACCTTTACGCCGGGTCCCTCGATGATGGAGAGCGAGTTAAGCCTCCAGTCCGCGCTTAACCAGTTGAGGACCGAGGCGACCGGGAGATGCCTCGAACACTTCGACACCGATGGCTCGAAGATCGTAGTCGGCGGGCACAAGATGACTTCCAAAGGGGCACAGCCCAAAATTTATCAAACGCCTTATGGTCCAGTAAGTATTGATCGCCATGTTTATCAGGGCGGTCGTGGTGGAGCCACCTTCTGCCCGCTGGAGCAGAACGCCCGTATTATGCGCACGGCAACGCCGCTCTTCGCCAAACAGGTTGCTTTCAAATACGCCAACTCGAATGCCGCCACGGTGGTGACCGATTTCTACCAGCACGGCAGGGAGGTATCGCGCAGCTACGTGGGCGAAGTCGCCGACGATGTTGCTTCGGTAGCCTGCGACAAGCAGTGGCAGTGGAGCTACGCAGTGCCGACAGCCCCGGCGGGCGAGCGCATCAAAACCATATCGGTTGGAATCGACGGAACCTGCACTCTGTTCGTTGACGACGGTTGGCGGCAGGTAATGGTGGGCACGATCGCCTTCTATGACGGGGAGGGCGAGCGCTGCTCGACGATCTATGTGGCGAGCGCCCCGGAAGCAGGTCGCGCAAGTTTTTTAGCGAAGATGGATCGCGAGATGAAGCAGGTGAGGGCGACCTACACGGACGCCCGCTACGTCGCAGTCGCCGATGGGGCGCACGATCTGTGGCCATGGCTGGAGGGGTGGAGCACATGGCAGGTATTGGACTTCTGGCACGCCAGCGAATATCTGGCAGCGGTTGCACCCGCCTTCGCCCGCGGCGAAGTGCAAAAAACACAGTGGCTTGAAGATGCCTGCCATCGTCTCAAACACGACATCGGAGCAGTCGAGGACCTGCTTGCCGAGTTCGAGGAGGCCCGAGGAAAACTTGCGACCGGCTCGCCCCGTATCGAAGCACTCGACCGTGCAATCAGCTACTTTGGCAATCACCGGGAGCGAATGAAATACGCTTTCTACCGCGCCATGGGACTGCCGATCGGTTCCGGGGTAACCGAGGCTGCGTGCAAGAGCGTGGTCAAAGAGAGACTCTGCGGCAGCGGCATGAAGTGGACCCGTGGCGGCGCGGAAAACACTCTCACTCTTCGCGCCCTGACGAAGAGCGCCGGTCGGTGGGAGCAGTTCTGGCAGAAAGCAACACAATTTGGCTTTGCGAGGATCAGCGCACCCAAGCGTACGAGCTAACAGAGACGCTACAAAAATATTTACCGACGGAATCCTGATTTATACATTCTTTTGACGGTACACCCTATGCAAGGGCAAACTGGGCGAGGCGCTCACCTATGCCATCAACCAATGGGAGCAGCTCGAACGCTATCTTCTTGAAGCTTGTCTCGACATTGACAACAACGCGGTCGAGAACCTGATCCGTCCGCTAAAGATTGGACTGAAGAACTGACTCTTCATCGGCAACGCGGAAGCGGGCACGGCGAGCGCGTTGCTTTACACTCTGGTGGCGAACTGTAGAGAACAGAAGATCGATCCCGAACGTTACTTCGAGGAAGCGCTTCGGCGGATGCCACTTAATGCGACCGTAGAGGACGCGGCAGCGCTCACGCCCGCAAAACTTGCCTCACTGATCCGCGAGTTACAGCCGCGCCCGGCCTACCGCGAAAAGCAGTCAAACGTCGCTGCGCAAAAAGCCGCCGCCTGACCGAGAATCTTGCGACGCTGTCAAGAAGGTCAATTTATTGACGCTTACTGCCGATCGGCGCTCGCCTTGACGCTTACAGTCTTTGAACCGGGAGGATCCACAATGAAGGCATCGGTTACTCTCCGCAAAGCAGAAGATGCATGGTTCGCAATCGCCGTCGCGCCCTCTCATCCTGACCGCGATCGATGACCAGATACAGTTCAAAGAAGGAACATGTTTCAGGATTAGGCAGTTGTACGGGCCTGCCGAGTCAGCATTCTAAATCACTAGAAATATCGTACAAATCCAAATCTGTGTGTTTACGAGAATACTTTTGAGAAGCGGTCTACAACCATCTATACAAAAAAACGCTAAATTATTACTCAAAGGTTGGATACTCCAAATTCTTTTTGAAAATAAACCTAGAAATTAAATAATCAATATAATTAGCAGACGTAGTTTCCCGCATTCGTCTAATTGACTCCCTTAAAATCACCTCTTCAGATTCAACATTTAATCCACTTTCACGCATGCTTTTAATTCCCTCTGACATCATTTTGGTCGTCTCTAGACGGACATCGCGAGAATCACGATTATATTTATAGTTGCTGTCCAAAGCGAAAAATACCGGATCCCATTGCGACGGGAATATCACAATGGAAAATATAGTTAAAAATGTAGCGAGAAACCACAGTGAGATTAAAGTATTCGCCTTCATTTCATCAATCTTATGTCACTTTTATCTATTTCCAAAACCCCTTAATTGGTTGATTCGATTAGTGACAGTATCATAACAAGCCTTGGTTGTGCACTCGCCTCTGCATTCTCTCAAGCAATCCCTCTCTCTCGCCCAGGCAAAGTTCTCAGCTCCGTGAGAGTCTACATTGGCAGGGAAGGAAGCCCGGACGACTTGGTCGAAGCCCTTTCCATTGCAATCACCGTGACCTTGCTCAGCATGGTATTGCTCATGCGCTCTAAGACACCTTTCTATACATTCCCCCCCTTGATTTGTGGGGTTTTCGTATTCTGAATTGATGCACGGGTAAGCCACGCCATTGCAACATACTAATATTCCCGCGGGATCTCGGTTCGCTCCTCCGTAGAAGAGGCTTCGCTTATTCGCCTCAGCACAGGGATCGCAGCACGTTGGCGGTCCCCACTTCGCGGTTTTTGTTCCCGCAAAGAGACCGAATACATCCAACTTGTTGATAGGATTATCTGACGTTAACCTATAATTCAGAACAGAACCGGTCGTTCCCACTGATCGGCGGGTATCGTCGAGCCACTCTAACAATTTTTGTTCGACCACACTTTGTGATCGAGTCACATAATTTATTGCCTGTATAATTTCATCAATCGGATCCCTGCTCACCCACCTTCCCAGCCAAGGCACATAGTATCTGAAGCCGTAGTTATAATAACCCGTCTCCGTATCAAGAAACTGTCCGTGGAACCCGAACTCCCACGCGAACCAGCTCTCTGCTCGCGGATTCCAGTCCGGTGCCATGACCTCACGCACCCCGAACGCGCTGAACCCGTAGCGCTCCACCACTTCCCCTTCGGTATCGACCGCGGAGGTGGGATCAAAGTAGTCCATCAGACTGTAGAGCCGCTCATCCAGTTCTCCGCTGCCGGTGCTGGCACGGTCGCGGAGGACAAGCTCATCGCGGTGGCCGGGACGGGCTCCCCACCCGTATTGGGTGACAACCCGATCCGGATCTCCTTCACTCGCCAGCGCAAGCAGCCCGGGACTCACAGGGATCGTGGAGGGTGCCGCCTTGGTGGGCATGGCGGAGGCCCCGCCCTTGGCCATCATCGCCCAGCTGCTTGGGTAATAATAACTCGAAGGATAATAATAGCTCGATGGATAATAGTAGCTTGAAGGGGTGTAGTAACTCGATGACACCCAATCGCAGGATGCCCAAACTTCCTCTTCAGCGTGCCAGAAGTTTCCGTAACCGCTGTTCCAGAGCACGGCCCGTTCCGAGCTGTCCAGCGCCGAGTTGAACACCGCGATTTCATCCACGAGTCCCTGATAGGACACCGGGTCGGCGAGCAGACCGGTTTCCTCTTCCTCCATCGCCGCCCAGCTCGAATAATAATAGCTCGAGTAGTGGTAGGACGAGGAAAATGAATGAGTTGTCGGCAGACTAATGCGGACTGATCCACTGGCGACTCGTGCGGCCTGACCGCTCGCCAGACTCTCGGTGTCCGGAGTCCCCCCGTTAAGACAAAGGCCAATTTCATTGCCGGGTCTGATCCAGAACAGCACGTGATACCAGGTGTAGGCGGAGAACGTCGTCGATATTTCCACAGTCTTGTCCCAGGCCCCGCCTCCTGTGTTGGTAGCGACACGGAACGTCAGTTTGTTGTAATCGAGGAGCAACTCATACTCTCCGGTTTTTTGGAAAAGGCTCCGGGGGCCGTAGACGTTATTGGGACGGAACCAGATCGAAACCGCGAGAGGTTTGGTGGTGCCGGGGTTGAAGATCGTATTGTGGGCATGTTCGAACCAGCGATCACTTTCCAGCACGCGCGCCCCGTGGCAAAACCCGGTATCGGTTCCGGGATAGTTGTTCGGAGTGAAGTTCAGGGATCCCACAGTGTCGTCGAGATAACTGGAGGAATCATACTCGTCGCAGGGATAATAGGCCACCGGAACCATTCCCGCGTCTTCCGAAGAGGAGGAGGACGAAGAGGATGAGCTGCTCGAAGAAGACGACGAAGAGGAGGTCATCTCCGGGGCGCGCTCTTCGACGACCTTCCACTGATCGTTGTAGTATTCGTGGCGCACCTCGCCGTTGGCGATTCGCACGGTCCGCCGGAACAGTCCGTCATATTGATAGCGGGCCACGGTTGCTTCTGTGGCATCTTTCACTTCAACGAGCCGGTTCCACGCGTCCCAGACGAGAGTAAGGGGAGCTTGCCAATCGCCCGAGGCATCGGGAGGCAGGCTCGTGGCGTTGCCGACGAGGTCGTAGGAGATCCCGTCGCTGGATCCGTCGATCTGCACCAGCTGATTGGCCCGGTTGCTGACCCGTCCCTGATCGAGCTGGGATTGTCCGTCCTCGGCGAGCCGGTAGCGGGTCCAGTTGCCCGAAGGGTCATAATCAAAGCGCTCGTCTCGAGACGGGATCGCCCCGATCGTGGTCTGGTTCAGGTTCAGGGTGCCCTTGGCGGCCGACTTCACCTGATGAAGATGATCGTAGGAGTAAGCCTGATCCTGACCTCCCTGCTCGGCGGCGAGGTTTCGCCGCCAAGTTCGGTTGCTGGCGGCGTCATAGCCATACTGGATGCGGTCGAGCACGTCCAAGGCCCCGGGACGGGTGATGGCGGTGTATTGGTTCAGGGCGTTGGGCGTGTAGACACTCTCGCGCCGGTTCGCCCCGGCGGCGTTGCCGCCTTCGCGGGTTGATTTCCACTGCCTCGCCGCGTTGAGCGGTTGAAAAACGGCGAAGCGAAACCGCAGGTCGCGCGACGAAGGAGGGGGATAATTGCCCAGGTTGTCATATTCGAACTCCTGCTGCCAGCCCGCGAGGAGTTCTTCGCCGGGGAGGCGCTTGACGGCCGAGGTCAGTTGACTCGGGCCGCCCGCCTGCGGCCCTCGCCCTTCGGGCTTCGCTGACGCTCCGTCCAAAACGCCTCCAAGCCCCCGGCGTTTTTCGTCGGGCCGTCCCTGGTTGTCATAGCCGAAACCCATGGACGAAATCGTAGCGCTATTCAGCAAGGCGGTAAAGCTTTGTCTGCGGTCATTGGCACCGGCGCGACTCGGAGAGGCTCAGCCCATCGAGGAGTGCCAGTCTCCGATCCCTTTGTGCCTTTGTGGCTTTGTGTGAGCCCTCTCCGCAATGAAGAACGAAAACAAGTCTCACACAAAGCCACGAAGCCAGGAAGAAAAACCCGTCTCCCGAGATCAAAGCGGGCCGCAAGGCGCGGTTGCGGGGTGAGGGAAACGTTAGCGGAAGGGCGGAAGTTAAATTGGGACTCTATTCCCTGATTCCGTCGCTTGACCGAAATTCGTTCCCTGACCCCGTCTCCTGACCCCGTCTCCAAAGGGCAGGGCGTAGCCGCAGTCAACGCGGGATGTCTGCCACCAGCGAGCTTGCGAGCGAAAGCAGACAGCGTGCCGCAGCGGTCGTTTGCACGGGTGACGAAGGGCTGCCGTTCGTTGTGCGCCAGCGGGTGACGGGCGAGCGGAGTTCTTCGTGAATAAGTCCCTTCCGAATCCAAATCTGTGAACTCGGTGAGTTTTCGGAATAATCTTTACGGGTCTTACTCAATGCCTCAACGACAACGGATGACGAATTCCTTCCCTGCGCGTCGAGTGAAACGGCACCCGTGAATAAGAACTCTTCATTCCAGTAATAAGCAAATACGCCACCGTCGTCGAAGTAGTAATATAGATTATAGATTCTGGAGTTCACCAGTGATCGAGTCATTCCGGACCGCAATTGCTGCTACTTTTGAAAAATCTTCAACTTTCGGCAACTCAAATGCCTTCTGCTCACCGCTGCTAAAGTATTCAGTAAACGATGAGGGAATGCTTGTGTGTTTCAAAGTTTCACAACCTGAGAAAAGGAAACTCAGAACTACGAAAAGGCACTTATAGAGAGTATTGAAATGCTTTATCATGGAAGATGCGGACAAGCGGGACAGGGTATTTGTGGCTGTCTCATATCATTTTCGTTTTCCCCGTTAGGATCATTTGGGCGATTTCCTGTAGGGAATACTCCAGTGTAAGCGATTGAAATTGGGATCGTTGCTGCTCCTGAATTTGCCGGGTCAGTCATGTGGGTCTGAAACTCCGTCCACCCGGCTTGATCTGGGAAAGTAATGCATCCAGCTGAGAGGTTTCCTAAATTCACAGGGACAGGCTAATTATAACCGTGCCGCACGTCAATCATCCGTTTTCCCGCATCAGCATGTTCTCGTCTTCCCGCGCGATCGCTCATGCGCGATTTCGGCCCGCCGATTTCGCAGCACCCGAGCGTCTCACTGCGAAAAACGGCACATCCGGCGCGCTGCGGGCACACGAATGCCCTGCGCCAACAAAATCTTCCCGGATCCCGCCGACCGGGGCGGGACTTTCAGGGGAGGCTCACGTCTTCTCCTCGCCACGCTTCACACCGGACGCGCCGGTCGCTCCGCAGGCTCTCCGATCAGGTCGTTCTTCAGGTCTCGTAAGACGCAGAGGTCTTCCCAATCCGCTTCCCGCATTCGCCGTGCCCCGGTCTTGCGCTTCAGACTGAAGCGCTCGCGGTGGCGCGTAAAGACATTCTCGACAAAGGCGGCGCTGCCAAACACTCCGCCGTCGATGAGGTAGCGAACCCGTCGGCGGATGACCCGCTTCAAGGGCAGTTTGCCGCCAAGCGCCACCTCGGCCTCGACCTCCTCGGACGTGAAGCCCCGTCTCGGGTGCGTCGAGCTCTCCGCGTTTGCCTCATCTGGCAGCACCCGGACTTCGCCCTGATCATAGAGCCAGAGCCGATAGATCGGGGCAGTGGCCTTCCAATCCTCGTCGAAATCCTCTCCGCTGACCCGGGGCGAGTGCCGGAGAATGCGACCCAGGCCCATCCTCGCCCATCGGTTGCCGGCCACCGCCGAAGCATAGCCGCACCAGCGATAGTCCTCGACCCGGTCCACCATATCGGCACGGTAGGACTGCCTCGCCGCGCCAGCGGAGGAAAGATGGCGAAGCGATACCGCAGAGATTTGCGGAG
>Ga0209284_10005755_pt1 | contig 12538 bp, 5 predicted proteins | sample FRY03_FD_187211 | JGI IMG/M metagenome (GOLD analysis project Ga0209284, IMG submission 187211) | Freshwater microbial communities from Lake Fryxell liftoff mats and glacier meltwater in Antarctica - FRY-03 (SPAdes) (version 2) | ecosystem: Environmental > Aquatic > Freshwater > Ice > Glacier... | reverse complement strand
AACTGATTCGTCTTGCGGCTGCACAAGAAGACACTCACTGGGCATATTTCAAAGAAGATCTGAATACTGGAAATACACTCAATTTGATAAATAGAGAGAGTGTCCAAAATGGACCTACAATTTTTGTCTTTAATGAGGCAAAGACATTGAGAATCCAGTCTGGCATGGAGTCAGTTGGGGAAATCCCTAAAGGACATGATATTGAGCTAGGAAAAAGGCTTGACGAGGTAATGAATCGAGTTTTAGACTCACAAAAACCTGAAGTTGATAAACGTGAGCGAACTGCACTTAAACCCAAGATTTCAGAACAGATCAAGACGCTTGGCGAACGTATTTCACCGACTGACAGGAAAGCACAGTACTCAATTGCGAATGCAGTTACACCAGATAGTATTTTGTCTGACGCTAGAGATGCAATTATCGCGATTGAAAAAGATTCGGGCGTTGATTTTGCTGATAGCAGACAAAAAGAAGCTCTAGAAACCTATATTGCAGAGTTCTTAGATTCAGGAAAATACGATTTAATTCAAAATAGGTCAATGAATCCAAACACCCTGTTTAGAATTGATGGGATTCCAACCGCTGCTATGGAAGCCGTTTCATATACATCGGTTCTTCGTCCCCATGTGCCACCTGCATATCTTGAAGCCATGCGCGTCATGGTGGGAGATGAAGTTGTGGAAACGACTCCAGATGGTTTGGCGCTTTATGATAAATTTTCGAAACTCATTACTCCAAATCTTTTTATGAAAGTGTATCTATCGGACTCTGGAAGAAAAAGCGAACTTGAAGCTGTATTGGGTGAGCCGCTTCAGCCTGAGCCAACGTTTTTTGATAGCAGATTTCAACGCCCTGATGTGCGAGCGATCATGATGACATCAATGGGTCCAGATATCGCAAATCAGATCCTCCGTGAAATGAAAGCTCAAGCTGAGGCAGGGATTTTGGGGAAAATCTCTCCTGAGGCGAGCAAGAGATATCAGGAGTTGAGTGCAAATAGGAGAACACCCGATGTGATTGAAGTGGAAAATAGTCATACTGAAGCAAATTTTGAGTCTACCGTGATAGGAGCCAAGACCAAATTAGTTGACAAATCTAAAGATCAACTCGCCAAGGTGGTGCCACTTGAGCAATTCTTCACGGGTAAAAACCTATCACCAAATCAAATAAAAGAGATTGACATTGTAGTTTCCACCAAGAGAAAAGCCTTGCTGAATGCACTCAGCATCACCACAGATGGAATTGTAAGTATAAGTGCCACCGATTTTAATGCTCAAAAGGCGTCGCTTTTATTTTTGCTTCGAAGTGTGACAAATACAACCCTCAGTACCACAGTATTGTCAGATTTAGATACTTATATTGTTAACGAGACTATATTGAACGATCTTCTCAATAGTTCAATCCTTTTTAACCATCAACGCATGTCTTCTGAGGCGAAAGCAGTTCCTAAACTTACTTCAGAAGAAGTCATGAAGAATAGAGTAGAAAGAAGTCAAGCGCTCATAAGAGAGTTTTCAATACTTGGAAAATTTGATTCAACCAGAGAAAGTGGGCACCGTGTTGTAGACGCAAAAATTCTTCAAGCAATCATTTTCTATAATGGAGGAGTTGGGTTGGATGCCCTTGAGAAAGCGATGGTTGAGATGAAACTGCACAATACGAGTTTTTCTATAGCTGAGCTGCTTTCATCAAGCTCTGAATTATATAAGCTTCCATTTCAACCTCAAGAAATTTTGGATAAAATTTTAGCGAAAGCAAATGCTGTAAGAAGTGTAAACAGTAGTCTCACGGTGAGTTCGATCTATGAACTCAATGCAGGAGAGGTGAGCAAATCTATAGTATTGGTTGCAGAGGATGAACTAGGGAGCGTGAGAGGTAGCCAAGAGATTGAGGCGCTGTCTTTCATGATGCAATCACAGGAGGATTATACGCGGTTTGCTCGACGAGACGAAGTCTATGACGCGCAATTTTGGGGTGTTGAGGGTGACGACTTGACTGTTGCGCTTTCGACGTTGCCAGCTATTGGAACTCTCTCGTTGGCTGAAGAGCTGTCAGCACAGATTATGGCGCGTAGAAAGAGAAAACTTACGCGAGAAAATTAGTTATTTTTTAGGTAATATATGAAACAATATTCAACTATTGAAATAATAAGAGCATTGCCTCTCGAAGATGCAGTTCGAACGAGACTCCTTGAAACATATCCAGAAATGGATTCTGACGCACAACTCGAAATTTCAACTATTTGTTGGGAAGCCTTCCACAAGATGAGAGCAGAGATCCAACGATACTGGGAAGAAAGAATTATGAAAGAAGTCGCAGATGGCACACGAAAGCTTGAAAAAGCACCGGACGTGACAATTTATGAGCTTGTGTGGGAGGAAATTGAGAATCGAATGAGTGGGAAAGTGTATGACGATGCCAAGCTTGATGCAGTCCGTTCTCAATTACAAAAATTAATTCAGGGCAATCCCATATAACATTATGCCAGAGCAAAGCCCACGTCCTGAACTTCCACCACAGTCATACACACCACTTTCTCCTGAAATGTATGCAAGAATGGCCGATCTTCAATTGGGCAAGATGTTGCAGGCGGCAGTAGATCCTACTAATCCAGTTACAGTTGAGGCTCAACAGATTGCTGAGCATGAAAGAGCAATGGAGGATTTAAATCATACAAGAGACGTTCTTACTAGACTTCAAAATCTTCGTGAAGCGGCACATATCCGACAAGGAGAGGCAGAGATCCAAGCAGCGCGCGTAGCCTCTGAAACCCAGGAAATTGTTGACGCGCTTTCTCCTGAAGACCAGTCGCTTCACGAGTTAGAGAGATTTAAGACCGCTGTTGCTCCAGTGCAGCATCCAGATCTGCCTCAGACTGTCACAAATATTGATACGCTCGTACGTGAGGCGGTTGAAGCGGTTAGAAAAGTAGATGATAGGACTGATGCTGTGGTTCAAGCTACAGAGATTCTAAGGCGCGAAGCCCCAAACATATTTACCGATCAAGCGATCCAGAAAATGGAACAGATAAGAGTAAAGTATGGAGCGCTTCTTGATACTCCAGATAAACTAGTTGCCATGGTGCAGGGTCGGCTCGATAAATACAAAATTCCAAATTATACCGATCCAAAGATCCGATCGACCTCAAGTGGGTACACGGTAGATCAGTTTGGGAGTTCCACAAATTATACTGAAGAACAACTTTATCAAGCTTTTGTCGCCCCCTTGATCAGTGATGAAGTATATAAGGTGATTTATCATACTCAAGCTACAGTAGGCACAACGAGGCTCGAAGAAGATTCGGTACAGCGTCAAGCTCAAAGTAGGGCTAAGTATAGAGACATGCTATATGATTCGGACATACTAGTCGACCTAGAACGAATCAATGGTGCGACTGCCATGAATGATGAAACATGGGATATGATGAGTATGCCAGACTCAACAAGACCAAAGCAGACAGTAGGCCGTCTATATGTAAATGCGAGGACAGAGTTTGCGCCAGAAGTGATGCAGATTCTTCATAAAAATCTCAGTGAATATAACCGATCGAGACCAGAGGCTGAAAAGATACATGTATATGGAAAAATGCTCCGCCACTCCAAACTTTATCCAGATGTACATGACCCACACGATACAACAAATCTCAGACCGGATAAGATCGTTCTTTACTTTGACAAAGCCAGCACAGAAAATATTCTTCACCTGATGGACCAAGCGCAAGCTGAAATCACTCAGAAACATCCCACTGCATTGAGTCCTGACCGCATTCCTTTTGGAACTGGTCAAGTTCTTGGTGCGGATGGACGAGATCTCACTGGTTTCGCATTTGCTGAAGATCCACCACGTAGCCAAAGTTTTGGGGGAGTCATTTCAACTGCTATTGCAGAGATGATGGCTGAGGCAGTCCGATCTAAAACCGTTTTGAATGCTGCATATGTGAAGAGTCGTGTTGGTGAGTATCTTGCGAGTGCTCACCTTGACCAGTCCACGCCATTTCTTTTTGACCCTGTCCACTCATCATACACGGGAGTTGAGCGTGCAAAATTACTTAAACGTGTTCGATTGAAAGAAGCTACTTCTGCTGGCGCTACAAATGCAGAAAAGACAGAACATGCATTTATCAAGCCACTTCAAGAAGTTACAGCTCTCATGAAGGGAATTACTAATGATCCTCAGTTTGAATCTTTACCTCCAGCAGAGATACATCTACGTGCACGGGCAATTGAAGAGATCATGATGGTGGCTTTGAAGAAGAGTGAGAGGTGGAAAGAAGTTGAAAGGATGATAAGAAGTTGGGTAATTGATGAAAATCCAGCAGAGTTTGAAAAGTCCGAACCTATGCGAGGAGTTTCTATGTCGTTGCACTCAGATCAAGAGACGAATTCGGCAGAAATGGAAGCTCATATTCCTGAATCATATGCGGTTCCATTACATCCAGATCATGATGAAGTTCCAGCAGTAGAAATGAAAAAAGAATCTGACGAACCTAAGAAAGTCTTGTCGATAACGCTTCAAAGTGATGCTGAACAAATCACATCCCCACAGATGGAGCGTGCGGCATCAACAGCATACCCACTTCATATTGAAGGTAATGGCGACGAAGATGAAGAAAGGCCTTTTATTGAAGGTAAAGATCAGAAACAGGCGAGTAGATCTTTTTCCGATGGAGAGATTTTGGAGATGCCACCTGAAGCTCAGATGGAAGTGGGCGAGAGTACTTCTCGCGAAGTTTCATTTGCGTTGCCTCAAGGTATGGGTGAGGTGAGACCAGCATCAATGTCAGAAGAGAACGGATCAAGAGACGATATAAAATTTGGTGTAGGAGGTCATAGTGATGATTGGTCTGAGGCTCGATTTGAGACTGCCAAAAGCACCCCAATTATATATACGCTTCAATAAAATTATCAAAGTTGGAAGTACTCAAATATACACTTGACAACTCATGGGTGAATGAAGTAATTTTAGATATAAGTATATAAGGAAAGATAATTTATGGAACAATCCTATACATCATCAAACGAACAATTGCTCAATAGCTATTCTGGAGTAGATTCAATAATACTTGGACAAGTTAATCAACTTGCAGAAGTTCCTGCTAATAGAATATTAATAGCTACTAAAGCTGTAGCTGCGGAACTTGCAGTGTCTGCAGATAATTTACCTGCTTTTGCTGCTTTGCGGGCTACAATTGTGAGAGAACCTAGAGAAGCCAAGAAGGATATAGTTTTTGCTTCTGTGCCTATTGTAAAAACGGACACAGATCCAATTCTTGCTACTATACTTCGCGATGAGAACTGGCATGGATTGAAAAATGAAGCGCACTCTGTACCTCCATTCGGTGTAAGAAACGCAATATCAGCACTTAGGGAAGCGGGACTTGTAGATTTAGACCTTCCAGCAAAACTTGATGCAATTAATGCACAAAAACCTCCAAAAGGTTGGGGAGAAGGAGAACTTGAAGCGAAAATATTGGAGTTGATTCCTGAAGATGAAGAGCCTCCTGAAGTTGAAGAGCCTCCTGAAGTTGAAGAGCCTCCTGAAGTTGAAGAGCCTCCTGAAGAAAAGAAACCTATAAAGCCTGTAAATCCTGACCGCTGGGCGGGGATTTTGAGTTTGGCAGAAGTTAAAGAACCAATAGAAGGCTATCTTGTAGCTGAAAAATTGATCGCGCTTTTTCAAGGACCGAACTTTATTCCAACAGCTGACGGTCTACTCACAGATCCGATATTGGGTGTGGCAGAAATAGGTGAAAATACTGCAGTAACAGCATACAATGCTTTATTGACCAATATACGTTTAGACTCTCAAGGTCAATTTAAACTTACCCAAGAAGATGGTGTCACTACTCTTATGTCTGACAACGGTCCAATAGAAAAAATTACATTAAATCCGTTAAATCCAGATAATCAGCCAGTCGTCGTAACACCTCGTGAGACGACCGCCGAAAAGGCGCAAGCTGCCCTTGCAGCAGTTGAGACAGCGATGCAAGCTGGAGACTTGAAGGCAGTATTGGAAAGTGTGCTTATTCAAAAACCGCGCTCAAATTATGAAAAGGAGTCACGAGCTGCATTTGACACACTTGCAGCTGGGTTGTTGAAATCGACAGCTGAAGGCGATACTCGTAAGCCCGACCAAATATCTCGACAGTTTGTGACTGCGCTTCGAGCCGTTTCAGGCTCAAATGCTCCATTGAAGGAGTTTGCAGCGTCTTTAGATGGTGCTGTTCAGGCTCATGGTGCACAAAAAGCTCTTTCTGAAGTGAGGGGCTTGATTCAAGGTAAAACTGTAATAAAAACTGTGGATGGTTTAGAGGTCAATGTTCCTATGGGGCTTGAAGACTTACTACCAGAAAATAAAATTCAGTACTTAAAAGCCGCTGCAGATTTCATCGAAGGAATCTATGGGTTTCCTCATGGCTTAGCAACAGTTGAAGGTCAGAGATCTTTAGAAGAAATAAATGAAGCAGCCATAGCAAGAATTGTTTTAGATCTTACTGTTGATTTGAAAGTTCAAGATCAGTTGCTCGCCAAACATAGTGAGTGGCTTGTGGCGAATGATACCACAGCAAATGTAGAAAAAGAAGTTCGAAGAGTGGCAGAGCTAGGGGAGATAACTACTAAGATAGATAAAGATCTGGTTGCTGCCAAAGGAATTCGGGAACCTAGTATATTTAGGGGGGCTAATGCTCAGGAGGTAGCTTTAGCAAGAGAAAAAGCTAAAGCTGTCATTCAAACGCAAATCAGCCCAGATTTTGCAGATGATCCTAGTATAAATAAAAAACTTGGAGTTGCTATTTCAGAATTATTAACGAACACCACAGTTAAGGGTGCTGTTCTCGGTCAACTTGAATCAAAGTTGAAAGTCCTGGACCCAAAGGGAAATAGTAGAGTTACAGAAAAGAACGGTGAAGGTCTCAGTACAAGTGTAAAGAAGATTCTTGAATATGCATCTGTTGTATTTGATTCAACTTCATCTGCCACAATCAAAAAAACTCATCAGGCTTTGTCAATTCCTCATCTGCATGCTTTATTGGATGGTATTTCCCCAACACAAATTGCCGATATACTTTCTAACCCTGACAACATCAATATCCGAAAGCTCCTTGCAATGATGTTTGATTAACTTTCTTATTCCGTCGATTCTTCTGTTAATATAATAATATATGGAAACTCCCATACCAGATCCAAAAGATGTATTAACTACTCCTGAAATACGTTCTCCAAATGAGGCATTTGATGCCTTTTATACTCACATATCAAATCCAGAGACATTCCACTTGGATGATAATAATCGCCGCATAGGACTCACTCCAACTGACGTCACACTTCTCAGGTCAGGGTATACAGAACAAGAAGTGGTTGAAGTACGAACTCAGCTTGTAGATGCATTTACGAGATCACAAGAACTAAACAATGCCTTTGAAGAATGGTACGATGAAAAAATTGGTGGGGATGCACTTGATCCAAACAATGAACAACATGCAGATCTTGCAATATATATTTATGAATTTGCTGAGCAAAATGGAGACCCAAGTATTCAAAAACAAGTAAGTAAGATGAGAGAAGAAGCCCAAAAGGGATACATAAGGAAAGAAGAAGATCCAGATCAAGAGAAAACACACCCAGCATTTGATGCCTTTTATACTCACATATCAAATCCACAGACATTTCACTTGGATGATAATAATCGCCGCATAGGACTCACTCCAACTGATGTCGCACTTCTCAGGTCAGGAAGGACAGAGCAAGATGTGGTTGAAGTACGAACTCAGTTTGTAGATAAGTTTGTTCAATCGCAAGAATTAAATTCTGCCTTCGAAGAATGGTACAATGAAAAAATTGGTGGGGATGCACTTGACCCAAACAATGCACAACATAAAGATCTTGCTCTTTATATCAACCAGTGGGTACAAATAGTACAAGGCGACCTAGGAATTCGCCAAGATATTGGAAGTATGGCAGGTAAAGTATCTCCGGAAAAAAATACAAAAGAATTCTTACCTTTTTTAGAATTTCAAGACAGACTCACACAATTTCTGCAAAACGAACGTCTTCTCATTCCAATCGATAAAGCAATTAGAGTAAGCCTCGACTTCTTGGATCAAGCTAGACTCGATGCCGTCGGACCTACACTAAAAGAATTCGGAGCTCAAGGGATAGTACACACAATAGAAGTAGACGGCAAGAACTATGCCCTCAAGGAGGGAGCTCAACCTGAACCGGCAAATCAGATTGAGTTGATAGTGCTGAGATATATTCAGAGAGAAGCAGAAAGATTGGGGAGAGAGAGAAGCATGGATCCAGAAGTTTTTATGGTAGCACCGAGAACACCTGAGTTGAATATAGTTGACGCGAGTGGACAGCCCGTGGAGAGAAATAATATTTTTGCAATGGAACAATTGGACATGCGCAAGCCATTCGGACTTAGGTCACTTCGTGGAGACTTGAATAGCATTCAGGAACTTTTAGGAAATGCGACGAAGTTTGCTAAATGTTTTTGGGTACTTAACGAGATGGGCATCAGCAAGAGTGACACTAAATTTAATGGCGACTTTATGCGTTCGCCTGATGGTTCTTTCAGATATATCGACTATGGAAGTATTTCTGTAAGTAAGGAAGTAAAACAGACGCTTATGAACAACTTTCCTGAACTGATAGGCCTTTTAAGTACAATTAATGTCAATGAGGGGACAGGTATGAAATTTCTGGATTCAGAAAGTATTGACCAAGAACAGAGAGGCGGTTTGATAGCCACCATTACAACTGAGTTAGGATTTCATGCACACGAAGTGATATCGACGGAATATGAGGACTTTATAGAAAAAATAGGAAAAAGACTTAATACTGTTGGATATGGGTACAGATTTTTTTGTGAATTGGCAGCTATTGAATTCAGGGGAAGTAATATTAAAGAGGCACGTGATTTCAAGAAGCTTACCGTAGAAAATATATTCGAATACTTTATTCGACTTGAAGATATGGCAAATCATCCAAATAACGCTCAAAGCATAGCCGAGAAAATGAGATCTTCATCTCATCTCGGTTTTATGCCATGGGACGATATCGCGCATGACATAATTCAGCGGTCAGAAGGAAACTTTATAGACGCCTTCGGATATACTCCTCAAGGAGACTTGAGTGGAGCTTATCATTCTAAAATATCTTCAGAAGAGGTAATAATCGCAGAAATGAATAACTTAAGAGAAATGCAAGTGCAAGAACTGGAGACGCCATTGAAAAAGTTTGAAGAAGAATTGGAGGGTGATGGGGAATATGTTGTTTGGATGAAAAAAGTTAGTTCTGCATTGAAAGCGAGAGAGCCATCTAGAGCAGGAAGACAACTTTATGACGAACCTACAGACATACCGAAAGAGTTCGCTCTTTCAGCAGATTATTTGAAGAAAGTAGCTCGTCTCAATGCCATACTCGCATCTCATGGTGTTTTTGGAGTAGAGAAAAGATGGGATAACATTGGTATAGGAATAATGGCCGGCTTATGGTCCGAGACTCTCACTTCCCAGCAAGTTCAGGAAAATTTGGATGCTTATGAACTCTCAATATTGAATGAATATGGCAAGGATTGGGCTGATGAAGGATCATATCGTAGATTGATTTCAGAAATGCAGGCTGAGTTGGAAAAACATGTTGCCAACGAACCAGAACCTATGCCTGAACCTGTGCCCGTCGGAGGAACTGCCGAAGAAGTACGCGAAGCGATACGTACGGCCTTTGAGATAAACGAAGAAGCACCTGAAAGGTCGGCTGAAGATTATCGAGGTATAGATCCAGGCATTATTGAAAAACATCCTCTCATGAATGCTGTAGAGGGATTGGCTGAGCAAGAACCAGCAAGACGAGCAGCTCAATGGTTTAAGAGAAATTATCCAGAAGCACTTCCTTCGTATCTTTCAATGTGGGATAGATGGAAAAAGAAAGATAACGGACTGGGAGCGAAATTCCCTTCGGGAATAGATATCATGCTTCCAATTATGATAGATGGTCATACAGTTGATGAACCAGATGAAATGAGAGAAAAAGTTTTTCTCGATGCAGTTTCACTGGCTTTGGTGGAAGTCTCAAAACATGGAGAAATGACCCCCGAGACATTTGTACAAGCGCTCGACCCTGATCAATATATGGCGGATGTAATCGCACATACTGCCATTCATCGAGCTCATCATCATGACGAATTGGAGTATCTTAATGCTATTGAACGTAGGGACCAACTCGTAAGATCGAACACATATCTAACACAGTCAATTACTGAATTAGAAAAAGTAGAAAAAACTGAAAATCACGCTGCAAAAAACCGTGCTGATGGTGAGAAAAGGTTTTCAGATAACCTCTCACAAGGCTTAACTCAAAGATATCTTTTATCGAGGAAAGATGGAATATTGAGTAAATTAAGAATAAAGGGGTTATTTGCACGATTTAGTCCTGTAAAATCTCAAGGGAAGGTGCCGATAGAAAATTTTGAAGAAGCAGTTATGAGAATTAACCCCAATATTATTGAGGGCATCAGTACGTTTGTAAGCAGTACTATTGCTAGAATGCCAATAGACGATGCGAGTATTGCGCGTGTCAAAGATGCAGCTTTAGTGGCTTTACTTTGGGATTTAGGCGTCTATCATACTACAGTTGACGAATTGAATCCTGCATCACGGAAAGAGCTCGCACAAGAAGTGATCATGAGAAGCAGAGCCGGGGTATTGCACTCAGTCCTCATCTCTCAAGACTCCGCAAAGAATCAAGAGGCGAGCGCTATTTTTAATAGCACACAATTAGATGATGAGTTTTCAACACTTCAAAGAAAAGCAATAAGGGGATTCCGCTCGGCTTTTAACACCCTCCATCCTATTCCAGCGCCCACAACAACGAGACAGGATCTTCGGACTGCTCGAGGAAAGTTGAAGGGTGCAACAGATGAGATTGAAAGACTTGGGAGAGCGGAGAAACCTAACGTGGCAGTCTCAGTACTTCAGGAACAGTGTGCGTCTGCCATGTTTCAAGATAGAGATCGATATTTGTCAGATGTGATTGACATTCCAAAGTCGGTCAGAGATATTGAGACAGAGAGCCTCTATGGTGAGTTGGAGGCGGCACGAATAAATATGAAGGATAAGGCACGTCCCTTGTTTTATAATGGCTCTGATAAACCACTCCAAAATCTTTGGAGGAATATACTTTTAAATGGAAATGTCACAACGAAGTTGAACACGGCGCTAAGTGAGGGAGATGTAATATTTTTTGGAGAAGGAAGCGAATTAGACCGGAAAAAAAGAAACAAATTTCTAAGAATATATATGCTTTCAGATAATAGAGACCTCAGTAGTTTGGATGCATTTAATGAAGCTACAAAAGAGGATAAGGAAGATCTTCAACAAGCAGGAATACGACTTCGACAGCTTGAGCAAGAGTGGATTATTCGTGTGATTAAAGGTGGTAGTATTATGCCGAATATTCCTTCGGTTTTTGAGATATTGAAAGGTGTAGGAGGGGAAAAAAAGGATGCTTTAATAAGTGGGGATTTCTTGGATTCAAGAATCTAAGCATCGCATCTACGTTATTTTGAGGGAGCTTCTGGAAATAATATTCCAACTATAGGAGCGGGGAAGAAATCATTTACTACAAGCTTCTCCCAATGAGGTGGTTCAAGTATAGGTTTGGAGCCATATCGGTGATCAAATACCACATCATCAACACCGTTCATCGCCGTTGCGCCACTAAGGTGAATTTGTAGTTTTTGAAGCTGGCCAGGTTCTTGTACATGTAATGTTATTAATTGATTTCGTATGCTTTGTAATAATTGAGCGTTTCTTCTAGTATCATATTGATCTTGCTGCATAGTTTCTATCTTACTGAATAATCCTGGATTTCCATAACCATCCTTATCTTTAGCTCCATCAAACAATGGAATATCACGGTCTTGCTGGTCAATTCTTCCAAGTCATATTAAAAATGTATCGAGCGATTCTAATGCTGCAGCAGGAAATAGTTCCCTTGAAGTGATAGCTCGCTGAGACGCTGGCAGTGAACAGATATCTCGAGGAGTTGCGGGAAATCCGGCATCTTGTCTTGTTTTCAGATCCTCCCAGCTTTTAATACTTTCTGGACGAAACGCTTGTTCTTGTGCTTGAAGCAAATGATCAATTCTTTCTTTTGTTTCTGGTGCCAAGCTGTCAGAATGACCTTGTGATTGAGTACTAATATGAGACAGCTCTTCGCTAGACTGTTCTCCAGTAGAAGGTCTCAAAAGTGATGGATAAGGCGAATGTGGAGCTTTATCGGTATTAGCAGTAGGCGAGTGTTCAATTATTTGATCTGCCGTATGAAGTCATTATATTAAATTTTTTGCTCCCCCGCATTCCCGCCTAAAAAATTCAAACGAAGTCATGGTTTGACATACTAACATCGTTTCCATCACTATCAATTATTCCTCTTGATATGTCACTCACACGACTTTCATCGAAAATCCGTGCTAAATATCCGGTAATTCGATTACCAGATGCAATACAAATTTCTGCTGCACTTTTTAACCA
>Ga0209284_10005754_pt1 | contig 12538 bp, 16 predicted proteins | sample FRY03_FD_187211 | JGI IMG/M metagenome (GOLD analysis project Ga0209284, IMG submission 187211) | Freshwater microbial communities from Lake Fryxell liftoff mats and glacier meltwater in Antarctica - FRY-03 (SPAdes) (version 2) | ecosystem: Environmental > Aquatic > Freshwater > Ice > Glacier... | reverse complement strand
TGTGTGTGTGTGTGTGTGTGTGTGTGTGTGTGTGTGTGTGTGTGTGTGTGTGTGTGTGTGTGTGTGGGTGTGTGCGTGTGTTGACACGAGCCATCTGGATGTATACTGTTGATACCTGCGTGTGTATGTGTGTGTGTGTTTGTTTGTGTGTGTGTGTGTGTGTGTGTGTGTGTGTTGTACACGTACACGTAAACACAGCCATACCTGCAAACGCACCCACACCCACACACATTCCCATATCTACGCACACGCACACACACCCAAACACACAAACACGCACACACACACACACAAACTCACATACGCACACACCTACACAAACATAACGCGCACACACATAAACACACACACACACATTCAATAGCATTGATATGATCTTCACTTTGACCCTCGCATTCAATTTCCGTATAACTTTCTACGTTTTTTTTGAGAGTCTCGGCAAGCTCGTTTTTCATCGCAAGCTGATCCATGTTGCATCTGCCGCCCTTGGCGGCAACGGCAATAAGCATAGTCTGCAAAAAACATGGTTTAATCGACCCTGGCCATTGGAGCGTTGTGTGAAGTACACAGCACTGGCCAACATTTTTGGCGTCAATCTTGCTACTGGTTATCTTTAGCATCTTGTGATAAATATTGGATGAGGTGCAAGAGTTCAACACTAGCACCACATTCACATCGGGAGCAATCGCGTAAGCGCGGGCTAGCGCATCCACTAGTGCCTCGGCAATCACTTCATCCTTGACGGCCACACCTTGCGTAGAAAGAAAATCATCGAGACTCTTGATCAACTCTTGAGCGAGTTTATAAATCTTGGTCGTCAACTTGATCATTTTGTCTGCGGGGAGCTTACCCTATTTCAATCATATGCACACGGTTTTTCAATCCAAATCAACACGACTGAATACAAAATGAATCGGAGAAGATTCTAAGATCAAGCTTCTAAGATCAAGGCGTTAAGAACAAGATTCAAGGTTCAAAAGTTCAAAAGTTCACAGATGAAGACTGTTTACAAGTGCTGAAATTAGAGAAATACACCAAGAATATAAAAGACTGCACGCAACAATACTTAAATTGCAACAATACATAAATCTGGAGACAATACACGACACTTACGATGGATTCTTGCCTCTTCAAGTCTTTGTACTCATTGTAGGTCGTCTGGATTGCTTTGAAATCCTCTGTAGCGCGGAGTCCCTCGATCGACAGCTTGGAAAGGCGAAGCATGGTTGTATCAGCATTATTGCTGTTGATCGACATGCCTGATAAGACCACGTGACTTACTTCACACATAGCATTGCCACGTATAATATCCAGATTTTGCAAAGCATCGACTGTGGTGACAGGGTCACAATAGATTGGCATGTTCGGACACCACTTTTCATTGATTTTGCACGAGTCCAACGGCAGCGCCAACCATTCATGTAACCATAATATTTGGCTGATCAACATTGCTTAACGGAATGCTAGAACAAAGGGCAATTTTAAGACTATACTCCAGTCGTGTCTTTAAGGATAATTCGAATATTGCAAGCATGTGTTTCATCCCGCGTTGTCGGTAATTCAGAACATCATCATATCGAGACAGACTGTCTGCTTTGGTGGCATCACCAGTAAATTCACAGAGTGCTTGCTGTGCCGAAAATGTGCTTATCATAAAGTGCACTAGTAGTTGTACCAGAACACAGATAATACGTGGCAACACCAATAGAGAATGCACATTAGAACTCGGGTGAGGGGGACTAGATAGCTCACTTCGACTTCGCTGTTTTCCTCTGTCCTGACCACACAGCTCTGCTGCGTGTGTGCTCGTGTCAACATGCACACTAGCCTTCTCACACGCACTGTCCATATCCATGACAATAGCTTCTTTATCCTCCACCGAAATACCCCAAGAATCCTCACCCCGCCCGAACTGTGTTTCATCCACAGGAGTTTGCACACGTTCTACATATTTTTCATAGACAAGCTCGTTCAGTCCCGAGATGACAGACTTTACTTCCAAGCTTCTGTCCAGCCTTCCAACGCGTACCAGCACGGTCTTGAAACTGCGAATGAGGCCTTTTGCCAGCCAAGTATACTTCTGTTGGCCAAAATTACCGAACCCAAGCCTCGGATGCCATCCGAAGCTATCGAAGCCACTCGTATTTACAGGGGGGAGACACGAACCGCCAGAGTCGACATCAGCAGTCGCCTCACGCATGGTCGTGTCGTCCACACCACCTGACTTTATATCTGCCGTGACCTTGGGAATGTCGGGCGAGTTGCAATCACAATATGCGGCGCACAGTGAGCTCCAAAATCGAGCAAGCCTTTCCTCACTGTATAATAGGATTACATATATGTGCATACAAATACAGAGAGTCAGTTGTAACCTGAACAAAGAAAGTACAATACCAATATGAGACGTGACAATATAAGCGACACAAACGGCTAATAACAACAAAAAAAGGCGATGGAGAATGAATGGCGATAAAGCGAGGAGAGGGGGGGGGGAGGGGGGGGGAGATATCTTTCAAGGGTAATATTACCCTTGTTACGTGTGACGTTGCGATAATCGAGTGGATAATTTCGCGCTGTGAAGGTGACAACTTGCACAAACATTGTGACAAGAAGCCGGAATGCTGAAGCGATACAACAAGGTCTTGTGACTCATGCTTGTCACAGTCCACAGCGATCATGCGATCAATCTCTAGGGTCTGCACCATGTCACTGGAAATTGGCTGGATATAGAAAAAAAGGGTCTTGCTGAAGGCCATTAGATGCATTTTGTCACGGGAGCATATTTGTGTCGGGAGAGGTGAACCGGTAAGAATCATACTAGTTTCAAAACAGCGACATGTAGTGTGTGTGTTCTGGAGGTTATTGTCACAGCCACACCAGAAAGAGACGTATTTTTTGGAGACCTGCTGTGTCGATGATAAAATGACTCTTCGCCACAGTCAGCACAGAAATTTCGCGCGCCTACCAAGATTGTGGTACACGCTTTACATGTACCGTCTGGGCGTGCTGCATATACAGGCTGATCTGGGGTAGCGCCATCATTGGTAATGCTCCGGTTAATGTCAACAACCAATTTAGCAAGGGCATCATACATCCTCTTGCGCTTACAAGACTTAGAAGATGAGCATGTAACTGATACGACAAGATGGCCTTCCTCGGAGGGGGCGTTTCCATGAGCAGCGTCGTCGTAATGGAACGTATTTACCAGATGTTTCGGCGGCGCTTTTGGGGCAGCAGGCTTCTTTTTTTGCTTCTGTTTCGACTTCTTGTTGAGCGTGCTTGTCTCCTCCTTGACTTGCACTTGATCCTTGATTTCCACTGGCTCCTTGGGTGGCGATGGTCGGTTACTCAATGCCAGTGATGCTCCTGTGTGTTAACAATACAGAACATTAGACCAGAACAAGATTAAAAAGCAAGTATAAAACGTGTGGAGCATAGCTATTCGGTGCTGGCCAGGTATATGCAAAGTACCATACACAGTCATGTGACGGGTCCTGTTAGCATAAATGACGGTGCGTATTCTGTCTTGAACCAAATCACGGCTGACCTTGGGTCCTACGTGGTTACTCGGGTGCTGACCATCCGATTAGTCCAGTGATTGGCTTGGGTCTTTCAAACCAAAGAAAGAAAGAAGGATGATTAGAAGGTCCCACGGAAGATTATCGACGTCACGGACATCTCAATTAGTACGAACAATCACATCTCAAAATCAGTCTCTTAGACTGATTTTGTCGAGAACCAGGGAGTGAAGAGTTTCTGTATTTTTTATTTTGAAGGTGTTTGTCAAATATTAACCTCAGGCAGAGGAGCCAAAAAATGGGATACCAACTAGCAATTTTCAATAAAAACTCTACTTTCAAACAACAAGCTCCCCAGAGGCCTAGTGTGCGGGTGTGTGGAAATGTAGTGGGGAAGGCACTAAAGCAGGTCTAATGAGGTGTGTTGCACCACGGCAACCTTCGACGAGGGTGCTCGACACAACACTAGACAGCCCAGGACTCATGACCGAGAATAAATCAATTTTTGGAGGGAAGGAAGCTGAAAATCTTGACTGCTTTGAAATTCGGGTTGACTGATTCATAAGTGAGCATTTTACACCAGGATTACTCACTCACCTCAATCAGGTCCCAAGATGATTAGAAGGTCATCTTGTCAACGTCACGAAAGATTATCGACGTCATGAACATCTCAATTAGTACGGACAATCAGATCTCAAAGTGAGTCTCGCGAACTGGGGAAATTTTTTCTTTGAGCCATTTTGAGCTATCCTTGCTACCGCCTAGTTTTTGCAGGACTGCTGCGAAATCCGCGGATGTCAAAACGACTGGAGCTGCTGCTTCAGCAGTACCCATTGCAGCCGTTGCTTGAGCACCACCAACGGACTCATCATTGCAAATCAATCTGGTGGCCACAATCCTGCAAACATTATTTTGCACGAGCACGCTTGGGAACTGCTGAAGAACTGCTGCAAGTCCCACGGGTTGCAACACGACGGAAACTGTTGCTTCAGCAGGTGGTCACAACCCTTCCAACATCACTTTGCACGGCACGCCTTTGAACTGCTGAAGAACTGCTGCAAGTCCCAGGGTGGCAACACGACTGCAGCCGCTGTTTTGCCCGCCCATCCTGGTGCAGCAGCTGCGGGGCGTGTTTCATCAACAAGATGCAGGGCAGGCGGCGCGACGGTGTCCTGTTGATCCTGTTTCTTCTGTTTCAAGATGCCTGGACAACAGATGCTGCACTTGCGTAGTTCACGAGGATTGTCTGTTTTGCACGCAGTGTGTGTGCAAGTCTTGCGCTTGCCTCCGTGCTGGGGCTTGATACTGTATTCTTTTTGATGCCCATCACTTGAGCTGACTGGCTGCATCTTAAGCCGCAGCTTACACGGCTTGAAAATACCACATGATGCAGCTCATGTCACGTTTGTAGTGTGCATTCAATGCAGGTTTGCGCCGCTGAGCTTGTTCGGGTCGTCAACACAAGCAGCCACCAATATGCCACCAGCGTCTGCCATACTGAGCTGGTTGCGTGCTTTTTTCAGTTGCCTACAGGCAATGCACCTGCGGCGCTCCTGCGGCTTTCCTGTGTTGGTCACATGACAACAAGTCGGGTTTTTATAGACAAGCTGGTGCATTGGAGTAGCCTCAGTAGGCGTCGCGAGAGAAGGAGTTCGAAGTTCTCTGCACTGTCTGCATCGATTGGCGCGTCGAAAGGTGCCATTCCAAGTCAAGTGCGTGCATGTTGTGTGCTTTCCACCCACCCTTTTACTTGCACCATTTAACGCCAGCCCTCGAGGACACATGGGCGGGCGGAGTCGCCAGTGCCCCCCCGGGCGGAGTCGCCAGTGCCGAGCAGCGCGTGTGCTTCGTCGTCACTGGCACCCGACATTGTACTCCGTGCGCAGGGCGAATTCGCTGCGGCAGCCAGCGAAGGTAGAGGGACGGCTCACTGTTTTGCAGTCTCTTGGCCATTGGATTTCCAAGGCTATCAAAGAGTTTTCCCGCGCCAGTGATTCGTGGATTCATCAAACCTCCTGTCGTTGAACAAGTTTTCAAAAGAGACTGAAGTGTACAGAAATGTTGACATAGCACTGATAATCATGCCTATCGCAATAGTTGCTTTCCTTATATCCCTAACGGAACTCATTCGTGGGAAGAATGTGCTCGCTGCCTCAGAGGTGACGACGCAGGAAGCCGCCAATACGCTACAAGGAGTAGCGCTTGGAGATCACAAAACATCTGGCAAGAAGCGTAAGAGAGGTGGCCAAAAAAGGGTAACTGAGAGGGGCGCACGCAATGGCTGGCGTGTTGAGCCAACGATGTTCGAATTGCATACTCCACAGCTCGAAAAACGCGAGGTATCGTCGTCCCAGTTCTCACCAAACATGTTCCACATACAAATACAGCTTACCAGTGTTTTGCAAGCGTAAATGGAAATACCAACCATCATCTGTTCCAAACAGTACATGCTATGTATGTTCACAGCACATGTGCTGTAGGTGCAGCATATATTTTGGTGACAAACATGCTTCATAACGTTCAAATAAATTTCAACAGACAAAAATCTTATACAGCATTTAAACTGATTGTCAACGGAAGCGACAACACGGTTGCTTGCTCACAGTATGTGCCCCATGTGTCCTCTCTGATTTCCCTGCGTCACTTGACTGCATCAAAACACAGCGGAGCGTTAGCCGAAAACGGGGAAAGTTGCAACTGCCACCTCTGGACGTGCGTGCCTCCTCCGTTCTACATGGCGGATTGGGCGTGTTTGCAGTGAAAGACATCAAAAAGGGCATGTGGCTCTCAGAATATGGCGGAGAGATTATCGATGTTAAAGAAGCGAGACGCCGTAGAGGCGATGGAGGTACGTCTAACCGAATGTGATGACTGATTGAAGTAATTGAGTTTTACTGATGAATGAATGCATCACAGAAGATACGCACATCCGCTCGTGCGGTATGATGGAAAGGTGCATTGACGCGCGAGTTCGTGGGTACTGGAACATGGACTATTATCTTCGTCATCATATGGTGGGAGGCTTTGTCAATGACGCACACGGCACAGGCAAGAAAGTCAATTCTGAGTACCTCACGAACGAAATGCGTCTGGGCTATCAGCATCCATACAAAGGTGCTCCGTGGGTCTCTAAACGCGTCTTTCTTCGCGCCAAGCAAGGTGTGCGTGTGTGCATGCATGTGTGTGAACGAGTGTGTGTTTGTGTGCAAGCACTAGCATGATGTATGAGTGTACAATAGACTGATTTTGATTGCGGGGTTGATTAACAAACAAGGGAGCAATTTGTACCAGAACTGCTCCCTTATTTCAATTTTCATATCCTTATTCCAGATCCCACAAAAAAGATTAGTACGAAAAATTGGCAGCCAAAAATCAGTCTATGCACGTACGTCTTCATGGATCAGTGCATGGGCGCTGGTATAAATACTCACGCACCAAAAAAAACATGCAAATAATGCATCTGTCAAGGAGTTGCTCGTTCTATGGCAATACGATCAATTGAGAACATGCAAGATAATGCAGTTAGCAAAAATCTCATGACTTATTGCACAACCTTCACTACCATCCAATCAATTCGCACCACAAATAAAAAAATACACAGATGTTGCAGCTGGCGAAGAGTTGTTCGTCACATATGGAACAACATATCATGCCTTTCACTTTTCCTAGACGCCAGTCACCTCCTCTGTGTGAACCTTGCCGACAAAATCACCGCCGCTGTGAGACCTCAACGCCCAAAACTCCGTTTATGCGCGTGCGCACACACAATCTGTTTGTGTTCTCGATTTGAGCCCAGGTGTGGGACTGTCGCCCGTAGCAGGATCAATTCTTAGACCACTTTCGCAGTCTCATATTTTTAAACGTGAGTTCATGAACGACCATATCTCCAGATTTTGCTCTGTTTTTCAAGTAATCCAAGTAATCTCGTCGGCAAAGTTGTTCTATGTGGAAGAAGTTGACATCAGTTTCAACTCAAAAAAGAAGAAATTCTCCCAGATTTCGAAACCTGACTTTTGGAAAAGAGACCGTGAAAACTTTTTTCTACAAATGTTCTAATTCGGGGAGAAATTGATCCACTCCACAAACGCACAATATTGTCAGTTGGATATTAAGTAAAGCAGAACTTGAAATCTCGTTCTTGAAATCACTTTTAGAAACGTGAGTCTAGGAAAGTGCTCCGAAAATTGATCCTGCTACTGGCGTGACACCTTGAAAGACAGAAGAATGAAGATTGATACTATACAAGTTAACCATAAATTTGTACAAAAAATGTGTCCATACACATGCTGGGCTGCTGCGCGTTGTGATGATATGGAAGTTTTTTGACGACGATCACGATCTTTTATCACTCCCTTCCGTAAGAATGATGAATTGCACCTTGAGAGTTCCAAAAAAATTTCCTATATCATTTCTTTATGTGCAATAAGACAAGCTGCATTCACGTACACACATACAATTGAGCCGCAATGAAAAATAACACTGTGGACCAGGTGTCAAATGGTGCTTGAACCGTGATCTGTAATACTTGATTTAATTCAAAATCATCTGATCATGCATTCTTACGAGGGTGCTGCCATGTTAACATTGTTTTCGAAACCAGCAGCTGGTGATGGCAAGAAAGATCAGAAAGGACAGTCGAAACTACGCATGAGCAACGACATGACAAACGACATGTATGCGATCCGAGATCACAATTGTAATTCAAGACACATTTTCACTTATCATGTATTTTCGAAGCCATCAGCATGCACTGTCGTGTGTTTTAGATCCAATGATCCCCACTGTCTCGATTGAAACTGTCTTGAACTAAGTAGTATCTGGCAATTTCCTGAACGACTGTGTAGACGAGACAAAACGAAGCGAAGAAACACATCAGAGGCAGGCAATGGGAACATGGACCTTCATAAGCAAGGTGCTGGAATACCACGCAACTGCTTTCATATCACAATATGGAATTCACACTTTGAAATACGCCCTTTCAATATAAATTGCACACACCAGGCGCTTGCAATCATTGAATGTATCATCGCCTTATTTACACGGCGTATTCAACGTGCGCAAAACGTTCGATTCTTTCCAAACCCGAGATATAAGACCCCATACTACCAGCACTTTTTTTGCGATTATCACCACAGTACTGTAGTTGATGTGTTTTTCAGAAACGGAAACGATTTATTTCGTAAATGCTGTCTGGGTTTATTAATGTTTTCGCTAAATAGTTGCCAGCTCAAAAGACCAACACCACAAACGCCAAGGAAGGGGCAAACCAATCTGTGCAAACAATTGTCGAAAAATCGGATGAATTTGGACTGAAATTTCATTTTTCCCTTCCAACAAAAAAAAGTATGACCCAAGCGTGGAAAGAAGGAAGGGAAGCTGTTGAATCACAACGATCATGAACAATCAATTGTTGCATGACAAGCTCGTATTGTGTGAGTGTCTCCTCGCTCTCCTCCTCCTGCTCGCTCTCAACAGGACCCCACGTACACCTATCCTCCTACACCTTCTTGAACCCTCCTCTTCCTCCTCCCCAACAACCCAACCCGCTCCACTACACTTGCAAATCATCGAACCCACTGCCCTCTCCCAAACTGATGATTTCGCCTCGTCTTCGTCCTCCTCCTCTCCCCCCTCGCTCTCCACTGTCTCCGCCGCCTCCTCCTCCTCCCAAGACTCTTCAGAAACATCTGTTGACCCTCTCTCTGAGGCTAATGCTGATGCGAGCATACTAATCTCCCCCAAGACTGTGATAAGTTTCCACCACCCCCTCCCTCAGCACTCCCTCCCTCCTACTGCTCAACACATTCATGAAATTCCATATCACCACAGATGGTTTAGTGGAAGTTGACTTTCAACTTTGAAGATCCTCCTTTGTCACAAGGGCGTCCAACTCTTGCAAGGCCTGCCTCCAGTCTGGTATACACTTGGGTCACGTGCTGCTCGTACATCATCAACTACCCCTCCTCCCACTTCAACCATGAACCTTCAAGAAAGCTTCATAATTCTTGTCGCAATCAAACACTGTACCATGTAAATTCAGCAGTCTGCTTTTGCGCGGTTGCCTTATTTTTTTTTCCTTGGCTCCTCCCCCGACTCAAATGCGGCTGCATTGCTCATGTGCATTGTCGAGCACAGCAGATCCTCTTTCGTGGCGTTCTTTTGCAGACGCGCTCATCCTTGTGACCCGTCCTTTCTCTTTCCAAAAATCCTGTTTGACATGAAGATATGTAAAATCATGTGCTGACTTGTGTACTTCTGTGTTTAAATACGTGCGTAACCACATTGTGAAACATGCCCGTACAAACTTGCGTGCATAATTCACAAATGTTTTTGTTTTATGTTTGTCATTTATTCGATGAATCCAGTGCGTTCAAAATAGATCTCATACCAGGCCTTTCTCAGAACATTAAGGCAACCCCTTGCCGGGGCCGGAAAACTCGCTTCCCATTGTTTCAAACCCTCGTCCAGCCAATATGGTGTCTTATTCTTGAGCACAGGCAGACTGTGGTAGCGGGTTCAAATATTCAAATGTGTGCACGTGTAACATTGGGAGTGGGTATGTGTTGCTACCATATTCAACAAATCACATGAATATTGGCAAATGCCAGTAACAACATCAAAACCAAGAAAATAAAATATGGCAATTTTTGCTTCATGCCTGTGCTGCAACAATGCCACCTGCGCAGGGTCTTTGGGTTTCAGCTCATTCGTAAAAAAGGCCATTCGCCCTTGAAAGCACGCTGCGGCTAGCAAGCGTGAGAAATAGGACAAGACAGAGAGAGAGAGAGAGAGAGAGAGCGCGAGAGAGAGAAAAGAGAGAAAGAAAGAAAGAGAGAGAGAGAGAGAAAGGGAGAGACAGAAAGAGAAAGAGACAGAGCAGAGAGCGAGAGAGAGCGAGAGCGGAGCCAAGAGCGCGAGAGAAGAGAGAAGGAGTAGAGAGAGAGAGGACAGACAGAGAAAAGAAGAGAGGGAGAGAGAGGGATGGAGAGAGAGAGAACGACAGAATGAGACAGAGAGAGAAAGAGCGAAAGAGAGAGAGCGAGAGAGTTTTTTCGCGTACACGCTGGCAATCGGCAATCCATCTAATGTGTGTGTGTGTATGCATTCACGAGAGCGAGCACGAGTGACATGGAGAGAAAGAGCCCACGACACACAGACCTGAGACTTGATCTGCATTTCCCGCCGGCTTGTTTCATCAACAATTTTTGATACTTTGTAACGGTTGTCCACGCAGCATGAAACCTCAGGCAACGCAGAATACAAGTTTTCAGTTGCACCTGCAATCCTTTTGTCCACAATCGTGTTGTACACGCGGGAAACGCTTGAACCCGCTGGCTTGCAGGTTTTGAATCTACCCCACCGTAATGGTCCACCTCTGTTAGTGGTACAAGTGCACAGGGCGTGTAACAACAACAATAATAATAACGCATCACCCATATTGTGATCACAATATCTTGCTGCAATTCGTTTCTTACTGAAATACACTCTCTCTGGCAAACAAATCTCTCTCTCTCTCTCTCAGACAAACATATACCCACGTTCTTATATACACACGTACAGACAAACGAACACAAACACACATGCACACAAAAGAACATTGTCAGGCACACAATCTCTCTCCTTCTCAGATTAGATTTAGCCCTTGATTTTTCGGGATTGCCTGTACAACAATCCTGAGAGAGATTCGAAACGGCCTCAGATACAGAAATCCCAATTTCTTGTTGCGAGAAAAGAGGGCTCCTCGTAGTTCTCAGAATGTGGTCCATAATCTATTCCATGAGCACGCAGCAATGGCAGACGCTTATAGAACGCAGCAGCATTTACCTCACGTGTCCAGCAGTCGCTGATTGCACAACGAACAACCTTGCGATTTCAAATTTTCTAGCACCATTATATATACATATGAATATATATACACACACATATGTATATATATATATATATATATATATATATATATATATATATATATATATATATATATATATATATATATATATATATATATATATATATATATATATATATATATGTACATATGTAAATACATACATACATATATTTACATGTATATATGTATGTATGTATATATACACACATTTATGTACATGTGTTTATATATATATATATACATGGGTATATATATTGATGTACATACATATATATGAGGTGACGACTCGTGCCCAAAAGCATGGACGCGGTCACCGCCCACCAATTAAGTGTACTCCTCGTGTCGTGCAGTGGAATGGCGGTAACAAACAACAAACAAATAAACATACAAAAGAAACCTTCTGCAGCAAGTGAAACAGCGGGTGCAGTAGCAGGAGCAGCACCAGCGCCGATCCCCACAAATCCACCGCCACTAAAGCCAGCACTACCAGCAAGAGCAGCTGGAGCTTTGTCACGCTCGATCATCCCATCCGTTGAGGTACTTGGCGCTGCACTCGGCTGCAGCACAGGATGAGTACAGGTTTTCACGATCACAATCATCAGATTCCCCTCTTCGCGGTTGTCTTGTAATACACCTTTCTCTCTCTCTCTAGTACATGCCAGGATACCATAGCAATACTCTCTCTCTCTCGTACATGTCAGGATACTATGGTATCCTGACGTGTACTAGAGAGAGAGAGTACTACATCACGTAGCGCGGCTAACCTGCAATCACAATGCAGTAGACTGTCGCACACACACATAGATTGTTTTATTTGATCAATTCCAAGTGTACGCGTAGCCAGGCATCCTGACTAGGCAATAGAAAGGAATCAACCCGCGCACACAAACACACAAACAGCAATCTGATGCTTCTTCTTGTTTTCTACACACACACACACAAACACACATATACACACACACTCAGCAATCCTCACCGCAGTCGGGCACGCTCCACAGGCAAAAGACCACAGGCAAAAACAAACAATAATAAGCATACACACACACACACACACACACACACACACACACACACACACACACACACACACACACACACACACACACACACACACACAAAAACACACACA
>Ga0209284_10005753_pt1 | contig 12538 bp, 10 predicted proteins | sample FRY03_FD_187211 | JGI IMG/M metagenome (GOLD analysis project Ga0209284, IMG submission 187211) | Freshwater microbial communities from Lake Fryxell liftoff mats and glacier meltwater in Antarctica - FRY-03 (SPAdes) (version 2) | ecosystem: Environmental > Aquatic > Freshwater > Ice > Glacier... | reverse complement strand
AAATAATAAATACGGTTTCTTCCCTTCTGCTTCTGCTGGCTGGGTAATTTCTGAAGAAAAATTCCTGAAGGAAAATAAAACTGTTTCCTTTCTTAAAATTAAGGGTAGCGCTGGACGAAACGGTAATTCTAACATAGACCCTTATGCTCAGTTCGCTTTCTTTAGTCTATCGGATAATGCGTATAATGGCGAAACGATTATTTTTCCTAATGCCGACCGACCAGCAAACCCAAATCTTCGATGGGAAACATCCACAACCTTCGATGCTGCAGTTGAATATGGATTGTTTTCCGACCGTATTACAGGAGAATTTGCTTTCTATAACAAACAAACAAACGATGTACTATTGAATGTTTCAACGCAACCTAATTCGGGTTTCAATGCTGCTTGGGCAAACGTTGGTGGTATCAGAAACTCTGGAGTTGAGTTCAGCATTAAAGCAAAAATCATCGATAAGAAGTTCAAATGGAATGTCGATTTCAATATAGCTCGCAACCGAAATGAGGTAACAAGCTTAGGAGACTATACTGAAGATGCAATTAGTGGAGGTACAAATGATACGCGCCTAGTAATTGGAAGACCTGTAGGAAACAATTACCTCGTTAGATTTAGCCATGTTGATAGTCAAACTGGAAGACCTGTTTATTTGGATAAAGCAGGTAATGAAACTTCTGAATGGAGCGTTGACAATCGTGTTTCTACTGGAGCAATACTTCCTGATGCATTCGGAGGAATCAGAAATGATTTCCGTTACGGAGCGTTCGATTTATCTATGATGTGGGTTTTCGTGCTTGGTGGAGACATCTACGATTCCTCCTCAAAAAGACAATTAGGAACATTCGATTCTGATGGCTGGAATCACCGTACCGATCAATTCGATCGTTGGAGAGCTCCTGGTGATGATGCAAAATATCCTATTTTAACAACTACTCCTGAAAATCACGGTTCAGGAACACCATGGATCAATACCGATCTTTGGTTGCAAGATGGAACATATGCTCGTTTACGTTCATTAACTTTAGGATATGCAATCCCTTCCAATTTCTTGAAGAAGTTTAAACTTGAGAGTGGTAAAATCTCCATTTCTGCTAATAACTTCCTCACACTTACAAAATTCAGAGGATTGGATCCTGAAATTTCACGTGATTTTGAAAACGCCACAGATCGCAACATGAGTCCAAATATTACTTATTTGACCGCTCCTCAGCAGAGGTCATTCACTTTTAGCCTTAATGTTGGCTTCTAAACTTTTTGAAATTATGAAAACCTATAATATCCTTTCATCTGTTTTAATTGCTTTAGTTCTTTCATCATGCTCTGAAAGCATTCTAGACAAAACACCAAAGCCAACTGCAACCCAATTCTTAGCAGATGACGCTGTTAAAACCAAAGATGATTTAAAGCGTCTATTAGTATCGAGCTATGATGTAATTGCAAATACATTTGGGGGCCAAGTTCAAAATCTCTCTGAATTATTAGGCGATAATCTTGATAGTCCAGCTGGTCAAAATGACTATCTTCAAGTTTATCTCCGTAGAACCGATGTGTTTAATGGAACTATAAGCGGCGTATACAGGAATGCTTACATTACAATATATCGCGCCAATCAGCTTATATTAAAAAAAGATGGTGTTTCTGATATCTCTGATGCAGAGAAGCTTCAACTTGAAGCTGAATCTCGTTTTCTTAGAGCATATGCGCATCATGGAGTTCTTAGATTGTTTGCTCAACCTGCTGGATTTACATCCGACAATAGCCACCTTGGCATTGTTATGAGAATGGAAGCATCAGATCAAGTAGGTATCCGTTCAACAGTTCAAGAATGCTATAATTTAATTCTTAGTGATTTAGATTTTGCTGAACAAAACCTTCCTGAAGACAATAGCATTTACGCGACTAAATGGGCTGCTAAAGCACTGAAAGCTAGAGTTTATCTCGACCTTAACGATTACGCACAAGCGGCGCAATTTGCTGGTGAGGTTATTAATAGCAATAAGTTTATGCTTTTAGATAGTCTAAACCGATTTACAACGGGACCTAATTCAGAGCAGATTTTTGTAACTGTAAGTACAAATGCAAACGGAATTACAGATGATAGAAGCGGGACATTCTTAAATTATCTTTCTAACAATAACCCCAACCCAACGATGAGAGCCAACTCTGGATTTTACGCATTGATGACATCGGATACCTCTGACTTGCGCGGTAAACAATGGTTTAAAGAAATCGTTGTGGGAAGCAATATAACTTATGGTGTTAGTCGATTTGACAGAACTTTCATGTGGATTCCTCAATTACACCTTACAGAAATGAAACTTACTAGAGCTGAAGCTTTAGCTGCTCTTAACAGTGATGTTACAACCGCTCAAAACGACCTAAACGACATAAGAAACAGAGCTGGGTTGAGTGATTTGATAGTAACAGGAACTAATTTAGTTGAAGCAATTAGAATTGAACGTCGCAAAGAATTATGTTTCGAAGGCGATCGTACTTCGCAAATAAAGCGACTTGGTGCGCTAGGTTTCGAATCCTTCTCAAGAAATGCTCCTTGGAACTGCAATGGTATGGTTCTTCAGTTTCCTGGTACAGAAAACACGGTTGTAGGCTTTGTGCTTAACCCAACAGGTGGTTGCAACTAAAATATTAACGACTTACACAAAGACAATGAAACAACTATTTAGCATTTTAATACTTGCAATCGCCTTGAGTTTCAATGGTTGCAAGCCCGATTTAAAAGAAATAGGCCCATCGTATGGCGCAGGCGAGGGTATTTATGGTTCTTGGGAGCTTTCTTCTGTTAATCAAGTTGATTTGAAGCAACCAATTCCAGAATCTAGAAACATTTCTGCATTTTTTAATGCCGACGCTTCGCGTAAAATGCAAATCAAATTCGAGCAAGCAAATAATGCTTATTCAATCCTACAACCAGGAGCATTGCCAAGAACTTTTGGTACATCTGGAACATGGAAATTTGATACGCTGCCATTCCCAACCAAACTTTATTTTTTCACATCAAACAACGATACTGTAATGACACCAATTAAAAATATGGTTCGTGAAAATGATGCTTTTTTTGGATTCAACGTGGTACGTTCAGACAGTTGCGGATCAGCCTATGTGCGTTACGAATACACCTTCAAACGACTTAACTAAAATGAAAACACTGAGATATTTACCCCTAGTTATCGCTTTTGTATTCACCAGCGTTACTAACATATTCAGTCAGGTTGTAACATCTGTGCCTTCTGAATATACGGATCCAACAACGGAAGTTAAGATATTAGTAAACTTAGACCTATTAGACCAAACTCAGGAAACTGTTTTGAATCTTATTGCTGATGCTGACGCAGGCTTAGACCTTTACATTTGGACTTGGAAACCATTTGAATTCCCGGCTGGTCATCCTAAAGCAAATGGAGAAGGAGCACAGGCTTGGAAAAACAGTAATGAGCTCCTGAAAATGACGCAAGAAGCAGAGCATTTGTATAGCTATACTATGGTTCCAACAGAGTTCTATGAGGTCGATGCGGCTACGGTTTATTCCGAAGATATTCACTTCTTAGTCAAACCAAAAGATGGAGGTGGATATGGCGATCCGGATAGAAAATCAGGTGATCTCTTATTTGTTGTTGATCCACCAAATGTAGCACGTCCTGCAGTATATGGGTTTCCAAGTAATCCTTTACAAAATGATGTCTTTCGAATTGTTTATGACAACTACAAAGAAGAAAAGACGACCATGCAGAATCTTGGAACACAAGAGTGTTACGTGTTTTTAGAAGTTACATTAACAGATAGCACTATTATTAGACCTAGTTCAATATTTCAGGTGGGAAACAATCCCGATTTACAAATGAAACAGATTGGGACTGGAATATTCGAATTAATAATGATTCCAGAATTGTTCTTCAACCTTCAGCAAGGTCAAAAAATAGATAAACTAAAAGCTGTTGTTATTAGACAATTATTTATTAGCGGGGCAGATAGAGTTGATAATGACTTTATTATTGATATGGCTTGTTGGAATGATTAAACATATAAACTAAATTTAAAAACCGATAGCATCATGTTATCGGTTTTTTTTTGCTTTAAGTACAACTAAAGTTTCAACTTCAACACAAACGTCTCCTTGCCTATTACGCATTTTTACCAAGTGATTACGCTCCGCTCTTCCGTAAGTCTCAATATCTTTTTGAACACTTTCTATTTGTTCAGTATTCAATTCGAAAATTAACAACAAGCTTGTGTCGGATGGTTTCTTATAATGGATAGTAGCAGATTTTAGCCATGCTTCACATGGAATATTTCTTTGGTGCAATGCCTGCCAATACATTAATGCAATAAAAGGATCGGCAGCGCTGAAGATACTTCCGCCAAAAATGCTGCCTTGAAGGTTTCGGTTCCAAATTGATTTCCTAATCTTCACTGTCACCTTAAGAAAATCCTTGCTCACAGATTTTATCACAATCCGATTTGCCAACATGGGCGGATAGAGATTCATTAAAACACGAGCAATATGTCGATTCAGTTTCATGTATCTGTTAATATACTGAATGTATAGAAATTTTACCGCGCCAGGCTTCCGCTAATAGCTCTTCTCGGCAAAAGCCAACAACTTGTTCCATAACCGAGCACGTGTGGCCAAATCGCTTCTTTTAGACCTTGTGCGCAAAGAGGTAAATTTGGCTTGACCAATTATCCTTTCCTGAGGTCAGATAGGACCTCAAACCAATATAAAACGACTTAAACCAATTCATGCCACCTGTTTTGTATTTCTCGCTTAAAAGAGAAACATAGAAAGAATCGAAAGGCATTCCCTTAATACCCACTAATTCTAAGTCTTGATCACCAAACAACTTCGTAATTGATTCTTTATCAAAGTGATACAAGTGTCTAGGAACATCATAAGCACCCCAAAAGCTCTTATAGTGTTGAGCATCGAAGGATTTATGGTTAGGAACTGCAATTGCAATAATTCCTTTAGGACTTAATAAACGCTTGAGCTCTAGAATTCGATCATGCAATTGCGGTACATGCTCTAAAACATGCCACATAGAAATGGAATCGCAGGATCCTGTTGCCATTTCCGACAAATAACTCTCAGGTTTTAATTCTAACTTATAAAGTTTACCTGCTTGAGTTCTTGCTGCTTCATCAGGTTCAACACCTATGTATTTAACCCCTTGAATAATTGCGTAATTTAAAAAAGCTCCTGTACCTGCCCCAATATCCAACAAATAACCTTTATCTATATGGGGCTTCAACAATTTGAATTTAGAGCGCAAGGTTATTTTACGAACTTCTTTATATAGTTTGTTGATTAATCCTTTTGATGTATCTGAATGAGAAATGTAGGCATCAGAATGGTAATAAGGTCCAAGCTTATCATTCTCAGGTCTAGGATCTGTGAACGTAAATCCACAAGAACTGCAAGAAACAATCTGAAAGACTTCCTGACTAACAGTATAATCTTTAGCATCAAAAACAGCATCAAATTTTGCGTTCCCGCAAACGAGACAATTAGAATACTTATACATGTGTTTCACGTGGAACTTCAACGACCAAGATAAACCATTAGAACAGAAATATCCGAAGGTGATACTCCGCTAATTCTGGAAGCTTGGCCAATAGTCGAAGGTTTAATCTTGCTTAATTTTTCTCTAGCTTCTAAGGAGAGTGAAACAAGAGCTTGGTAATTAAAGTCATCCTTTAGGTGCATCGACTCCAATCTAGTGAGTTTCTCAGCGGTTTCTTGCTCCTTCTGAAGATATCCTTCGTATTTCATTAATATCTCGGCAGACTCAATCATCTCATCATTCAAATTATTCGTTTCGCAATATTCTTTTATAGGCGAGACCTTCCTTGTCATTTCAATCAAAGAAACTTGTGGTCTAGATATTACGTTGACGATTTTCCCTTTGTGTGGGATTGGTGGTGTGTTTTCTTCTTCTAAGTAGGTATTAATTTCTTCTGGCTCTATACTCAGTTTTCTCAAGAAGGACATAAAATCGTTAACCGCATTTCTTTTCGAAACCACCCTTTCCATGCGATCAGCTTTGGCTAGTCCTAATTCAAAAGAACGAGGTGTTAAACGAACATCGGCATTATCTTGCCTTAATAGCAACCTGTATTCTGCACGCGAGGTGAACATTCTATAAGGCTCGTCTGTGCCCTTGGTAACCAAATCATCTATCAACACTCCAATATAAGCTTCAGATCTACTTAAAATAAATGGTTCACTATTATTGATCTTTAAATGGGCGTTTATTCCTGCCATTATACCTTGGCCGGCAGCTTCTTCATAACCAGTAGTGCCATTAATTTGGCCAGCGAAATATAAATTCTCAATACCCTTTGTTTCTAGAGTTAACTTAATTTGTTGCGGAGGGAAGTAATCGTATTCGATTGCGTATCCAGGTCTGAAGATTTTCACCTTCTCAAAACCTACAATCTTTCTCATAGCCTCGAACTGAATATCTTCAGGAAGGGAGGTTGAGAATCCATTTACATAAATCTCTACTGTATCCCAACCTTCTGGCTCAATAAATAATTGATGTCTGTTCTTGTCAGAAAAACGTTCAATTTTATCTTCGATAGATGGGCAATAGCGAGGACCTAGACCCTGAATCCTACCTGTGAACATTGGAGATTTATCAAAGCCGGTTCTAAGGACATCGTGAACCGCGTCACTCGTATATGCCATCCAACAGGGAAGCTGTCTCTCTAATTTAGGAGTATCCATGAATGAGAATTTCTGCGGATTCTCGTCGCCGGGTTGTATTTCCATTTTAGAATAATCCAAAGATCGGCCATCAACACGCGGCGGTGTTCCCGTTTTCATTCGACCACTTTCAAACCCAAATGCATTTAACTGTTCCGTAATTCCAGTAGCTGTTCTTTCTGCTGCACGTCCTCCACCAAAGTTTTTCTCTCCGATATGAATAAGTCCATTCAAAAATGTTCCGTTGGTCAAAACAACAGCCTTTGCTTTAAACTTTATCCCTAAGGCAGTTTGAACACCAACGGCACGTCCGTTTTCAATTAAAAGGGAGCTAACCATATCCTGGAAAAAATCAACGTTTGGAATTTGCTCCAACATCAATCTCCACGTTTCCGCGAATCGCATCCGATCGTTTTGCGTTCTTGGGCTCCACATAGCTGGACCTTTACTTAGATTCAGCATTTTAAACTGAATGGCAGATTTATCCGAAACTATTCCGCTTAAACCTCCCAATGCATCAATCTCTCGAACAATTTGCCCTTTGGCAATACCTCCCATAGCGGGGTTACAAGACATCTGGGCAATAGTTGCCATATTCATTGTCACTAAAAGCACCTTGCTTCCCATATTAGCAGCGGCTGCAGCAGCTTCACAACCTGCGTGACCTGCACCAACTACTATAATATCATATTCTCTTTCCATAAAAATTTGTTCCACGTGGAACATGTCAATAATTGACAAAGATAATCAAAGAAACAATAGCATTAATTGCTGATTATCAGTTCTTTAAGTCTTAGTAACGCTAGGTTTTCCGCTTCGGTCATTAATGCTTTATCTTTTTTCGACTTATCCTTATAACCCAACATGTGCAGAATGCCATGTATGACAACTCTGTGTATTTCATCCTCAAAAGGAATACCTAAACAAGTAGCATTATCTGTAACTCTGTCGATTGAGATTACCAAATCCCCACATATCCATCCCTCTGTTGAATAATCAAAGGTGATAATATCCGTCATATAATCGTGCTTGAGAAATTCACGATTGACGCCTAACAAATAATCGTCTGAGCAAGCAATAATGGCAATATTGCTTACCTGAATGTTATATAAACTTGCTGTGCCTTTAATCCATTCTTTAAGTAAACGCTTCTGCTTCCACTTAAAAGTAATCTCGGCTAGTTCGAAACGTATCAGAATCTATTATTGATTGATTAATCTAAAGTAAAGTTCGACACGACGACCTTCCTTTAAAAACTTAATATCGTCTGTTAATTGACGCATTAAGAATACTCCACGACCATGAGGAACTTCAAGATTTTGCGGGTCAGTAGGGTCGGGGAGAGTATCTGGATTATATCCATTTCCTTGATCTTCTATCGTAAAACAAAGATTGTTTTCCTTGTTTTCATAAAAAAAGTTCACGGATTTATTTGGGTCGAATCGGTTACCATGACAAATTGCATTGCTCACAGCTTCTGAAACAGCTATGATAATGTTACCATAGTTTTCATCACCAATATTGTAGTATTGGCATATCTCGTCGACGTATTTCTCAACGAGTCTTACATTTTCTTTCACAGATTGTAATGTTACGGATCTAGTATCAGTGATTGTCATTCGCTTAACAATTTAATTGATGGTGTTAAAATACTCCTTTACCATTGTGCGGTAAAATGGTTTCAATGTTGGTGAAAGTGTTTTTAATAATTCAGCTTCTTCCTTCATTAGTCGGTTGTACTCGTTGAAGACAGAAATGTTACGTTTTTGGTCAAAAACATTTTCATTTGACTCTCTTTTTTCGTCCTGATCCCTTTCTCTCTCCGCCTTTTCCGCCTCCAAAAGCCTTGTCATTATTTCCTGCTGCCTACGCATAGTTTCTAATGTAATATTTTTGTTAACTATGTCCGTTTCTGTTTGCTCCATTTTATTTATTGCATTTCGCAAGTCTCCGGTACTTCCTGAATTCCCTTCTTTAATCATTTCATTCATCATCTTCTGCAAAGCGTTTCTCACCATTTCTTGCTGAGCTGCCATCTTAGCTAACTGTTCACTGCTTCCTTTACCTAAACCTCCTGGCTTACCTTGACCATCAGGCTTACCCATGCCTTCTTGCATCTTCTTAAGTTGATCATTGATTTGTTGCTGTAACTGCTTCATTGTAGCCATTGAAGGTTTACTACCTTTTCCTGGTTTGTTCTTGCTCCCTGGCTTTTTGCAGGAACCATCACCCGGTTTTTCTTGCATCTGCTGAGCTAGCTGCTTTTGCATTTCTTGCGATAGCTCCCCAAGCATCAAGGCAAGATTGTTTATAGATGTCATGACCAATTGCTGTCTGTCGGCAGCCTGAGGCGTTCTACGCTCCGCTAAATGACCAATGGCTTGATCCATATTCATATGAATAGCACTAATCTCTTTATTTACAAAAGACGATATTTGCGCTATTCGCTTGCTTAAGGCAAACAATGAATCTTCAATCATTTTTGCATCGTCGCTCAACTTCTTTTGTTCTGCAGCAATTGCAACATATTGAGGATTGTTAGTCTGCGTTTTAACTAAATTCTTCTTTATTCTTTCCTGATCAAACGATAATTGAATCAGGTTCTCTAATATCTCACGAAGCTTCTTCACATCAATTTCCAAAGTTTCCTGCTCCGCCGATGCTTGCATTGCTTTCATCTTATCGCTCATTTCCTCCATCTTTTCCGATGCACTCTTTTGAGATTTTGATGCTTTGCTTTGCTTTTTATTATCAAGCTGATCAGAACTATTCTGCATGTCTTGCTCAATTTCCTCTTCTTGAGAATCCGTATTTTCTAAAGGTTGAGGGTTTTCTAAATCTTGATTTTTCTTATCAAGATCATCCATATCCTTACGCAACTTGTCAAATTCTTGATTAAGTTCTTCTTGCTCTTTTTTCAGCTTATCAGCATCCTCATTACCTTTTTCACTGCGCTTACTTAACTCTTCCTCCTTCTTTTGCAACCGATCCAGCTTGTCAATTGTGGCATTAAGTTTTTCCTCGAACTCAAGTTGTTTGAATAATTCTAAAGATCGATCAAGTTCTTTTTCGAGATCCTTGTTATCCATTTTCATGTCATCGAGCTTATCTTTCAACTTATCTTTATCAAGCTGATCCATCATTTTCTCCAGCTCTTTAAGCTTGTCCTTCATTTCATCACTCAATAATTCTTCAAGAAGCTTCTCTAATTGTTCTTGCTTCTCCTTTAACTTGTCTTCCGATTTACGGAATTCTTCATTCTTGCTATTGTTCTCTTTGTTTTCCTTTTTTACCTGCTGAATCTTTTCAGATAATTGTTCTTGCTGTTTTATTAATTCTTGAAGCTTCTTTTTGTCTTGCCAATTAATATCCTTCTTTTCCAATAATTTCTTGTTGAATTCTTCGAGCTCCTTTTGAAGTTTCCGAGCGTCTTCAAGCGTTTCTTCTAGATTATTCTTTACTGAAGCATTATCCTGATCCCGCTTCTTTTCAAGCTCATCTAATGTGGGTATTTTAAAGTAAAGCTTACTTGTTCGGGATGCTTTGGGACCATGGATTCCATCGTTATCCCATACTTCAAACCAATATTCTATTTCTTGTCCTGGTTCTAACAATAGTGTTGAAAAATCATAAGCCCAAAAGAATAAAGAGTTGAGCGATGATTTACTGAATGGAACATCAAACGATTGCTTTGATTTGACTTCATCGCCGCTTCGTTGCTGAAAGACAAATTTTAAGGACGAAAATCCATAATCATCTTCAATACTCCCTTTAAAATAAACCCTTGAAGAGAGCATTGAATCCGCTTGTTCTTGAGATTGAATAGAAGGATAGGCATCTGATTTTACTCGAATCGTATATTCCACCTGATCATTACCTTGTATAAATTGGTTTGACGTGGATACTTTGTACGTATTGTCTGCTAAGAACCTCTGCGAATATTTGAATGTTCCACGTGCTTCATCTTTAATTTTAAATGAAGTATCTGCAAAACTCAATTCTATTTCTGAAGTATTCTTAGTTGAAAATTCCCAAGTAGCCTTAGTTCCAGCAGGAATGTTTAAATCTCCAGTGTTATTAACAACTTCATCCTTAACTCCTGTATAATCTGGATAATCTAAAATGATTCTAAAATTTGTAAGAATCGGATTTGGTAGAGCTTCTAATGTATATGGCTTCGAATAAAATCCATCAGCAAATAATCTAAAATCAACATTTCGCTGAACATTCTTAAAAGTGTAAGAGAAATGTTGCTTATCGTCTTTATTCAAACGAAAACGAGTTTCACCAATAGATATGTAGGCTTCAGCAGGTAACTCTTCACCACTCAGTTCAATTTTTAAATCGAAATCCTTTTGGCTCGGAGTTTTTAAGGATGAATTCTCAATTGTAAATTTGAATGGTGCAATTAGCTCGAAAGCAGAAGTATAATTGACAATTCTGTTTGAGCTTTCGGTTATTAGTGCTGGGAAAAATATCCAAAGAAGAACAAATATTGTAATTGGAATTGCGGCCCATCGAGCGAAGCGTATATTCTGACGAAAATCAATTGCTGATGAAAAGGGAACAGGCTTTAATTCGTTTATACGTTGATTAATACTGGCCTGTATTAAATCGCTTTGATTTAACGAACTATTGGAGGCTACTTGCTGAAGCTGTAAAGTATTGATAAGCTTATCGCGCACTTCTCTAAAGTGGATTCCTATAATATCAGCAGCTTGTTCATAAGAAATAATTTTTCCAATTTTTGCCAAATGAAAAATTGGAATTAGAATGAATCTGAAGAGAATACCAACAGCAATAATCAAGTAACCATAAAAAAGCACAGCTCTTCCAGTACTATTCAGGCGACCGAAATACTCAATTCCGGCAGTGAATAGAAAGAACACCACCAATGCTCCAACCGAATAGATTAGACCACGAATGAGTTGATTAGTGTAGTATTTACGTATGAACTCATCAAGTTTTAAGATGAGTTCATTATAAGCGGAATCTTTCACACGCATATTCTGCATCAATTAACGAAATTACAACGTTTTTGATACACCTAAAGTGTAAATGCATCAAATTTTAACAAGAAATTTTTTCTACCCTTTTTTGATGCCTTCCTCCTTCGAAATTACTGGATAAAAATGTGTTTACAATTTCTAAGGCCAATTCCTCAGAAATGAATCGGGATGGGAGACACAGAACATTTGCATTATTGTGTAAACGAGCCAATTCTGCTAATTCAACATTCCAACAAATTGCTCCTCTAATCCCAGCATGTTTATTTGCTGCCATGGCAACACCGTTAGCACTTCCGCAGATTAATATTCCCAAAGGAAATTCTCCGTTTTCAACTGCTGATGCTAAAGGATGAGCAACATCAGGATAATCCATACTCTCTGAAGAATGGGTTCCAAAGTCTTTACACAGAATTTCTTTTGTCTTTAACTTTTGAATGATAACTTGTTTTAAATCAAATCCGGCGTGGTCGGCTGCAATTGCGATGGTCATATCTTTGAGTCTTTATAATTCTCTCGTGCAAATACGAAAGAGTAGTTAACAATGCAAAAATCAGTTAAAATGAATTGCCCTGAGAGTCAGGCTCAAAATTAATTGAATATTAACATTGAACTTGTTAATGAGTGTTGATGAAAGCCTAGCAAATAAGAACAACTAGTTTTCATTTGTATTGGTTCTCGTCTGCATTGATAAAATTAAAATACCAAACAAGAAGAATCCTTCACTTTGAATCCTCAATCTGATAACAATGTGTTAACAATAGTGAAGCTTCAAATGCAAACAAGTTGTTAAATGAACATCAGTATGAAC
>Ga0209284_10005752_pt1 | contig 12539 bp, 12 predicted proteins | sample FRY03_FD_187211 | JGI IMG/M metagenome (GOLD analysis project Ga0209284, IMG submission 187211) | Freshwater microbial communities from Lake Fryxell liftoff mats and glacier meltwater in Antarctica - FRY-03 (SPAdes) (version 2) | ecosystem: Environmental > Aquatic > Freshwater > Ice > Glacier... | reverse complement strand
TGTGGGCTATGCGTAGTTGTGGGCTATGCGTAGTTGAGCGTCCAGCCCTGATCGGTGAGGAAAGCTCGATCTGCCTTGGACAGTAGCTCCAATGCAGCAGCGAGCAGTTCCGGGCGGCGTTCCAGCGTGCGCAGCAGGGACTGTTCCCGTCGCCATCGCTCCACTTGGGCGTGATGGCCGCTGAGCAGCACATCGGGCACGGTTTCGTCCCGAAAGTTGTGGGGCCGGGTATAGTGGGGGCCTTCCAGCAGACCGTCTGTACCGGCAGAGTGGCTGTCCTGATGAGCGCCGAGAGCATCGCCCAGTGCGCCGGGTAGCAGACGGGTCACGGCATCGACGACGACCATTGCCGCCAGTTCACCGCCGCTGAGGACGAAATCGCCGATACTGATTTCATCGGTGACAAGTTGGCTGCGCACCCGTTCGTCCACCCCTTCGTAGCGCCCACAGATGAGGGCGAGGCGGGGATGCTGGCTAAGTTCCAGCGCGACGGACTGGTCGAAAGTGCGGCCCTGAGGTGTCAAGAGGATGACCGGCACATCCGGGGGGAGATCGACGGGCATCGTTTCATTCCACAGCGGCAGATTGACAAAGGCTGCTTCGGGGGGCAATCTCCAGCCAGCGGGGTGGGTGAGAACGGTTTCCACCGCACGCACGATTGGCTCTGGTTTCATCACCATTCCGCCGCCGCCGCCATAGGGCGTGCCATCGCAGACGTGATGACGGTCGGTGGTGTAGGCCCGAATGTCGTGCAGGCGTATTTGAATTAATTGATTGTCCAGGGCGCGTTTGAGAATGCTTTCAGAAAACGGCCCGGCAAACATCGGCGGGAAAAGCGAAAAAATGTCGAAACAGACCGTACGGGGTATAGCGTCGTGATCTTTGGAAAACGCGGGTTCGTCTACCGCTTGCTTCTCGTCCATTTTGCCCAAACTTTCAGTCTGTCCTATTTTCTCAGGCTGATTGCTACAGCCATTGGCTCCTACAGCCGCTCCCAGCGCGCGGCCCAGACGCGCAGCGCCTCGACTGGCAGCCGGATGCTGCGCCGCATCTACGGCCACATTGTAGCACAGGGGCTGGGGGCCGAGAAGCTCACCTCCTCGTTGGATGGCCCGGGTGGACCGATTGTGCCTCGGCGCTATCTGAGTGCGGTCAGCCAGGTTGGGATGGCGTCGGTTATTGTGTTGATGGCGTGGCTCTATTGGCCGGGTGAAGCCGCAGCCCCGGCAGTTGCCTCCGCCGGGATGCAGCCCGTAGTGGCCCAGGCTCTTGCTCCCTCTCCCTCTCTTGCTCTTGCTCCTGACTCCCCCAACAGAACAGCCGATGCGCTCTTCCCCGCGGTTGATGCATCGTCCCAGCAAATTGCAGAGACACGCGAACGCTTTTCCACACTCGCACCCCAGAACGTTATCCAGAACGATACCCAGAACGGTACAGAGCCGAAGCGACAGATCGCCACCCAAAGTTTTGGCAGCGAGAGCGACGGCGCGACGACGCGACCCACTGTCAGCCCGGAAGAGACCGGAAAAGGGTCGAATGCGGCCAAAGCAGATGCCGTCCTGGGACCGAGCCGACCGGGTGGGTTGTCCGGTTTGCTCACGTCGCTGGCCGAAGTTGCCGCCCGCCAGCGGGACAACGCAGGCCAGATTATTGACAATTTGGCAACGGGCAACGAGGGGAAAGTCGTCGTAGAGGCGCAGCCCACCAGCACGCCCCAGCCTGTGCCCACGCCTGGACCTGTCCCGGTGCTGGTTCCGGGTCCCCAGTGGTCCGATTTTACACCGGCCGCTGCCCCCGCAGTCGATCATTTCTGGCTGGGCCAGCCCCATCCCTCAGGCTATAATCAATTTTACAGTCCCAACTATCAGTTTGGCAGCACAGCCAACGCGCGCTATCGCATTCATCACGGGGTGGACATTGCCAGCGATGGGGGAACGCCTGTACTGGCGATGGGCGAGGGCGAAGTGGTCCACGCCGGGCCGGACAATCCGGTGCTGTTGGGGCCGTATAACAATTTTTACGGCAATGCGGTGGTGGTTCGCCTGAACCGGCGTCTGTCCACACCCGAAGGCGATCAGGACGTTTTTGTGCTGCTGGCCCATCTGAGCGAAGTCTATGTGGAGCGGGGCCAGCAGGTGACGCCGGATGTGGTGGTGGGCGCGGTCGGGATGACGGGTATTGCCATTGGCCCCCATCTGCACGTGGAAGTGCGTGTCGGCCAGAACAGTTATTTGGACTCTGTGAACCCTGCGTTGTGGATGCAGAACCCGTCCGGCACAGGCAGTGTGGCGGCTCGGCTGCTCACGGCGGATGGCCGTTCGTGGAGCGATGCCCGGCTCAGTCTGCTGCGCTATGAAGGCGGGACAACCCGCTGGGTGCGCACAATTGAGATTTACCCGGATGCGGAAGGCATCGGCGCGGACCCGGCCTGGGGCGAGAACGGCGCATTGAGCCAATTGGCCGCGGGTGCGTATTGGATCGGCGGTGTGGTCAACGGAGAGAAGTTCGGCCAGAATATCACGATTTACCCCGGCGAGACGACGTTTGTCGAGTTGCGCACCCAGCAGTAGTCATCAGAGAAGGTTCGACTTTTTGCAAAAGTCGAACCTTTGAACCCACACACTTCACACTTTTAGAATGAATTATTGTCCCCAACGCGCCCCGCTTTGGGGTATTTGTTCGTCCATCTGGTAGAGTATTCCTGCTCTACACCTCACGAAAGACAGATATTTATCAGGAAATGCTGATGAGCAAACGCAAAGACAAACGGGAGAAAGCCCAGCGATTCGCCGCTGTCGCCCGCACCGCGGCCCAGTCGGTTGTGGATGGAAAACCGGCTGTCGACGGCCATCAGGATTTTCCCTTGACGGACGATTTGCTTGCATCCTCTGTGCAACTGGCGGGTCTGGTTTCGTCTTCCCAGGAACGCGAACTCACAAAAATGAAGAAGTTTCGTTTTCAGCTTCTGCACCGTTGGATTGCCACCCGCATGGAGCCAGGCCGGGTGGCCGATGTGGGGGGCGGCAAAGGGTTGCTCGCCTATCTGCTCCAGGAGAGCGGCTGGTCCGCCACTGTTATTGACCCCTTCGATCAGGCGTTGCCCGCCAAATACAAGGATTTGGAAAGCAGCAGACAGGTGCGGGTTGGCGAGACCGAACGGGTGCCGCGGCTGAACCGGGAATTCCAACCGGAGATGGCCGAACGCTTCGATCTGCTGGTGGCGATGCACGCCCACGGCTGCAACATTCAGATGGTGGATGCAGCGTTGGAATTTGGCTGTGATCTGATTCTGCTGCCCTGCTGCGTGATCCACGAGCCGATTCTGCCCCCGCCAGGTGTGCATTGGATTCAATGGCTGGTGGAGTATGTCATCGAAAAGGGTTTTGTCGTCGAGCCGTTTCGCCTGAATTTTAAGGGGCAGAATATCGGTATCTACGCCCGAAAGGGAGCCAGAAAATGACAGACAAACCCCTTCCTGTCATCATCTACACGGACGGTGCGTGCCTGGGCAATCCGGGTCCCGGCGGCTGGGCGGCCATTCTGCGCTATGGCGAGCACGAAAAGGAAGTGAGCGGGCGCTTTCGCCAGACGACAAATAATCGGATGGAGATGCGAGCGGCCATTGAAGCGCTCAACGGGCTGAAGCGGCCCTGCGCTGTGGAGATATTCACCGACAGCAGCTATCTGCGCGACGGCATCACCAAATGGGTGATTGGTTGGCAACGCAATGGCTGGCGCACGGCATCCAAGCAGCCGGTGAAGAACCAGGACTTATGGAAAGCACTGCTGGCCGCGGTGGAACGTCACGCTGAGGCTGGGGGCGTGGAATGGCGCTGGACCAAAGGCCACGCGGGGGATGAGTACAACGAGCGGGCCGACGTTCTCGCCAGCCAGGAAGCAGCCCAGGCGACAGAAAGCGATCCGGTGGACGAAGAAAGTGCTGCTGGCCCCTACCCCGCGCTGTTGTAAGCGGCTGCGATCCAGCTGCGATCCAGCTGCGATCCAACCGAGCAGGTCCGCATCCACCTGGGCAGCACTTTGGGCGGCTTGCCCTGCGCAGTCAGCCGCTCGGCCACCGCGCATTTGAGCAGGTTGACGATTGTGGCTGCGGCCACAGTGGAGCCTGGCCCCACCGGGTCTGCCAGACCGGGAATCGACACCAGTGCGTCGCCCGCGGGCACACAATTGTCCAACACAACATCGGCCACATCGATCAGTTTATTGCCCGACGAATGTTTGGCCGCGGACGCGCGGCAGTGATCCACTGAGACCAGCACAATCAGCGGCAGCCCCAGTTTCTTGACTTCCAGCGCCATATCCACCACCACTTCATTGACGCCACTGTTGCTGAAAATGATAAAACTGTCCGGTGGGGTCAGCACGAAATTGCGCTTAGCGCGAATAAGTGGTGGGGTCGCTATTTGACGATTATGTCTGTATTTTCTCCGCTGACCGAGCGAATACCACGAATGGGGTATCGGCATAAACTCGAAATTTTCGTCTATTCGAAGGCAGCCCAGGACTTATTCGCGCTAACAATTGGCCTGGGCCTGGGCTTCGGTACTCTCTGGCCAGAAGAGGAAGGCGATCTGTTGGCGGGGCTGGGGCGCGTTGCGATGAAGCGCCAGATAGACGAGCAGCGCGCGCGCTGACGTTCGGCCCCCACGGGGAGCGGGGAGCCGTCAGCACTGGCGATAGTAAAACCACCAAAAAAACGGATGCTGAGGGGGGTCATCACAACCTGCTTGAATAGTACCCGCTGAGTTGGGGTGCGTTATCAAAGTAGGACAGATGTCAAGTATAGCAGAGCACCCCTGTAGCATCAACTCAATAATTACCTTTGCTGCAAGAGTGTAAAAAAGCCTTACCAATCGGTTTGACACTCTTTCAGTTCTCGGCTATAGTCCAAAAAATACCCCATTCGTTTTACAACCGTAACAACCATTTAGTGAAGGAGAAGAAGATGAAAGTTCAATCGAAATTGTTTACTGTTCTGGCCCTGCTGCTGGTGCTGGCTTTGGCCGTCACTGGCTGCGCCGCGCCCCCAGCCCCCGTTGCCGGTGGCGGTGCCGCACCCGCCGAAGCCCCGGCCAAAATGAGCGGCTTCACCATCGGCGTCAGCAATACACTGGTGGGCAACGGCTGGCGCGAGCAGATGATCTGCGCCATCAAAGCCGAGGCGACCGCCAGCGGCGTTGTGGACAAAGTGATCGTCGTCAATCGCAACGGCGGCCCCACCGAACAGATCGCCGATCTGGAAGGTCTGATCTCCCAGGGCGTGGATGCGATTATCCTCAACCCCACCGACCGGGATGGCCTGAACGCTGTCATCGAAGCGGCCATCGCCCAGGGCATCGTTGTGGTGGCGGTTGACCAGGCTGTCTCTGCTGCGGGCGCGTATGTGGCGACCAACGACCAGACCCTCTACGCCCAGAATGGCGCCGAGTGGCTCTTTGAGCAATTGGGCGGCACAGGCAAAGTGGTCGAGATGCGCGGCATCGACGGCGTGCCTGCCGACACCGACCGGCACAACGGCTTCACAGCCGCTCTTGCCAAGTATCCGGGCATCGAAGTTGTGGCCTCCACCTTCACCGGCTGGGACCCCTCCGTGGGCGCACAGCAGGCCCTCGACCTGATCACCACCCAAGAGATCGACGGCATCTGGACATCCGGCATCGACTACCCGGTCATCGAACAATTCGTGGCGGCCAACGTTCCCTTCGTGCCTCTGGTGGGTGCGGATAACAACGGCTTTGTCAAGCAACTGCTCGAAATGGCGGATGCGGGTGTGGTTGGCGCGGCTGTGACCAATCCCCCGGCCATCGGCGCGGTGGGTATGTCCATCGCCATCGCCGCCCTGACCGGCAAAAACCCGGCCCAGGTGACGACTCTCGTCCCCGAAGTCTACGCCACCGGCAACACAGAAGGTCTGCAAGCGCTCTATGCGCCGGATCAGCAGCCCGGCTGGAGTACTTTCGTGAACATCGCTCCCTACACCCACTACAGCGGCAGCGCGGATGTGTCGGCCTGCAAGGGGCCGGGGGAATAATCTCGGAACACCTGACAGGTGCGCAGAGTACGAAAACAGTAGGTGCCAACCGACAGCACCTGCGCACCTGTCCGGTGTGGTTCGATTCAAATGTATGCGATTGCCCTGGAAGCTGCTCATCCCTCCGTTTTCCCCGTCCACCCGTCACGAGACAATTATTTCATGCCCACCCCCCACCCGCTGCTTGCGACAACCTCCATTGCCAAATCCTATGGACCTGTCGTGGCCTTGCGTTCGGTGGATTTCACCGTGCGCCCCGGCGAAATCCACGCGCTGCTGGGTGCAAATGGGGCGGGGAAGAGTACCCTCGTGAAAATTCTGGCCGGTGTCCAATCTGCCGACGCCGGGCAAATTTTGGTCAACGGGCAGTCCGTGACCTTTCCCGCCCCGGTCAACGCAATGGCCGCGGGGATCGCCACTGTTTTCCAGGACCCCGCGCTCATCCCCCATCTCACCGTCGCCGAAAATCTGCGTCTGAGCAATATCGACGCAGGCAAATTCAAAGAATGGCTGGGCTGGTTTGATCTGGGCGATCTCGGCCTCTCCGCGCTGGTAATGGAATTGCCATTGGACACCCTGCGAATGGTCGATCTGGCGCGGGCCGTAGCGCGTGATCCTCACGTCCTGCTTCTGGACGAGATCACCGCCGCGCTCACCGCGCACCAGGCGGAGCGGGTCTTTGCCCTGCTCACCCACTGGAAGGGGCTGGGCCGCTCGGCTGTGCTGATCACCCACCGGCTGGCCGAAGTGATGCGCATCTGTGATCGGGCCACAATCCTGCGCGACGGGCGCACTATGGCTTTGCTGGAAACCGCCAGCGTCAACGAACACCAGCTGGTCGAGGCGATGCTGGGCGCAGCGGTCAAGCCTGTGACACACGACGGACATCAAAACGGGCATAAAAATGGGCCGAGCAGCCACGGCCAGATATCTTTCGAGGCGCGTGGGCTGACCTCCCGCCATCTGGTGACTGACGTCTCATTTGCCGTACGCAGCGGGGAGATTCTCGGCGTTGTTGCGCTGGAAGGCCAGGGCCAGGAGCGTCTTTTTGAGCTTCTCTCCGGTGACCACCAGCCTACTGCTGGCGAAATTCTGGTGGGCGGCAAGCCGCGCCGTTTCCGCTCGCCCTACGACGCCGTGCGGGATGGGGTGGTGCTGGTCCCCGGCGATCGGCTGCTGGCTCTGCTGCCCAGCCTCTCTGTGCGCCAGAATTTGGCCGTGCCGATTTTTAACCAATTGCGCCGCTGGCTGGGCATCCCCGCGGACGAACCCCAGCGAGTCGCCAATGCGATTGGCCGTCTCTCCATCGACACCCGCGCCGCCTCGCAAGTGCGCCGTCTCTCCGGCGGCAACCAGCAAAAGGTGGTGATTGGCCGCTGGCTGGTGGCCGGTTTCCGCACACTGCTCTGCTTTGACCCGACCCGGGGCATCGACATCCAGACTAAACGGGAAATCTACGCGCTGCTGCGGGAACTGGCCGCCAACGGCGCGGCTATCCTCCTCTACACCAGCGAACTGGCCGAGATTCCGCTGGTCTGTGACCGGGTGGTTGTGATGCACGCCGGACGGATTGTGGATGAACAGGCCGCGGCGACAGCCACCGAATCGTCGATGCTCACCGCGGCCCACGGATTGGAGAAAAGCAACGGATGATCACACGACGGACATTTCTACAGACAGCCGCGCTCAGCACAGGATGTCTATTGATGGGATGCACACCGGGCGCAGCCCAATCGTCTGATTCGCCTGATTCGCCTGATTTGTCCGTTTCAGGCAGTTGGACGATGCCTGACGAAAGCGCACCCCACACACGCACGTGGATGGCATTCGGCGCCAGCCGGACCATTTGGGGTAAGAAATTGCTGCCCAAAGTGCGGCGCAACTTGGCAACTGTCGCCCGCACAATTGCCCAGTACGAGCCTGTCACAATGCTGGTGCGGGAAAGTGAGTATGCCCTGGCCCAGGAAATGGTGGGGCCGTCAGTGGAGTTGCAGGTCTGGTCGATGGACGATCTGTGGGTGCGGGACACCAGCGCCATTTTCGTCTTGGCCCAGGACGGCAGCCCCGCGGCTATCGACTTTAATTTCAACGGCTGGGGCGAAAAACAGGCGCACGGCCTGGACGCGCAGGTGGCGGCTTTTGTGGCTCAACAGGCGGGTGTTCCAACGGTCAGCACTACTCTGGTGCTGGAAGGCGGCTGTATCGAAGTGGACGGGGAAGGCACGGCGATTATTACCGAAAGCTGTGTGCTGAACGACAACCGCAACCCCGGCGTCTCCAAAAGCCAGTTTGAAGAGTTGCTGATGCCCCTGCTCGGCCTGAAGAAGATTATTTGGCTGCCGGGTATCCGCGGGATGGATATTACCGACGGGCATACGGACTTTTATGCCCGCTTTGCCCGCCCCGGTGTGGTTCTGGCCGGCTATGACCCCGACCCGGACTCCTTTGACCACCCGGTGACAAAGAAGCATCTGGAGATTCTGCGTGCCGCCACAGACGCCCAGGGCCGGGCGCTGGATGTGGCTGTGTTGGAAGGGCCGCTGACCATCCGGGATGAGTATGCCAGCGACGACTTCGCCGCGGGCTATATCGGCTTTTACGTCTGCAATGGCGCGGTAATTATGCAAAATTTCGGTGATAGCGCAGCCGACGAAGCCGCCCGCCAGACGATTGCGGATGTATTTCCGGATCGGGAAGTGGTGCAGATTGACATCGACGGCATCGCGGCGGGGGGCGGCAGCATCCACTGCGCCACCCAGCAGCAGCCAACCGCCGGGCAGGCGGGCAGCAATAACTTCAACTTCTACCTTTCCCTACTGGCAAAGCAGGTGGCCGCGCAATGACACCCACCCTATCGGTCTGGCGACGGGCAGTCGCACGCAATAGTTGGGTGCTGGGCGTCTGGCTGCTGCTGGGCGGGCTGATCGTCTGGTATTCGACGCTCATCCCCGCTTTTGGGCAATTTCAGATCGTCTCTATCAGCAAAAACAGTCTGCCGCTGATTTATCTGGCTATCGGTCAGGCGATTATTGTGATCGCCGGAGGAATCGACCTCTCGCTCGGCTCACTCCTTCTGCTGAGCAATGTGATCGCCGCCCGTTTTATGGACGACCAGCCACTGGGGATCGTCTTTCTGGTGGCCGTGGGGGTGATCATCGCCATTGGCCTGCTCAACGGGCTGACGGGCTATGTCATCAGCATTTCCGGTGTGCCGGATATTGTGGTGACGCTGGCGACGAGTTACATCTGGTCCGGGCTGGCCCTGTGGATTTTGCCCTCGCCCGGCGGCGGCACTGCGCCGGAGATGCGCTGGCTCTTCACCGGCTCCCCATCGGGCATCGGCGGCGGCTATGGGATGCCGATTTTGATGATAATTTTGCCCACCCTTCTCATTTTCGTCATATCGAGACACAGCCGCATCGGCCTCTCTCTCTATGCCATCGGCAGCCACAGCGTCGCGGCCCGACTGGCCGGGCTGAATGTACGCCAGGCCAAAATCGTCTCTTATGCGATTGGGGGGGCGATGGCCGGGCTGGCCGGGCTGGCAACCGTCGCCATCACAGGCACGGGCGATCCCCGCTTTAGTGTGGGGGCCGGTGCGACACTCAACAGCGTGGCGGCCATCGTTCTGGGCGGCGTGGCGCTGACCGGCGGCGAAGGATCTGTGCTGGGCGTTGTGGCGACGGCAGTGACGCTGATTATGCTCAATCCGATTTTGATTGCGATGGGAATCGATTCCAACAGCGCGCAGGTGATTCAGGGCGTGCTGATTGCGGGGGTGATGATGTTTGGTGGCGTTGCGCTATTGCTGCGGGAGAGACGGTCATGAGTCAATCAACCCAATCGCCCCGGCTGGAGACGCCCAAAGCCAGACTGATCGGGCTGAGCGTGCGCTCCCTCGCCTTTGTTGCGGACAATCCGGTTGTGGTGCTGGTGGCCGTCCTTGCGATTCTCGTGCTGGTGGCGGGCAACATTCAGCCCCGCTATCTGACCGCGGCGGGGCTGCGCACAACCCTCCTCCAGGCCGCGCCCCTGGGCATTCTGGCCGGGGCGCAAACGATTCTGATGCTCACCGGCGGGATCGACCTTTCGGTGACGATGATTGCCACGGGCGCGGCCTATGTGGCCGCCAACCAGTCGCCCAACGGCGCGGCGGTCGCCATTCTGCTGGGCATTGTGGTGGGGGTGGTGGCGGGCAGCATCAACGGCGTGGGCGTGACTGTCTTTCGGGTCAACCCGCTGATTATGACGCTGGCGATGTCGGGCATTCTGCTCGGCCTCTTCACCGCCTGGACGCAGACGATTCTGCAAGGCTCCACACAGGTGGCCGGGCTGATCAAAACCATCAGCGCCGGCGCGTTCTGGGACAACCGTATCCCCTACAGTGTGGTGGTCTGGGCGGTGCTTTCTCTGCTCCTCATCTGGCTGCTGCGGCGCACGGGCTGGGGGCGGCTGATCTACGCTGTGGGCGATAACGAAGTGGCTGTGCGGCTGGCCGGGGTGCGGGTTTGGCAGGTGCGCATCAGCGCGTATATCGTGGCCGGGATTCTGGGAGCCATCGCGGGTATTCTGCTGGCTGGGCGCACAGGTGCGGTCGATCTGCAACTGGCGAGCACCTTTCTCCTGCCGTCCGTGGCCGCCGCGGTGATCGGCGGCACGTCGATCTTTGGCGGGGTGGGCGGCTATGCAGGCACAATCCTCGGCGCGCTGATTCTGAGTGTGCTCAATTCGATTTTGACTTTTCTCAATGTGGGGCAAGCGATCCAACAGGTGGTCTACGGGTTGATTGTGCTGGCCCTGGCCTGGGGTTATGCGGGGTTGACGCGGCGGGGGTAGAAGCAAGATTTTTATGTCCAAAAAGGAGAAAATTATACACGAAATCGGCGTTGCCGTCCCGCTGTCGGGGTGATGGGGTCTTCCCCGACCAAATCGCGGGACTTCGCTGAACGGATGGGCATTCCCCAAAGCCGCTGGTGACTTTTCCACGCCGCCCTTCTTCCCCACCTTCGCCGAAGGCCACCGGGAGATCGTCCTCTGCGAGGCGATTCTGCGAGGCGATTTTGAAAAGCCACGAAGAGCAGCGCTGGATAAATGTGACCGCTGACCGCTGACGGCAGACGGCCCGGTAAGCGAGAGATCGGCCCCTCTTGCGGTCCGTCGTCCGCCGTCTGCTGTCTCTTACTTTACATTCCACAAAGGAGTCCATCACAATGCAACTCGGATTTGTCAGTGCGATTTTGCCGGAGCTGTCGGGCCAGGAAGTGATGCAATTTGCCGCGGGTAATGGCTTTGACTGTGTGGAGGTGATGTGCTGGCCCAAAGGCAAGGCCGAGCGCCGTTATGCCGGGGTGACGCACATTGACGTGGAGAATTTTGGCAAGGCCGAGGCCGCGCAGGTCAACGGCTGGCTGGGGGAATCGGGCGTCAGCATCAGCGCTCTGGGCTACTATCCGAATCCGTTGACACCGGATTTGGCCGAAGCGCAGGTTTATATTGACCACATCAAAAAGGTGATTCTGGCCGCGGAAGTGCTGGAAATCGGCGTCGTCAACACATTCATCGGGCGGGATTGGCAGAAATCCATCGACGCCAACTGGCCGCGCTTTCTGGAAGTCTGGCGACCGCTGATCGCCTTTGCCGAGGAACACAGCATCCGCATCGGCATTGAGAATTGCCCGATGGCCTTCTCCAATGACGAATGGCCCGGCGGCAAGAACCTGGCAATTGCGCCCGCGGTTTGGCGGCGGATGTTCAACGACATCCCCAGCGACAACTTCGGCCTGAATTTCGACCCCTCCCATCTGGTCTGGCAGCAGATCGACATCGGCCAGGCCATCCGGGAATTCGCCGGAAAGTTCGTCCACGTCCACGCCAAAGATGCGCGGGTGGACAAACACCGGCTCTACGAAGTGGGCATTCTGGGCACGCCTCTGCAATTCCACACACCCAAACTACCCGGTCTGGGGGATGTGGATTGGGGGCAGTTCTACTCCCACCTGAGCGACGCGGGCTATGACGGACCCGTCTGCATCGAAGCGGAGGATCGGGCCTACGAAGGCTCACTGGAACGGCGCAAGGCATCGCTGGTGCAGAGCGGGCGCTATCTGAAGAATTTCATGCCATAACCCGAAATATAGCCACGGATGAACGCTGATGAACGCTGATGAAATCTGCGTTTTTGTGTAACTGCTCAGGCCGGGAGAAGATTTTTGACTACTGAAAACACGGATCACACTGAAAACACGGATCACACTGAAAACACGGATCACACTGAAAAAAGCGAAGAGCTTCCGTCTATTCTCTGTTTTCAGTGGTTTTATTCTGAGAGCGGCTGAGCAGTTACGGCAACTACTACAAATGCGACTGTCGCACAAGAAAAGAGAATGATGGCTGAGCGTAAACTGCGGATTGACGTTGAAACTGACTGGACAACCGACATCGACACCCGCACCGCGGACGAAGAACCGTGGCTTGTCCTCATCCACAACGA
>Ga0209284_10005748_pt1 | contig 12545 bp, 14 predicted proteins | sample FRY03_FD_187211 | JGI IMG/M metagenome (GOLD analysis project Ga0209284, IMG submission 187211) | Freshwater microbial communities from Lake Fryxell liftoff mats and glacier meltwater in Antarctica - FRY-03 (SPAdes) (version 2) | ecosystem: Environmental > Aquatic > Freshwater > Ice > Glacier... | reverse complement strand
TTTCGAGGATTGCGCAACAGTCTGCGGGTTCACGTAAACTTGAATCGCAATCTGGACGCAAAGAGTCGGCTGTTGCGTTGGCGCAGCAGAGGGCGGGCGGCGAAGATAAGCTTCGTGTCGGTGCTTTTAGTGCTTTGCAGCAAATGTTGAACGATATCGCTACACAAACCATCGGCGTGAAGGGTGCCGCGGCGAATGCGAAACGTGCTTTTGAAGATAAACTGTTTGATTTCGCCGGGCAAGACCCTGGTGTGACGCCAGATTTTATTCCGACAGATACACCTGCGCATTTGTTGCCGAAGTTGGCCACGCCTACGGTCACGGCAGGGTCGACACCGGCGGGAACGAAAGTGAAGAGTGCCGAGAAGCCCCCACCTGCCGGCAAGGGTTTGCATTGGGTGAAGGTTGGCAATTCCTGGGTCTCAACAAAGAATAAGAAGTAACTATGGCACAACAAGTTGACCCACAAAAAATGTTGATGCTGGCCACCGCATTGGTTAAAGCTGGCGTCCCGGTTTCGGAAGCATACAAGATTACTGGGCTTATCCCCGACGCCGGGGCGCCAGAATCCGAACAGGACATCTTCGGCTTTCATATGAGGTTTTCGCAGCAGGTTGACTCCGACCCCGATTCGTCGAATTACCGCAAGCAGATTGCGCGTGACGTTTTTGATGGTGTTCCAATGTGGAAAATCGAAGAGCGAATCAAGAAAGCACAAAAAGATGGCTTGATAGACAAGAACGATAAGATTACGGACTGGTTCGCTGATGCCGTTAAATTGGAAAACGAATTTGTCGGATATACGAAAGCGATGAAGGCAAATAAGGACAACAGCGTCGCCGCCAAATACGGTATCAACGTTAAACCCGGCGACGACTTTTCCGACCAACAAATTTTAGACATGAACCCTGGGGTGGCACAAAAGTTGGCCGACCACGCTAGAGCGAACCGAAAGGCCACCCCTGTGGCTACCCCTGTGGCGAACGCCAAAGAGACCGCCGCAGACACTTTGGGGGCCCGTAGCGATGCGGCCAAAGCGACCACCGCGACAGCGTTAAAAAATCTTACAGCCGCAGGAATCGACCCCACGGCACGAGCGCAAGCGAAGAGTGCGTGGCAGGCCGCCAAAAAGGTTAGCGACGGTTTTGATAAAGAATTGAAAAAGTTTGATAAAGAATTGAAAAAGAACAAGGACCATCTAAAGGCTTTAGAGAAAGCGGCAGCGCCCGGAGTGTGGACGGCGAAACGTGACGTAGCGAAATGGACGCAAGGCGTGAGTGACCGGCAATATCGTTATGATGCGGCTTTGAAAAATTTCCAAAATGACCCGACGAAAGATTTCAATCTGATTGCACTCAGAAGATTCAAAGGAGAACTAGACGTCTACAAGGCACGCAACGACCCGAAGAAGACCGCCGCGCAGGGCGTTGTGGATGCCAACCAGGCGCAGTTTTCGCCGGTTGCTGCCGCTACCCCCGCCGCGTCTACCCCTAGTCCCGTTAGGTCTGGTGGGGTTGACACGATGACCCATCTTGTTACGCAAAGGTTGCGCCGAAACGCCGCCGCTCAAGGCGATGACCCGTTTACTCGTGCCGTCATCCAATTCGCACTCAGCAATGCGGGCGTCGAAGGAAAATTGAAGAGGCCCTAAAAGGACATGGCTTCCGATGATACCGCTTTTAAAAAATACTCAGCGAGTATAGGTTCGACCACCCAGGCTGCTGCCCCGGTTCGCGCCAAGGCCGTGATTGGTGGCGTTGACTCGTATGGCGCGAGTTTGCGTGCTGCACCGACCGAAGAAGGTTTACGCGCTAGCAAAAAGGACGTATCTGTCCAATCGAAAGTTTTAAGTGCCCTAGGGAAGGGCGTATCGCCTTTAACCAAGGGCGTACTACCAACTGTCATGCAAATATTGACGATGCCCAGAAACATTGTTGTATCCACCACCCGCGAATTAGTCGACTTAATGGACAGTGACCCCAACACGAAGGCATCTTTTTCCGATTTTGGTAAACAGGCTGTCGACAGGTCATACGGATTTGGCAAAGCATTTCCCGTTGAAGGATGGAAAGGACGCTTCATCGGATTTTTCGGTGACGTCCTACTCGACCCGTGGACGTACGCCACCCTAGGTGGCGCCGTCCCCGCGAAAGCCGTCCTAAAGGGAGTTCTTGCTGCGGATGGTAGCAAAATACTTGCCCGTAGCGTTATCGGCAAAACTGTTGCCGGACGTGAAGGCGCACAAAAATTGGCTGACTTTTCTTTCAAACGCATGAACGAAATGGTAGAGGCCGGCGTACTAAAAATGACATCGAAAGAAATAGATGTCGCCCACGCCCTGATAGCCAACCAAGGGAAACGGGCACTCACAAAAGACCTGCAGTTCTTGGCGGACGATTTGGGGTTGCGTGGTCCTGGTGTATACTATTTTGGTAGTCGGGTCCGTATCCCTGGTACGGGCGCTATTGGCAAGGCCGCAGAAATGGGGTTGGGTAACGCACGACAGTTCGCTGTTGGTACCCGTGTCGGTGCCGCAATCCAAAAAGGTACCACCCCCAAAGGAACGTCGCGTCTACAAAACTTTGGTCCCGACGCGATACGCGACATGCGCATCGGTTTACGAAATGGCACGTTGAATGATGTGGATGCACCGATTGCCCGTGCCGTTTTGCATTCTGATGATGCTCGCAGACTAGAAATTTCGTCTGTTTTGAATGATGTTGAAACGGAGATGGGTCGTATTACGCACGGCCCTGACCATTCAGAGTTCACAGGTAGCGTTCGTCGCCTGTTGGATGGTCGTACCGCAAAAGCGAACTATGATGCCGCTTCACCGGCCGAACGGGCGCTAGCGGATAAATGGCGTCCTCTGCTGGACCAGATGCATGATACGGCGAATGTCCGTGCCGAATCGTTGGGTGGCAAAGTTAATAAGGTTGAAAACTATTTCCCCAGAGCGCACTCCGCCCAATGGGAAAGAGAAACTTTGAAAAAAGGGCAAGAAGCAATGGACGTGATGAGCGGTAGGCCGATGCTCAACGACGCGTCACGTGTCTCCTCCAACTTTCGTTCCCGCGACCTTGGACCAGGTGACGAATGGTTTGGTTACACCATCCAGGACACAGACGACTTGACGGTCGACTTCTTCAACCAGATAGCCATCGACAGTAAGAAAGTCGACTACAACGTTTTTGAAACCGACATGACAACCGCGATGGCGAAATATGCCAGAAGTTTCTCTGAACAGATGGGGCTGTACAAGCAACTCGAAGATTTGACGGCGAACGGACCCGGTCTGATGGCGCGGATGGGTCAACAATTTGGGATGGACCCCGTCTACCGCGAAGAAGCCATCATCAAAGGACCCCAAAAGGCTTTAGCCGACGCATTCAACTCGCTTGTGAATGCCAATCAGGCGGTACGCGGAACCGTGAACGCTGTACGTGACGAACTGGGTGCTGTGCGTAGCGCGACCATCGACAGTATCGATGAGATTACTAATGGTTTGACCCGTCAGTTTGATGCGGCGGCATCAACGGCTACGCCGTTCGATGCCACCGAACTGGCCACGTTGGAAGCAAGATTGTTGGAAGTCGATAAACTGTTGCGCAGTAAAACCGCGGGACAGGTATCGCCGGAATTAACTTTGCCCGGCCCAACTTTGTCGAAAGGTCCCAGACGGCCTTTTCGGGTGGGTAAAGATAACGCTGCCGACATTCTTGTTAAAGAGAAACACGTTGCTGCGTATGCGAAAGGTAGCGGCTTCCTTGCGGGACGTCACGCGGAAGCAGCCGACCAGATTGCGTTGGGTTCCGAATTCCTAAGGAGAGTTCAGACCGTTGGTGGGGCACCCACAACGGTTGACAACATTTTTTTGGCGCAGGTTGATGCGGAGGCACGTTTCTGGGAGAGTGCCGCGAAATTGACGGATACCGAGATACGTCAAAGGTTTGCCAGAGGCGTAGAGGGGATGTTGAATACGGGCGAAATGATTATCGACGACACCGGGCGGTTAATCAATAAGGTTACTGGCGAAATAGGCGAACCAAATCAGATAGGTTTAGTTATCAAAGACCAGATGAACGCGGGATGGGATACACTGTCAGAAACTTTCCCTGGGATGCAGGCCGTCCCGGAGTTGAAAGCAATCTGGAACGCTGTCGCCCGACTGGATGACCCTATTTTCGTTCGCAAGATGCAATACGTTTTTGGTGACGCGTTACGTTTCCACAAAACGTATGCCACGCTTAGCCCTGGTTTCCATGTGCGTAACTTTGTGGCCAACGCGTTCACGTGGCTGGCTGGTGACGTCTCAATAGATTCGATGCGTGTTGGAACACCACTATATTTCAAATGGCGTACCGCGAACAGGAATGGCATGAAATGGAATGATTGGGTAAAAACCCAATCGAAGGTACATCAGGAAGCGTTGCAGATTGCACACAAAGCGCAACTCGGTTCCGGTGGCGGCGTGTTCACCGCCACCTTCAAAGAGTCGAAAGCGCTTCGAGGTGGAGGCAAATTCGGTGCTGCAGTTGAAAACAAGGTAACCAAGGCGTCACAAGAACTCGGCCAATCATCCGACAACTTCAGCCGTTTCGTCATGGGCTTCGACAGCGGCATGAAAGGTATGGACGTCGGACTGGCGACCGCCCGTGTCCGACGCTTTTATTTTGACTATGAAGACCTATCGACTGTGGACGAGTACATGAAACAGATAGTCCCTTTTTGGATATGGACCACCCGCAACCTGAACTTGCATGTACAGAACATGTGGCTTAACCCGCGGCCATACGCCATCTATAACAATTTGAAAGAAAACTTCCGCGACCAGTACCCTGGCTACGAAAATGATTTCGTCAAAGAAAACGGCGGCTTCAAACTGCCCGTCGGAGAAGGCGTATTCGCGGTACCCGATTTAGGGTTCACTCGCGTCAGTGAACAACTAGGGCAACTCAAGTCGGTTGGCACCGAAGGCGCTAGCCTTGCCGAGCGACTAGGGTACGTCAACAACTTTGCCCCCATATTCAAAGTGCCTATCGAGCAGGCGTTAGGCCGCAGCGTATACACTGGCAAAGGGTTTGATACTGACAAAAACGTTTTCACTGACAGCAGCATCGAGGCACGCGTTTTGGCCGGTTTGAAAGCGTTCATTCCAACCGCCAACCAGTACGACAGACTGTTCAACACGGAAGGCGGCACACAAAGAAACGCCTGGATGTCCTACCTTGGTTCGCCGGTTAAAATCTATAAACCGGGCGGCTAACCTTCGTAAGGGTCGATTCCCGCTTCACCCAGCGAAGCTTCCAACATTTCGACAATCCCCGACACAAACCGAGACAACATTATTGTTGACGCTTTATGACGTTCCGTGCTCGCTAAACGCCACACTTTACAAAACGTTACAGCATTCTCATGCGAAATGCTCATCGCAATATGTGTACCGTTTTCGGTACGACGAATAATTTCTTCCGCATCACTAGCCATTGACTCGAACTGTATTTTCGGGATTATCGACGTAATCCAGTCATCCCCGTCATCCATCATCGTCATCGTAAATACCCATTCTGTCGCGTACGACCTTGTTGGTTAATAAATGTTCTTTCAAATTATCGTATGCTTTATCACGCAAACGCATTGTGTGCGGTTTGGACACCCCCAACCGTTTAGCTAACTGCCCTAAAGACAACCGTTCCGTATTGATACCGTGAATAATGAAACGGTCTTGCTCCGACAACAAATCCATGCATTCCGCAATCGCCTCACGCAACGGCTCTTTCTCCTGTGCCGATTCGACTGGCTCGCCAAACGGTAAAGTTTCCATCAGCGCCTGCATCGGATTATCGGGAATATGCGTGCTGGGGTTACGGGCAAAGTTTTCGGGGTCTGAAGAAACCTCGTAGCGACTCACCACAAAATTAGGGTCTCGTCTATTTCCCATGATTACATCCTTTACGCGTCATATGCTGGGCTAATCATTAAGTCAAGAACTTCGCTGGGTTCTAGAAGAAATCCGCGAGTCGGATTAGAAGAATTTGGTACAAACGTTCTCAACCGTGACTTCGGCAAATTGTTGACACAGCGCTTCAACCGTGCAACCGACACCACTGACATTGCGCCATCTAACGTATAAACGTAACACCACCACTCCGCCTTCGTGACCGCCAACCCCGACGGCTTCCACCCGGTTTTGCGTGGATTCTGCGACATCTCCACCACCCAACGCCCGTTACGCCACCGGTCGGTTTTAACCTCCACGGAACCGACTGTGACTGCCTCAAGGAATGTTCTTGCTAGTCCTTCGCCGGATTGTCCATAGGACAAGTCGGCGGACCAGCCTTGAGAGCCTGGGGCTGCCGGAATATCGTGGTCGCTATTTTTCATAAGGTTTTATAGTTTCCTTTACAATTGGGGGTCATGTAACACACTTTACGGCTTGTAACTGCGTATTGCAAGCATTGGGCGCATCGACGCCAGCAAGTTTTGCCGCGCAACGGATATCGTGCACAAGACTCGCACAAAGTATGTGGCGTCTCATTTGGGCAGACGATACACTTCATCCTTTTTTCTCCACATACAACCAACGCACCTGACGGTCATCATCGAATGCCACACCGTTCAACGCATCCAAAATTGCTTTCGCATAATTATCTAGGTCACCGCGCAACTTCGACGGCAACCATCCTCGAAGTTCTTCGATAGTTAAATCGAAACCATCTTTGTCAAGAATGATTCTGACCGAAATAGGCAAACCTTCAAAATCTGTGGCGTTCGGGGAACCCCGATATGCCCCCGCGACCTGGCTCTCGTAGAGAGCGGTCGCGGCAGGTGTAAACACGTGCCCACGTCTAGACATCCTAGGTCTTTGCTTAACTTTTGGTTTGATGTTGAAATATTCCATAAATGTTTTGCGTGACGGTTCCATTGGAATGTCGGGGGCTTGACGTTTCTTGGTCATTTCTTTGCCTTCTTTGCTTTAGGGGTGAACACCATCGCCACAGAATGACGGGAATGCTTGTTGCATTCCGGCAAACCTGACAGCCGGACACCAACATCAATCGTTGTCCCACAACGCGGGCAGGTGTATAAACCTTTTTCGTACATCATTTTATTTATTCCTTTGAATATGTACATGAAACGGTGCCGACGTATACTCATCGAACCGTGCAGCAGTTTTCATCGCTTGAAGAATAACCGTTCTAACAACCGACGGCGTAACCGCCGTCTTCCAATTTCTCATCAACACTTCCATCGCCCCCATCCCGAAACCCGAACCTGAACCGACACCACCGAGACGCCCCTTGGAACGTGTCCAACAGTAATCCTCGTAGATTAGATACACCACGGCATTCACAACGACAACAATATGGGAGTCTTGTTGGGCGGTGTGTTGTGCGTCTTCGTGTGAGGTGGGCATCGAATACCCGTACAGGTCGAACGCCCCTCTCAGGGCGGGGATGAATGTTGCGGTGATAAAGTCATCCAACTTTTTACCGTGTAAAGAATCTTTACATGGTGGCGGACGAAAAGCGTGGTGCAGAATGTTTAACGCACGAACATCCCCGGCGCAACCAAGCAGATATGTACCGACCTCAGCAATTTTGTGTATGCCAATGTCGATGTATGGTCCTGTGGTGCGGGAGTCGCTGGCTACTACGGCAAAGCCGTCGCCCTGCCAAGTTAAAATTGTGGTCAAGACGATTCCTCTTTCAGCTGCCACTCACTCAGGTCGGTGTAGTTCGCGTTGACGCCAGCGCCCCTGCGCTGGTACGTCAACCCGCCGTCAACATAGATGCCGTTATCGGGGGGGACACAGTTGCATTGGACCCAATCGTGGCGATGTTTTGATTCTATGACGGTGTGGCAGTTGTGACATTCGGCCGCGTTTCTGACCAGCCGTTTCCGTGGTTCTGCTGGTGTGTCCATCCTAGTTTTCCCTCCCGTACGCCATGTTGACTATCTCCTGAATACGTTGCTCACCATCCTCACGGTCCGCAAACTTGCCCCACCGTTTATCTGCATCAAACACGACAAGATATGCATCCTGCAAACTACATCCATGTTCGTTCATATGGTAAGCCAATTTGCATAAAAGGTTAGAACGGTCTTTCCCCTCGAACGGGCCCTCACTGTGGATACGACGGGCATAAGGACCCGCCTTGTCTAGAGCGTCCTGTACTCTGAATGGGGCTGACCCGTACGCCATAAACTTTTCGGGTGGTAGCAGGACGGGTGGCACCCAACATTTTGCGAGTGCTTCTAACTCGTTTTTGGTTGCCGTATATTTGACAATGTTTGCTATCGCATCCTCTAGGGACATGGGGAGTTGGTCGCCGCGAATAAACTTGCGGTTGTTAAATGATTCGCCACCCCACCAACCCGGATATGGTAAACGAACATAGTTTCCCAGGGAGACTGCTGTGGTTTGTTTCGGGTTCACTTCGGTTGGGGGTATACCGCAAACTTCATGCGCTGCAAGGAACGCATACCGCATTGTGATTGCCGGTATTCGTCCGTCCGCGAAAACCCACACATGGTATCCTTTATCGGTTTTTTCGATTAACGGGAAAACCCCTTTCACTTGGAATGCCATCTGCAAATTGAATGCCATATCGACATCTTGGATGTCGATGTCGGAACAGCCCCACGACACCATCGAGTCGTCATCGAGCGGGTAGATGCCGATTGCTTCGTCGCCGTTCAGGTGACGTTTGAATGTGTCGCGTGTGACTACATTGCGCGCACAACCACCCGCCCATGTGCCCCACGCATCAGTTCTGCCTGCGAAGGCCAATGCGAAGCGGTCGATAATTTCATCTTCGGTATACATCAGATTCCTTTCTGGAGAATCGCATGGTCTAGAATAAGTTTGCCTGTTGCTGGACTTACGCAATTTCGTAACACTTGTCTTTTATTTTTCAATTTATATACAGACAGGTTGTACCCAAGCGCTTTTTGTAAATCGGGTATTTGGGCATACCTGATTTTTTCTTCTTTAGGTGCTTCTTGGGGCAATTTGAAGTTGGACCAATAAAGATGGCGATTGATTTTATGGGCTGGTATCAGAACGGGATAATAGGGGATGACGTTTTCCACGACGTATTGGCATTCAGCATGATATTGGAGGAACAAGATTTCTGCGTAAAGTTTCATGTCGGGATAATGTGCTTCGACGCCTCGAAAGCGAACGCCAATATTGAATCTGAAACTACTATGCGATTGACATGGGGGACTTGTCCAAATGAAATCAAACTTTCCATGATTGAGTCTCAGATATTCGTGTGCGTCACCAACGATGAGGGTGTCTTGAGGGAACAGGTCTGCGTAGACGGTGGCAATTTGCGGGTTGTATTCGACGGCAGTAATTTCGTGTTCATCTCCCCACAGTTTTCTGTTTCCGCCAATGCCGGCGTATAGATTGAGTATTTTCATTAGAAATCTTTTCCGTCTTGCCAACCCATAGATTCCTGTCTGTAGGAACGTGGTAACTCTCCATGCAAATCAGTCAACCGACCTGTTAACGGGTCTAACTCGAAATCAATATCATCAACAAGTTGGCCTGCCGGACGCTTATTTTTTAACAAAGAAACAGTCAAAGTGTTTTCATGCACTTTCTGCGCATAACGCAAACCTGCCAGACGGTCCTCTGCGCGGTCATCTTTTTTCCTACTGAGAGTTTCGACGAGTTCATGTATCTGTGATGCAATCTCATATTTTTTGCGGCGCACACCCAACACCATCGTTGCCTGCTGTTCCCCACCGTACGCGCCCGATGACATTGTTAGTTTCCGACCATCCGCACCAGAGGTGCGGCTGGTCTGATGAAGAACCATCAACGGTACATCATGGATGCGTCCAAACGCTTTCAACGCGTTCGCCTTATCGGGGACAGTCTCGCCGGCATCCACAAGGTCCAAGAAGTCGACTACCACCAGTTCTGGCGGGCGTCCCCATACCTCCGAAATTTCGCCGTAGCCTCGTTCCATGTCTGCCTCGTTCAACGGCTGGTCGAACACTGCGAGGTTCGGGAAAGATTCTTCTGCAGTGCTTCGTAGCAGGTCGACCGCTATTTGGTCGTTGCGTGCGACACGTGCTTCCAGTTCGCGGGCATCAATCTTGTGATGCATACACGTCAACTTTGTTAACACTAGTTGGCGCGGTTCGTCGGGTATAAATAGGGCAATATGTTTGTCACGGTTTTGTTCTAACATGTGCATTAACAGCAAAGTTTTTCCGCCGTGCGCGAACCCGATAACCATCGCCAGTTCGCCTGCGCCGATACCACGCATTTCTTCATCAATTTTTTTGATACCTGTATGGACGCGCTCACCCGGCGACTGCGCCCACCTGATATATTCGTCTGCCGCATCACTGAGCGGTTCGTACATTCTGAAACGGCCATCCGTAGGTGGCGGCGTGGCAGGTGTAAACCTGCCAGCCGCCGACCAACTAGCCGACATATCTTCGGCGCTAATTTGCATCAACGACCCCGTGGCGCCCAATATCCTTTGGCGTCCGCACCCTTTTCTGCAACCTGCTTGAACAGTGGGCGACGATTGGTGGCATTGGCGGTGTCACGATTATCGTAAACGAGTGTAACCCCGTCACGCTTGGCCGCAGTCAATAGCCATGCAGGCAGGTCTCCGAATTGTTCGCCTTTAACGGACAACTCGCCCGTGGAACCACCCGATGAAACTACTGTGCCGTTGAAACGGTCTTGCACCATTTGTACGACGTTGGCGGGCGCTTGGTCGGACACGTTGAATGTGTCATAGATTTTTTCTAATAGCATCCCAGTGATTTCTGGAAAGATGATTGCGAATTCACCCAATTTTGCTGTAGCGTCGCCATCTTTACCTACTAGGTCTGCCGCGATTTTTGCTGCGACTTGCGTGATGATTGCTCGGTCCTTATCCATACTGTATTTTCCTTTCGAATGCCAACGCTGATGCGCTGGACTTGCATTACCTAAATTGTGTGTGGGGTTGAGAGTACTGAGACTCTCTCAAGGCCAAGCCGACCCCACACACAAACCTATTGTATCACGCTGCAGTCAGTCATCCTCCACAATATCGGTGTCGATGTGGCGTCCGCGACACAAATTCCATACGGGACACCACTTCGAGGAACACAAAAAATGGGTGTGGTTAATCGGCCAACTAACCGTAGGGGCATACTTCTCCATCGTCAACACCATGTTCGCCATCGCAATCGCCTGCTCAACCACAAAGTCGCTGGAACCTTGGTCTCGTGTCACCGTCAAAATCTGTCCCGTGGATGACGCATTCCGAATCATGACACCGAACGAGAAATTGACGGGATATTCCGCCAACCCCAAATTGACTAGGGCCGTGGCATACACAGCGCTTTGGACATCCTGGGTTTGCTTTTCGTTGAACGAATATTTGCGTCCCGCCGTTTTCCAGTCCCACGCTTCGCCTTCGCAAACGTAGTCTGCTGTTCCTTCAAAATATAGGTCGTGATGTGTCGAGCCGTCTTTGGATGGTTGGACTCTTTCTACTTCACCAACTTTTACCGCAAACTTGAACTCGGTCATCCCGCCCCACGGTACGTGTGGCATGATGTCTTTAACCCACGCATTCGACATGGATGCAATGTGGGTGTTCCATAACGCGGGATTCGTATTCGTTACACGAATATCGAATCCGGTGTCCGCGATTTCTTTGTCACGCAACGCCGCAAAGGCAGCCACAGACGCTTCGGCTATATCTTTGGTTTCAATCAGGTTGTTTAAAACCATTTCGATGCCGGTATGTACTGACGTTCCCATTGCGGCACTGTCGTTGTACGATTTCATTTCTGGGTTCAACGTCGTCAGACGCAACCGTTCAGGGCACAACAGGAAATCTTTCAGCGAACTTTGTCGGATGTAAATTGCGTCTGTCTCTGGGTCAATTCTCATGCTGTCTCCTTCATCGCTTGGTTAAATCTTTTTTTTGCTAGCCTCAAACCTGATGAGAACCCGTTCCAAAAATCGGCTGCGTGGGTTGCGGTCAATTCCTCTTCGCTGGACATTTCGAGTTCATCTTGAAGCGTGTCTAAAAACATTTCTTTATCAAACACCTGATTGTCCTTTCTAGTTGTGAACATTGTTCGGGGCCCGCCCGCCCTAGGGCTTCGCCCGCAGGCGGCGGGACCCCCTTGGGGAAGCCCCACCCACCGCCGTCAGTCTATACACCAAATTTAACCATTTCCACCTAATTCCTCAGAATCTTTCGGAGTGTAACCCCACAAAGGCTGGTCGTCCGCTTTCAAAGCGTCTACAACCGTCTCTAGACAGCCCAAATAGCCTGCCGTGTCTACCGCGCTGTCACGATGCCACAACTGCTTTTCTAGGTTGGTTACCAGCCGACATTGCTTTAACACCGTCATAAACACGATGCACTGTGCCGGGCTTAGATAGACGCCTGTGAGTGCCTCGAAGACGTTGCTGACCCGTGTGTAGTCGTCGATGGCGTCGCCATACGTTTTGTTGCGTGCACCCGTTATCAGATTGTGGGCTTCCTGTAACACGGTTTCGGTTG
>Ga0209284_10005744_pt1 | contig 12555 bp, 13 predicted proteins | sample FRY03_FD_187211 | JGI IMG/M metagenome (GOLD analysis project Ga0209284, IMG submission 187211) | Freshwater microbial communities from Lake Fryxell liftoff mats and glacier meltwater in Antarctica - FRY-03 (SPAdes) (version 2) | ecosystem: Environmental > Aquatic > Freshwater > Ice > Glacier... | reverse complement strand
ACCTGCCCTTTAACTTCATGTCTTTCCGAAGCACAATTTCTTCATCTTTTAATTTGATGATATCATCCTTTGTTTTTAGTTCAGTTGAAAATTTTTCGTTTAACGATTTTTCAAGTAACTGTTTTTCAGTTTCTTTGTTTTTAAGGTCGTTTAACAAACTATCACGCTCTTTTTCAATAGCTTTCAAAGCTTCTGATACAGAAAGTTTTTTATCTATTTCAGCAATGTCAATTTTAGATTTCATTTCGGCTATTTGAGCTTCTTTCTTGGCTAGTTTATCAGCCATTTCAAGTTCACTTTTCGCTTTTAAATCACTTATTTCTCTGTCTTTTTTTGCTAATTCTGTTTGTATTGAGTTTTTAAGAGTCGCCTCAGCAAGCTTTATAGCGTTTACTTTTTCATTTTCAGCAAGGTCTAAACGTTTTTGTAATTCTTCCTCAAATTGATGGTCGCGAACTTGTTTTAATATATCAGCAAAACCTGCTTCATCAACTTTAAATGCTTTTTTACAATTAGGACAAATGATTTCGTTCATGTTTATATGGTTTTGTAATGGTAGAAATTGTTTAAATAAAATAATTGATGCTTGTAAACAGATTACTAGTGAGTTAATCTGTTTGTAAGAATTAGTTTGAGGTGCTTTTGAATAAAAAATATTGCATTAAACTTCTTTACCTATCTATTTTATATAAGACTCTTTTATATTTTGAGTAGGTAAGAGATGCTGCTTTTTAATCCTCTTTACTTTCCGTATCAGGTTTTTTATCTCTAGGACCTCTTTTGTAAATTACTAGACCGTTTAAAAAGTTTCTTAAAAATTGATCTCCACAGTTTTTATATTTCGGGTGATCTTCATTTCTGAATAAAGCCCCTAATTCACTTTCTGTAACTTTGAAATCAACTAACGACATAATCTTGACAATGTCTTCATTTTTCAGTTTCAAAGCCACTCTTAATTTCTTAAGGATATCGTTATTTGTTAATGCCATAATCTTTTTCTTACTTACTAAAAACAAAAAGAGCAACAAAATCATTAAATCTTGTTGCTCTTATCGCTAATTTGCTAAAACTATAAAACCTAAATTACAACTATGAATTGTATGAGACAAATTTAAGTCATTTATTTAAAACGGCAAAATATTTTTTTACTTTTTTTTACTTTTTATATTTATTACCCCAAAGTTGCTCAATTTTAGCAGCTATTTCTTTTTCTTTAGGATTATCACTTGGGATATAAAAAGTTGAATGCTTTATCTCTTCAGGTAAAAAATCTTGTTGTATGAAATTATTTGGAAAGTCATGTGAATATTGATAGCCTTTTCCATAGTTTAAATCACGCATTAATTTAGTTGGTGCATTTCTAAGAGGAAGGGGAACAGATAAATCGCCTGTTCTTTTAACTTCTTCCTGAGCTCTATTTATTGCCATATAGGCTGCGTTTCCTTTTGGTGAATTGGCAAGGTAAATTGTGCATTGTGAAAGTATAATTCTTGCTTCAGGAAAACCAATAACTTCTACCGCTTTAAAGCAATTTGTTGCCATTAATAATGCGTTTGGATTAGCTAAGCCAATATCTTCAGAGGCTGAAATAATCAATCTTCTAGCAATAAATTTAGGATCTTCACCACCTTCAATCATTCGTGCTAGCCAGTAAACAGAAGCATTTGGATCGCTTCCCCTAATAGATTTTATAAAAGCTGATACAATATCGTAGTGCTGTTCCCCGTCTTTATCATATTTGGAAAGACTTTGTTGTGCTCTTTCTAAAACGATTTGATTTGTAATTTCAATTTCAACTACATTGTGAAATGTGCCGATAATAATTTCAAAAACATTTAATAATTTGCGAGCATCTCCTCCTGATAAAGATAAAAGTGCTTCTGTTTCTTTTAAAATTATTTTTTTTGCTTTTAAAGTTGTGTCTTCCTTTATCGCTCTTTCAAGTAGTTTTTGAAGGTCTTCCTTAGAATGTTCTTTTAATGTATAAACTTGACACCTGGATAATAATGCCGATATCACCTCAAAAGAAGGGTTTTCAGTTGTTGCGCCAATTAAGGTGATTGTTCCTTTTTCAACAGCACCTAATAACGAATCCTGCTGTGCTTTAGAAAATCTATGGATTTCATCGATGAATAAGATTGCACCTTTTCTATCAAACATTCCACTGTTTTCAACTTTTTGGATTACTTCACGTACATCTTTTACTCCAGAAGATATAGCGGAAAGTGTATGAACAGGAATTTTTAAATGGTCGGCAATCAATTGGGCTAAGGTTGTTTTTCCTACTCCTGGAGGTCCCCATAAAATCATAGAAGGTACAAATCCAGCATTCAAAGCTCTTCTTAGCGAAGCGTCATTGTTTAATAAATGTTGTTGACCAATGTATTCATCCAGTTTTTTAGGACGCATTCGCTCAGCTAATGGTGATTGCATTTGTTTTAATTATATCTTGGGTTTATTGTAAAATCAGCTATTATTTCAAATTTTCCGCCTTGTTTTTTCAAATATTTATTCCAAGTTTGAGTCAATTTACTTGAAAATAAATCTGACTTTTTACCTAGATTAACTACAATCCAACTGTTTTCATTTATTTCGTTTTCAAGTTGATTAACTGTCCAGCCAGAATATCCTACGAAGAATCTAACCTTTTGAATTAATTTTTTATTCTCACTTAATAACTTTGAGAGTGTTTCAAAATCCCCTCCTAAACAAATGTTATCCTTTATTGGTATTGAATTTTCTAAAACATCTCCTAAAGTATGTAGGAAATAAAGATTGTCTTTATCAATTGGACCTCCAATAGTTAATTGCGTTTCTATATCAGGGAAGTTATCGCCTAGGTCTTTCAGGTTGATAGGCAGGAAGTTATTCAATACAAATCCGTAACTTCCATCAGCATTGTGTTCACATAAATAAACCATTGATCGCCTAAAATAGTCTTCATCCATGAAAGGGTCGGAAAGTAAAACTTTTCCTTTTGCTGGCTTTTCTGAATTTTTAAAAGATAAATCAATCATTTATTACTGTTTTTGCGAATTTACGAAAAAACTTTAAAAGCTTATTTCAAGTTGTAATAGTTAATAAGAATGTATTTTTTTCTATCTTTGTAAAGAATGTTAATTCTTTCGAAATTATTTTTTTTTAAAACAATTGTTTTTTTCTAAGGGTTACCAATAAATCATTTATACATTAAAAATTAATTATGGGAAAATCTCAAGAAACTTGGAACAAAAAAGAAAAAGAAAATAAAAGAAAGAAAAAGAAAGAAGATAAAGCGAAAATAAAAGAAGAAAGAAAGGCAAATGCTGGAACTGGTTCTTTTGAAGAAATGCTTGCTTATGTTGATGAAAATGGAAATTTATCTTCAACACCACCAGATCCATTAAAGAAAAAGAAAGTTATTGCTGAGAACATTGCATTAGGTGTTCCGATAAGAGAAGAGGCTGATGAAAACGATGGTTTAAGAATTGGTACAGTTACTTTTTTCGAATCTTCAAAAGGATATGGATTCATTAAATGTCAAGATTCTCAAGAAAGTATTTTTACGCACATTAATGGACATTTAGAAGAGATTAAAGAAGGTAATAGAGTTTCTTTTAGAACTGAAAAAGGACCAAAAGGATTGAATGCAATTGAAGTTAAAAAAGCATAATCATTTTATTGGAAGATGTTAAGTAGAATGATGAAAATTAAAGTTGTTTTTAGTTTAGCTATTGTTTTATTTACATCTTGTTCTGAAAAAGAAAAACCTAAAGTTGAAGTTGATTGGACAAAAGAACGTTCGATTGAACTGAATAAAGAAATAGCTTTAGAAGAGAAAATTAATATCAAGTTATTTTTGGAACGTCATAAATCATGGAAAATGATTGAGACTGGTACAGGACTTCAATATTTCATTTATGAAAAAGGTGAAGGTGATTTCGCTTTAGCTGGAATGAATGTTGATATCCGCTATAAGGTAATGACTTTGGATGAAAAAGTATGTTACGAAACAGCAAGCGATGAAGTTCTTGAAATTAAGATTGATCATAGTGAAAGAGAGTCAGGACTTCAAGAAGGATTAAAAAAAATGAGGGTGGGTGATAAAGTTAAAATGATTGTTCCTAGTCATTTGGCTCATGGATTAACAGGTGATTTTAATAAAATCCCACCATTAACACCAATTCTTTTAGATGTTGAAATAGTAGAGATTTTATGAAGAGCATGAAGCAAAGTATTATTTATGGATTTTTCCTTACATCTTTTTTGACCGTAAGTTGTTCTTCTGAAAATGGTGTAAAGTCAAAAAAAGAATCTAATGTTACTGAATCTTCTAAAACAGGAGAGGCTAAAGATTCTTTAGAGACAATCATTTCATCAGAGAATAAAAAAATTGAAAAAACTAAAATATTTGACAATGGAATTGCTATCTCTTGGATTGAAAGAGGAGAAGGTCCTCTAATTAAAGATGATGAAGTTGTTAATATAGATTTTAAAGTATCGCTTAAAAATGGTAAGGTAATAGATGGTAATCATTTATGGAAAAAGGAAACATTTCCTTTTATGGTTGGTTATCAAATGCAAACAAAAGGTTGGGATTTTGCTTTAAAACATTTAAAAGTTGGTGATTTTGTAACTATTAAAATTCCTTCAAAACTGGCTAGAGGAGAACAAGGGATTAAGCAACAGGGTGAAAAAGAGTGGTTTGTTCCACCAAATTCAGATAATTTTGTAACGCTAAGAGTGGTTAGCAGAATGGAGCCTACAAGAGTTGTCGATGGCAATAAAGTATGGGTTTTTGAAGAAAGCAAGAAAAGTAAAATTGCTTTTTCTGAAAATAATGCGATTCAGTTTCATAGTATGATTAGCACGAAAAGTAATCCTTTCTACTATAATTCTTATAGAGAAAACGACCCTTATACGCTATATATTACAGATAAAGGAATTGTTCCAGGATTGAAAAAATCGTTAATAAAAGCTAAAAAAGGAGACCGTATATTGGTTCTGCTTCCGGCTTCTGAAGCTTATGGAGCAAAGGGATTAGAGGGAATGGTTCAACCAAATGAAAATTTATTCTATAACATCTTAGTGATGGATGTACTCGATAAATAAATTGATTTGACTATCTTTGTTTTTCATTTTTTAAATTAATTACTAGCTTTTAGTATTCTATAATTCTTATTAATGTTGAAGTCTTTTTTTACCTTTCTTTTAGTATGTTATTCTTTTTTTAGTTACTCCCAATTTGCTTTGGATACTGTAAAAACAAAGAAAGGAGCAATTGTTCTTTTTAGTAATAATACCTGGAAATATGTTCTGGAAGAGTCTTTTGATGGGATTCTTAATGGATATATTAATTCTCGTTTAAATCCAGACACTACTGTTGTTTTTCCTAGAGACTGGAATAATGACGTTTGCTATTCTAAAGATTATACTCACTTACTTTCTTCAATGAAAGATACGATATGGATTTGTGTAAACAATGAATTTGATGATAAGTTTTGCATTCCTTTTAATGGAGCGGTAACATCTCGATATGGATACAGAAAAGGCAGGTATCACCAGGGAATTGATATTGATGTAGAGGTTGGAGATACTATTCGTGCTGCGTGGTCAGGAAAAGTGCGGTATTCTAAGTTTAATGATGGTGGTTTTGGGAATTTAGTCATTATTCGACACTATAATGGTTTAGAATCTTATTATGCCCACTTAGATCAATTGCTGTGTGCTCCAAATCAAGAGGTGAAATCAGGTGATGTAATAGGTTTAGGAGGTAATACAGGACATTCATTTGGTTCTCATTTACATTTTGAATTAAGGTTTTACGATGCACCTATTAATCCTGAAGAGGTTATTGATTTTGAAAATCATGTATGTAAAGATGAAAATTTATTAGTACACAAACATTTATTTACACCAGGGGTAAAAGCTTCTGATTATGGAGGTGGAACAAAGGTTCCAAGATCAAGTACGGTTACTGCTCCTGCCAAGAAATACCACAAAGTTAGAGCAGGGGATACCTTATCTTCAATTGCAACGAAGAATAATACTACTATTTCTCAATTGTGTAAGCTAAATGGTATTCGTCAAAGCTCTGTTATTCAGATTGGAAGAAGTCTAAGAGTTCGATAGGTTTGTAAAATACAATTGTCTGTTTATTCTTGTAAATTTCTGTTTATTCTGTTTTTTAATTGCGTTTAATTCTTAGAGATAGTGATTATTCTTAATTTATAACCCATAGTGCTAACATTGCTGTCATGTCGCTGTATTCTTCGGAGAATGCTCCGTCAAGTTTTCCAAATTTATTCTTAAATTCCATAAAATATTGTCTTGCTTTTTTATCACCTGAAATTGTTGCAATTAATAGTTTATTTACAATTACCTTTTTACTGTCGTCAAGACCCGGTTTTGCCGTTTCATATAATTTTAAAACTGCTAGGATTTCATCTTGGTTATATTTGCGTATTTTTCGATTAACTAAAAGTTTTCTAAAAATTTCTTATCCATTGAAATATATATAATCTGTTGCCCAAACAGTTTCTTGATATTTGAAATCTTTGATTCTGTCCTAATTTCAATACTTTGACCATAAAGAGTCGAGTTTTCAGTCTTACCATGTGATTGTGAATATCTAATTGGATTGTTATATTGAAAAACAATCGAAGTAGAGTTACTACCAATAAGACCGCCTTTGTTATTTTTTAATTCTAGTATCGGAATAAAACTAAATTGATGATCTACTTTAGTAAAAGTATGTTTAGAGTTATTTAAGGCATTGTTAATAATTACACTTCTTGCCGAGTCAAGGTTCAGTCCATAGAAAAAGGTAGTGCCAATAGATTCATAAGGTATTTTCGGTTTCTAACAATAAACTCTTTCTGATATCAAGCCGATAAAAAGGAGAAAGATTAATCTGTACTTATTGGTACTTAGTTTCATTATTAATTCATATGTAGATAAACTTTGCAAATCGTGTCTATTCCTTCTTTAGACACAGTTATCGTTTTACAATTTATCACTCAAAAGCTATTTTGTTAGTCGTGTTCTATTAAAACATGAAATTAAAACAATTCGTGAAGTTCTTTTTTCAATATTTTCACACTTACTTCTGTTGGAATATTTTTAAGTTCACTAGTGATTTCAAAAATCTTATTTGCTAATTCAGTTGCAGAAGCAGTGTTTGTTAGTTGACTTCCTGCCAAGTTTATAATTTTAACGATTTCTTCTTTTGCATTTTTAACTGTTTCCCAACTTTCAGTTGATATAAAAATTTGTTGTGCAATATTATGCTCAAATTCTTCTCTTATTGCTTTTAATAAAACGCTTTGCATATCCTTTGCTGTCAATGAAGCAGAATGATTTCTCATTACTAAACTATTTGGACTAATACGTTCCAATAAAAGAATGATTCGCTGATAGGCTTCTACTCGGTTTGGAAGAAAAAAGTTTTGTCTGTCTTTTCTTAATTCTAATTTTAATTGAACAACTTCTTTATCTGACTGCTTCTTTAAAAAAAGATAAATAACTAAAAAGAAACTGATGTTCGTAATCAATAAAATACTAATAAATAATACACTTTCCATAATTTTCATGTTTTAGACAAACCTACATATTTTTTTCTAAATTTCATCTTTGGGTTATGCTGAATGATGTTATAAAATCAACAACCCACTTTCCCTTAATAATGAAAAAGCTTCACTTTGTATAAATTGGTCGAATTCTTTTAGTTGAGATTGTTTGTGATTATTTTCCATTTCTTCAAAGGTTATCGTTTTAGATTCGCTTTTTAAAATTGAATTAATTAAGGTTTGAACCCAAATCCCTATATCGACTTTCATTTTAATAACAATTTTTTCTTTAAGGGTGTTTACAATTAACTTACTCATCTTAATCTCTTTACCTTTTTTAGAAATTGTGTAGAATTCAATCTCAGGAACTTTTGAAATCCAAACTAATTTTGAAGTTTCTTTGAGTTTGGTTTGATTCTCTTGTGTAATCGTATTGTAAATGTGTTCGTTATGAATCGTTGTTCTAGGTATGTTAAAATTAAACCAATTTTGAAGTGGTACATCAAATCCTATGGAATGCATATAGTTAAATAGCGACTTTTTAAGACCTTCACTGAACTGATCGTGCTGAACTCCGGTTTCGTCATAATGTATTAGGTCATTGTTGGCAAATGTACTTTCAGGAGTTTTGTTTTTAACATTGAATTTTTCAGGATTTAATCCTACTGGACTATGTGCTGTCATTGCAAATTGATGCCAAAATCCTGATTGAATGATTCCGTTTTCAAATAATTGGCGAACTATTTCGAGTGAATCAATTGTTTCTTGAACTGTTTGAGTTGGAAATCCATACATTAAATAGGCGTGAACCATAATGCCTGCATCAGTGAAATTAGAAGTAACTTTTGCTACTTGTTCCACCGTAACTCCTTTATCAATTAGTTTTAGTAGTCTATCAGAAGCGACTTCAAGTCCTCCAGATACAGCAATGCAACCTGAGTATGCTAATAATTTACAAAGGTCAAGTGTAAAACTTTTTTCAAAACGAATGTTTGTCCACCATACGATTTTTAATTTTCGCCTTATGATTTCTAAAGCTACTTCTTTCATTAAAGCTGGAGGAGCTGCTTCATCTACAAAATGAAACCCAACAGTACCAGTTTGTAGAATTATTTCTTCGATGCGATTAACGATGACTTTTGCGGTAGTCGCTTCGTAAACTTTTATGTAGTCTAATGAAATATCACAGAATGTACATTTTCCCCAATAGCAACCGTGAGCAAGGGTTAATTTATTCCATCTCCCATCACTCCATAAGCGGTGCATTGGATTTGCTATTTCAATAACAGATAAATATTTATCGAGGTATAAATCACTATAATCTGGCGTTCCTACATCTTTTTGCTTGAAATCAGCAAGTTCAGATCCATTGATATAGTTGATTTTACTATCTATAAGCGTAAACGTTCTTTTCAGTTGTGCTAATTCTCTTTTTCCGTTTAGGTGTTGAAGTATATTTAAAAGAGGAGCTTCTCCATCATCAAGTGTTATAAAATCGAAATATTCAAAGACTTTTTCTTCTTTTAAGGTTCTCAGCTCAGTGTTAGCGTATCCACCTCCAAAAACAATTTTTAGTAAAGGATGCTGTTTTTTTATGTGTTGTGCGCATCTAAACGCTGCGTAAAGGTTTCCGGGAAAAGGAGCAGAGATAGCAATTAGTTTGTAGTGGTTGTCAATTAATTTTTCTTCCAGAATCTCAATTAATAACTCGTCTATATACGTTAATGGATTGTTTAAAGCGTTATCTAATTCATTGAAGCTTGAAGCTGAACGACCTAATCTTTCGGCATACCTGCTAAATCCAAAATAAGGATCTATTAGCTCTATTATTAAATCAGAAAGGTCTTCAAGGTAAAGTGTACACAAATGTCTTGCTTTGTCTCTAATTCCCATGGTGCCAAAAGCCCATTCTAAATCGTCTAATTGTTCAAATCTTGATGCTTCAGGAAGAAAGTTTCTTTCAGCTATAATATAAGCTAGAGTAGGGTTCTTGTCTTGTAAATAGGATATGACAGAATTAATAGTTTGAATGTATTCATCTTGAAGAGAGATTATTCTTTTTGAATTATCAGTTGCAGTGTTTTTTGAAAGATTAATTTGAGAGAACAGTTTTTCAAGTCCTTTTTTTGAATACAATGCGAGTATAACTTCTATTCCTAAATCACATTGTGTTGAATGAATTTCTTGTGTATTCAGAAACCCTTTCAGATATGCAGTTGCAGGGTAGGGCGTGTTTAGCTGTGTAAAAGGAGGCGTTATGAATAACACTTCTGCTTGTTGAATTGATTTATTTTTTGAAGACACTTTAAAGTAAATTTTTAAACAAAAAAACCGTTACGATTTGTAACGGTTATAAAGTTGAATTGTTTTTAGTTAATCTCTTATTAATTCGTATCCTGGATATTTTCTATTATCAAATACAAATTTAACATCATCAATTGTTTCGTTTGGAACAAATTTAGTGATTGAATAAGTCATGGTAGTTCCATCTTTACTTTTCAAAATAGCCTTTTTCAATTCGTTTGAATTTTTAGAAATATAAAGGATGATGGTATGATAAGTAGCTTTCCCTGCTTCTTTAGGGTATAGGTAAATAACGTGAACAGCTTCTCCGTTCAAGGTTTCTTCTTTTTCGTATTTGTTTTTGAAGCCATTTTCCCAAATAGTTAAAAGTTTTTTAGGATTGATTGATTCTTCACTGTCTTCATTAGCATCGGATTCGTAAACAGATTTTTCTTCTTTTACAATGGTCCATGTTTTTAATCCATTAGACAAAATGGTATTATCACCATAAGAAGCGCAATATTTTTTGTCTTTTACCCAACCTTTTCCTGTAGAAGTTTCGTTTGATCCTGTCGAGCTATTTTTAATTGTTGCGCTAAACTCTAAGTAAAAGGATTTCATTCCTTTCATTTTTACAGAAAGTTTATTTAAGATAGCTTGAGATTTCTCATCCTTTTCTTGAGAGAAAGAATTGAAAGAAGCCATTAGAATGCAAATGGTAAAAAGTAAACTGTTTTTCATGTTGTTTTTTTGTTTTCAGAACAAATATCAGAAATTGTGCCAAATAAAACATTGTTTAAGTGTTATAGTTTTCAAAAGGAACTGTTGATAGTTATTTTATCGTTAGGATGTCACTAATTATGAGTTGATTAATGTCGTGCTTTCCATCAAATGTTTTTATTGTAAATCCTAGTTTTTGATACTCCTCGATTGTCTTTTCTCTTGCCGATTCATCAAAATATTCGTCTTCATTTCCAATAACAAAATAATTAGCTACTGAATTATTAGTTTCATTGTCCATACTTAAATCTGGGGGATAAACAGAAGCGTATGCAATAAAAGTATCCCAGTCTATTGATTTATGTTGCACCCATCTTGAAGCTGTTGCACCTCCTTGTGAAAATCCAATTATCGCTTTACTATCAAAACTTTTATGCTTTGTCAAATAATTCACTAATTCAGTTAGCCAATTTAAATTGTCCTGAATGTCTGAGTTTCTATCTTCTTTAGTCATCCAAGAAGCACCAACTCTTCCGCTGCTACCTTTTAAGTAAAACCGATGCATTCCTTCAGGGGCAACTATAAAATAATCTTCAGAAAGAAAATTGAATTTTCGAATGAAATATTCCGCTAATTGTCCGTAACCATGAAGTACAACTAAAAGTTTTGTCGCTTTTTTAGCATTACCCGATGTGAAATACCTGAATGATTTTTGACTAACAAAATGTTGTTCCATTGTTATTTATTCGTAAAATATTTCCCTTCTTTTTCTAAATAGAAAAAACGGTGAATTAATTTTTCGTTCGATTCAATCTTTGGTTCGAAGTTATAGATGTCTTCAATTGATTTATTATTAGTGATCTTTCCATCAAATATAAGGATGTCTTGCGCATCAGAATAAGATCCTTTGTCATACGTTATGAAATTAGCGACCTCTTTCTCTTCTCCAAGGAAATCGTAAACATTCCATTGAAATATCAATTTAGGAGCATTATTTATAATTGTATAATAATTTCTAAAACGAGCATTTCTTATCACGTAATCAATAATAACGTCATTTTTAAACTCGTTGATAATTGGCTGAAAACGTACTTTTAATTTTGCATGTGGACTTGACGCTATTGAAATAGAAGGAGTTATTTTTTTTGATATCCCATCGTAATAAAATACGTAATTGTATCGACCTGAAAAACCAATTTCTGCTTTTTTTGCTGCGTTACCCGATAAACGAGCTTCCTCAAGAGCAAAATCTAAGCGATTAACAGTGATGACTGCATCAATTAATGAGTCGTTATTTAAATACTCTTTATGAATTTCATAGGTGAATTTTTCATCATGAGGAATTTCCAAATCAGCTTCTACATGCCTTACCACAAGTTCTTCCAATGTCATTTCTTTGGAAGGTTCATTTTGAATATCTTTTTCCGTCTTTGAATTTGTACAGCTTAACATAAAAAAGATAAGGGTTGACGTAAATAGAAATATTTTCATTTTTATTATTTTAGATTCTTTTAAATGTGTGCAATAAATTTTAGTAAAAATAGTAAGTCAAAACTAAATGTTAAGCTTATTCCAACTGATTGTAAATTTACAACATTGTTTTTGAAATCAGAATTGAAATTTAGATTGGGTTAATAAAATTATTTAGTGTCTGGTCGGAAATTCATCTAAGTTAAATAAAACCCTTGTCGTAATCATTTCAATTATTTATATTCGATTGATGCTCAGGCATCAACTCATATAAAGAAATTGAAAATCTCCTCGACAATTTATTTCATTGTAAAAATAGTCAATTTCCGACCAGACACTATTTAATGATACAGTTGTTCGTTCAGTTTGGGATGAAGAAAAAGAAAGATGGTACTTTTCTATTATAGATACCGTAGAAGTTATAACATGTTCAGATAGACCTAGAAAATATTGGAGTGACCTAAAGTCGAAACTTAAGAAGGAAGGTAGTGAACTGTCCGAAAAAATCGGACAGTTGAAAATGAAAACTCCTGAT
>Ga0209284_10005741_pt1 | contig 12562 bp, 6 predicted proteins | sample FRY03_FD_187211 | JGI IMG/M metagenome (GOLD analysis project Ga0209284, IMG submission 187211) | Freshwater microbial communities from Lake Fryxell liftoff mats and glacier meltwater in Antarctica - FRY-03 (SPAdes) (version 2) | ecosystem: Environmental > Aquatic > Freshwater > Ice > Glacier... | reverse complement strand
CACGCAACGAGACTGGAATGTTTGGCGATCTGCACGGCGTCCACACGTTTTTCCCCTAGTTCCCTTGATATGATACCTGGCTCGGATCAAGATTGATGTTGCTTTTATTGTGTTTCACTGTCTCCCACAATAAACTCCCGTATTTTGGAAACATAGGCGAAAATGGCAGATTCATACGTGCTATTTCGGGCAGATGGTGCACTCCCGCGCTTTCGAAACAAGGCGAGAATGCATGTGCTATTTCGGGCAGATGGTGCACTGCTGTCTCGCCCGGAATAAACTCCCGCGTTTTCGAAACAAGGCGAGAATGCATGTGCTATTTCGGGCAGATGGTGCACTCCCGCGCTTTCGAAACAAGGCGAAAATGCATGTGCTATTTCGGGCAGATGGTGCACTGCTGTCTCGCCTGGAATAAACTCCCGCGCTTTCGGCAGCAACTTTTGCCCGGGATCGGCCGGATGTTTGCGTATAGTTTTCCACACGAAACCCCAGAATCGGGCAATATTTTTCAAGATTATTGAAGCGACCGATGTTCGTGTTCATATTGAGGGGCGATCGATTTTGGAGACGATTTTGTGTTGTTTTAGTCATCATGCTAAAAGTTTTCCGTATTGTTCCAAATGTCTCTTTTTTCGTGTGGAAACTTTGAAGAGACGAGCAGAGACGTGCAGGGAATAGCAGCTGCGACCCGCTGCGACCAGCATGCAGGTGAAACCGCCCACGCAATGCATGCAGTCGGATGTGGTAGACAGGACTGCCGCGTCCAAGCCGCAGCGCTGCACGGTCTGCCATAAGCAAGCGCACAAGATGTTGAAATGCGATCGCTGCCGAGTAACGTATTACTGCGGCGTAGCATGCCAGAAGATCGACCTGAAGCACCACAAGACCGCCGTCTGTGTTTGCTTTGAGCGGCAGAAGAGCGACTCGACTGTCCTGCAACATCAGGTGCGCCAAGCCAACCACCCTGTGCATCCTCTTGACGCCGGTGGGGCGCTTTTACAGCAGAGGTTTTTCTCTCTCTCTCTCTCTCTCTCTCTCTCTCGGAAAGACTTGTGAAAATAGCACTGTGGAAATAGTGGCTGCAACGTTTGGATAAACAATAAAAACGGAAATAGAAATCATGATTGCCAGCTGGCCCGGGTCCTCGATTTAGATTTAGACAATGTAGACCCTCGCATCCACAAGCGCGTGCGTGGGACAGTATATAAATGCCAGCACCATGAGGGCATGGTTAGTGTGCGGTGGCTGTAGCATGACACTGGCGCTGGGCTCGGGGTTCACACTGGTTGTCACTGAGGATGGCGACATGTGCTGCTTTGGACGCAATGAGTTCGGCCAGCTTGGCCTCGGCGACACCATGTCCCAAAACAGTCCGGTCTTCCTAAGCAGGCACGACTCGTTCAATTCGAGGAGGGTGCTGATGGCGGCAGCAGGCAACAAGTTCGGGTCGTGTATCACAGACGACGGCAGCGTTTGGACGTGGGGGCACAATCTATACGGGCAACTAGGGGTCCACGCGTATGACATGGCTGGTCTTTTCGACCCGCAGCAAATATCACCACGCGAATTTGGCCGGTCGCGAGCTGCAATGCTGGCCTGTGGCAATGATTTCACTCTCGTGCTCACAGAGGCTGGGCACGTCTGGTCGAGTGGCAGCAACAGTTTTGGCATGCTCGGGCATAATGACGCCGCGATTTGCAGGAAAAAACACACGTTCCAGCGCATGGATCCGGTGTGCTTCGGCGGCTGTGCCGTGACGATGGTTGCAGCAGGTGCCTCGCACTGCATAGCGAATGCACTCAGCAACAACGCGGTGTGGACCTGGGGGCTCAATGACAGCGGGCAGCTGGGAGACGGCACCACCGACAATGTGGGTGTGCCATTCATGATACCACATGGTGCGTTTGAAAACGGCGCCGTCGCTTCGATCCATGCCGGTCATGATTACTCGATGGTGGTGACGGCAGCCGGGGGCCTATTTTCGTGTGGAAATGGCGAATGTGGCGTGCTGGGGCTCGGCAATGAACTTTCGTACAGCACATTCCAGCGCGTGGGGGGGCACAACTCCGCGCTGTTCGGGCCGCGCGGCGTGCGCACCGTCGCGTGCGGGGCCTTGCACACTATTGTGCTGGCAAAGGACGGTGCTGTGTGGAGTTGTGGAAACGGAAGCGCTCCAGGTCTCGGCACGACCGACGGCCAGGCCCCCCATTGTTTGCATCCAACACCGGTCGACCGTGCCCTTTTCCACAACCAGCCGGTCGTTGCAGTGGGAGCTGGCACCTCGCACTCGGCTGTTGTCACCGCGCAAGGGCGTGTGTATGCATGGGGCCAGGGCCGGCGATTTCAGCAGTGGGCAACAGGCGTCGGCACCAACACCACAGAACCTCAATGGCGCCCGCACCTCATCACCCTGGATCCGGCGACTGGCGTTCGAGCAGGTCGCTGGCACAAGATGCCCAAGGAAAATTTCATGGGCTTTGTCATGGGCACGCACCCCCGCCTGGGTGAACATAGCGACTTCATAGACTCTCCAGTAGAACTCATGAGTGCGATTTTCGAACAGATCGACCTTGAGCCACGTCGTGAAAACGGCACTGGCTTCCGCACTATGTTGGGCTTCGACTGACTCGCGCAGGAGAGGGAGACAGAGAGAGAGAGAGAGAGAGAACACGAGAGAGAGAGAGTCTATCGCATTTTTTTATGAAGAGACAAGTGCAAGTTTTTGGTTGGCAAATTTTCTCTGCAGATACTGCCCCACAAGAGCATTGCCGCTCATCCCCACGAGGTCCAGCAGTGTGTGTTTGCATGCCGTGTCGTACTCTTCGTACAGGTCGGCGATTTCGAGGTGCTGGAAGACATAGTGCACAATCATTTCGTGCCTCTCATCGTTTACATTGCTGCAACGGTCCAGTATGGTTGTGAACGCGTTTTGTTTCTGGCTACCTACCATGGTGTATTTTTTCAAGGCTGCTGGGCAGCAGTTGATCATGAACGCGAGCTTTTTGTGCATGCGAAAGCAGCCCTCCGTGTTCATAAGATATCCTCGCTGCAAGAAAATGTTGACATTTGTTCGGTGGTCGCTGCTACTAGTCCACAACATAATGCCGGGCCCGTGCCTTTGAATCAGGCATTGCATTTTCTTGAAGGCATGGTTCTCGATGAGTGCACTGTCGCAAGCATACAGCAGCACGGGTACTTCGTTGTTGCGGAAAAGATCAGACCCAATCTCTAGATCCCACGCCACGATTCTCTTGAAATCTTCGATCGAGATAGTCTTGTAGATGAGACAGTATCCCACCACGAACTCCGTGTGTCGAAACACCTTCCTCGCCAGCACATGATTCCGCTTCACGACGAACGACAGAAAGCTCATGTATGCAATATGGTGTTGCCTGTGAACATTGAGAACCGAGGAGATAAACTTGAAGTAGTCGCTGGTGTCCTCTGCCGCATCGTCCCAGATGAGGAAATCAAACACATCAAGGCCGACGTCTGATGCCTGGACCCCGTTGTTGTACAGCACTTGGCAGAAAATGTCGTCGAAATCAAACTCAGCCGTCCCCGAACTGTCCAAACATCTCGGCAGATTTTTTGATGTGGCTGTCGGCTTCAGCCGATGGATGACCAGGTGCATGAATTGGTCGCGTAGCCGAGTCTTGATGCTTGCGCACACGATCTCCTTCAAACTCAACATTTTTCCCACAACGAGCACACCATGTTCCATCTTGCTGGCCTCGAGACTCTGATTTTGACAGTGTCCGCAAATAGCTATATTTCTGTTTTGATTTCGTTTGTTTTGCGCCGCCCGCATTTGCGCACGTCTGCACGGTACAAAAACAAACAAGCCGGAAAATAAATCAAAATAGAATTGACCGTCTGCTGGTCTTCGCTCGAAACCATCGCAACATCACACTTGGAAAACGCCGCTTTTCACATTGTTGCTGGTATTTTTGCATTGTTTTCGCCTATTTTGCGCCGCCCGCATTTGCGCATGTCTGCACGGTACAAAAACAAACAAGCCGGAAAATAAATCAAAATAGAATTGACGGTCTGCTGGTCTTCGCTCGAGACCATCGCAACATCACATTTGGAAAACGCCGCTTTTCGCATTGTTGCGGGTGATTTTGGCATTGTTTTCGCCTGTTTTGCGCCGCCCGCATTTGCGCACGTCTGCACGGTACAAAAACAAACAAGCCGGAAAGTAAATCAAAATAGAATTGACCGTCTGCTGGTCTTCGCTCGAGACCATCGCAACATCACACTTGGAAAACACCCCTTTTCGCATTGTTGCGGGTGATTTTGGTTGTCTTTGCGCCGCCCGCAATTGCGCATGTCTGCACGGTACAAAAACAAACCCGCCGGAAAACGCTCGTTTTTAAAGGAAGCAGAGGGAGCGGTGGTGGCAGCAGTGGCAGCAAAGTGTATTACAAACAAAAGCACAAAACGTCATTTCCGAAACAGCACGAATGGTGCGCCCGTGTTGGCAGTTTGCTCGAAAGTGTCAGTGGATGCCGCCGTAGATGTCGGTGCCGTAGGCAAAGAAGGTGTACTTGAGGATCAGAACGCATACAAAGGTCACGAGCGAGAAGACGAGGTTGAGTACAAAGGGCACGAAAACGGTGAGCACGATGAAAAGCCCAATGAGCTTGTAGGAATTAAAAAAGATACAAACGACAAACCCCAACACATAGCCTTCTTGGTTCGCGTGTACATCTGCATTGTATTTTTCGATAATTGCGTGATAGCGCCGCGCCAGGCTGTGGGGCAGGAGGAACTCGCCGCGCACAAGAGTTTCGCGCATGAAAACGGCCGTGTCGTACCGGAGCCACGTTTCTGCTGCTATCAGCACGGTAATCATGTCGGTCATTTCGTACGGACTGTCGAGGCATGTCTTGCCGCACACAAAGCCGGGCGTGAGCTTGGCGTATTGCGGCTTCATGGTCAGGTTGCTGTAGCATCTGTCGGCGTGGTAGAGTGTGGGGGGGATGGAAATTTGCAGAGGCAACACCTGCTCGGATAACTCGTACAGGCCGCTGCCCAGACACGTCGGAATGCGCGGCGAGCACAGCGGCGAAAAATTGTACGACATGTATAGGATGCCATACGACAGGCCCCAGACCCACAGGAAGAAAGAAATGACGGAAGGAATGGGCAGAGCCAGGTGCAGGAGCAAAAGGACAATAAAGAGCGACACGCTGACAGGAAGCAGTGAGAGGTTCTTGTTGCTGCACGAGATGGTCTGCTGCAGGTTGCAGCTGAAGTAATCATGCAGCAGCCGCCCGATGGAGTACTCGTTGTTGCGTACCATTTTGTCCAGCTCGAGGTCGTCGTAGAGGGCGTCCGTCGACGTAAAGGCCATGACACTGGACATGAGTACAGAGCGGTCGAAAGAAATGAAATCGGTGGCCGTGTAGAAGAATCGGAGGATCACGTAGGAAATCGGGTCCTTTTCCAGCTTGAGGTCCTGCAGCGTGTTGTTGGTGTACTTGACGTCGGTGGACAAACGCGGCAGCGCATTCACGATGCCTTGTTTGGCATACTCTGGTGTCCGCAGACACGATACCGACATGTTGGTCAGACACCCGCTCTGCACCATGTAGGCGTAGTACTGCGCAATCGTCATGGTGTTGGCGTAGGCACGCGTGAAAGGAGCGGTCAAGATCGGGCACACCGGCACGGAGGTGGAAAACGCCAAGAGCTGCTTCTGCGTGCACACAGGCTTGACGCTCCAGCCGTCCTTCTGGAGCACTTTGGCAAAGTTCATGATGATGTCATTCTGCACCGTCCCGAAGCTGAGCATGCACGAGGTGGCATCGGATGAGTCGAACGCGTCGCTAAAGGTCGTGACGCGAATCGTCCTCAACTCGTCGTCCAGCCGCTGGTTGCGGGCCGCAACGTCACTGAAAATGTCGCTGAAGAGCGACACGTCGAAAAAAGGCATCTGTCCCTGAAGTTGCGAGATGGCTGAGTCTCTGCTGCTGCTGAGACTGCTGCTAATGCTGTCCGCGCTCTCAGACGACGACACCCCCGACTGCAGCAATGTGCGGCGCCCGCCACTGCCATACACGGTGCCCCGCCCATGTGCGGTGTCGACGCCAGGGGCTTTCTTTGCAGTCGTCGTCGTTGCTGCTCTTTGCATTTGCAAACCTCCGGGCTCCCCCGGGGGAGGAGCCACTGCAGACCCCCCTCTTGCGGGGGTGCGATGAGGGTGTGATGACGTGGCGATGGTGGTGTCAGGTAAGACAGGTAAGACAGACGTCGTCGTCGCCTTCTGCCCCTTGCCGGACCGGGTCTTGGCAGGATCCGGGGCGTGCATGCCCTCGAACACGCTGTGCATCAAGTCGTCGAGGTGGCGCACAGGGTGCACCAGGTGTCGCATCAGCATATCAAACACCGAGTCGTCGCGCAGCCAGTCGCGCACCAGCACGGCGAACGCGCGTGGGGCACGCTGCAGCATGCGTCGCATGACACTGGGGTTGTGTGCGAGCTGGAGTAGGATGCTGCGCAGGTCCAGCAAATCAGTATCTTTGACGGCGGCGTGCTCGCTGTGGCCCGGCACCGAGAGAGTGTAGTTGACAAACCACCACACCCGCGCGCAAGAATCGCAATCACCCGAGGCACCCCCCCACAAACTCTCCTGACCCCCCGGGGGTTTAGGGTTTGACTGTGGCTGCAGAGGCGTCACACACGACAGCAGTGTCTGCCGGCACGCGCCAGTGATGGCCGCAATCCTGCCCGACGACTGTTGCACGAACCCCTCGAGCATGCTGGTGTGATGTCCCCGGTCGTCGTCGTCGCGGTCGTCGTCGGGACTCGCATATTCGGACAGCAGCAAGCGCCTGCGCTGGCGGGCGCTGTTTCCGATATTGAAGGTCAGGTATGACGAGAAGGAATTCTGTATCGAAGTGTCCAACACGATGTTGACACAGGCCAGGCTGGGGGGGTTTTGAGCTGTTGCGCTGAAACTGAAAATGTCCACACACGGGAACACAAACGTGTCTGCCATGAGCACGCCCACGTTCAGCCGCCCGGCGAGGTTTGGTGTGTACCCCAGACACAGCTCTTCGTCGAATATGTATTTTTGGGCGCTCCCGGCGGCCGTGTCGGTGCATGTGGGCAGCATGTTAGCGACTGCGTTGACGTAGGAGGTGCAGGTGCCCATGCCGTTGTGCATGAAAGACTTGGTGCAGAAGGACCGGCCGATGCTCTCGGAGCACAGCTGCGTGGAGTACGACAACGCGTAGAATGACGCCTGCACGTTGCAGATGGAACTTGGCAGTCCGCAGTCCACGGATGTTGCGCATGTCGTGGCGACCAAATTCCGCTTTTCGCACACGCACTGGCTCGTCGTCAGGTCGCAGGAGTATTCTCGTTGCCACTGAATCGGCGCTGGCTCGTTCGCGTCTTGCCCGCAGTACATGCACAGCATGGCGGCTTCTGTGCTCAACACCTTGCTGAGACAGAACGAAGTAGGCCCGCATGAAAACTCACTGGCACGCCCTCCCATGGCGCCTGCGGGCATCAGGAAGCCCCCTTGTTCGATCCAGCACGAACTTGCGTGGAGACGCAACGGGGGTTGCGGTATAGCCTTGTTATTTTCGGGAAACAGGTCGCAATCCCAGCCTTGCACGCTGGACTTGAGACGCCCAATGCTACGAAGGACAGCGGAACTCCCTGTACAGCGGGGCATGCAGTCAGACAGAGCTAGAGACAGCAGGCGGGTGATGGAGTGTGGTGTCAAACAACACACCCAGAAACAAACAGCGCGTGGGCGCACCTGAACCAAGCCACGACAGAATTGGGGTAGAGTTGAGAATGTCGTCAATCACTTTGAACACGGATTCCACCGCCCCGATGATCTTGAGCACGATTTTCTTGGCAAAGTTGCACAGGTTCTTGATCAAATCAGCGATGCTCTTGAAGACGCCGTCCTGGGCTGTGATAATGTCCCACACGACCCGCAGCATCTCCTTGTAGAAACTGAGCAGTTTCTGTAGGATGTCGAACAGGCCACTCATCATGGCATTGACATACTTGATGATCATTTCTTTTTCGTTGCCAAGGACGGCCAGGAAAAACAAGAAGCCGTCCACGAGCACCTGCTGGCACAGCACGATGATCTCGACCACGTCCACTACGATACCTCGGACGGTCTCGAGGAACTTGGAGATTTCAAAGATTGCATTGGCCGGACAGAGCGTGTTCATTTCACGGCTCCTGTACACGTTGCTGATCAGTGCCTGGATGCCAGGACATGCGTCTACATCCGACGTGAGGGCCGGATTGATGGTCGAATACGTCTGGACAATGGCTGACCACCCAAACATGCCGTCTTGTTTCATGTAGCGTGACGGCAGGTAGAGGTTTTTGTAGTCGTGCGTGTACTGGTTTGCCCAAGCGTTCACCCCACGAATCTCCGCGCGCAGGTTGTTGATGGTGTAGCAGAAATCCTTCAGGTGGTCGATCTGGCATATGTCAAATGAGTTGGCCAGTTGCTGCTGGCAGCCTTGTCGTTGCATACCGTACGCTTCGGAAATTTTCAGACACGTCTTGTGTTTCTCGGGGTTGTTGTACCATTCGCCGCGTGCAATCGACCCGAAGCCGCCGCCGCCGCGGGCACTGCACTGCGGGTCGGTGTTGCGAAAGACCCATGCAGCGTCCCATATCGATTCGTTGCCCCCAGAGCCGCCTGGGGTTGTGGCGCGATCCCACCGCGGGTTGTCGTGGCGGCGCGTCTCGGTTTGCGCCCACGCGTGCAGCGGGGTCAGCGTTCCGCGCATGCTGGTGCCCCGCAGGCGGGCCAACATGTTCCAAATCGGCGAAATGCGCACTCGCTTGGACAGACTGGTTTCGTCGCGCGTGGACTGCGCGCGGAATGTCTGTGTCTGCGCGTTCCACGTGTAGATTTTGGTGTTGTTGGCGCGCCCCTCTCTGGCCTCTGCAGACCCGCAGGGCTTGAACAGTTTCTTGGCCCCGTGGTAGGCCTCTGTGTCGACGATGCCATCCTGTGACGTGGTGGCGAGCAGCAGTGTGGTAGTATTTGTCATGCCCCTCGACGAACATTCGAGTTGGCGCGTCTTGTCACTGCCCGCGGTGACAAAGCACACATCGGCGGCGAGAATCGTGTTGAGCTGGTCTTGTGTGATCTTGACAATCGGTTGGCGGTGGCAATCTCCACCTTTGTCCAGTGTGGTGATGGTACCAGACCCGGTGTAGGAGGAAGGTGGTTGTGGTGGTGCTGCATTGTCTTCTTGCTGTGTGGCAGAAGACTCGTTGTGGCGTAGCCTCTGTTTTTGGCCGTTGCGCGCACCAAGTGTCTTCATTTCGCGCATGACCAGATGCTTCATCGTGATCCAAAAGGTCGGGAGTTTGGACTTCATGTCCTGCGCATCCTGGTGGCTGTCCACGGTTTCCCCCGACCTCAGGTGTGTGTTGAGGTGTGGCCAGTCCATCAATGTAGACACCAGCTGCTGCTTGTTGTAAACGACAGTTTTTGTGGCTATGCGCTGCACAAAAACGTCGAGCAGGGTCTTGATTTTGGGCCACAGTGCATGCCGCACGTGGGCGTCTCGGCGGTTGACAAAGAAGTTCATCCCAAACTGCTGGTAGCTCTGTATATCGCGGTGGTCGACACGACGGCTGCGTGCCAGCGGATTTGCGCCGTACAGGTCTGGGTACAGTTTGTTCATGCGCACTGGGTCTGTTTGTTGAGAGACATGGACACATCTCACATGTTTAGAAAAATCTTCCGCTGAACGGCCATGTATACAGCATGTGCCACACGCACGCACGCTGCAAACAACTGTCAAACACAAGCGACACGGACAGACCTGGTGTGATGAGATAGACGTGGCGATGGGTACGGCGCGTCAGAGACGACCCGCCAAACAACGACGAGAGCACATATGGACAAGACCAGTGTCTGTTAGGACAGGGCATGTCGATGGAACAGATGTTGTTGTAAAGAGGATTCTGGCTGACAAATGCCGTGTCCTCTGAGACTGTCGAGTGGATTTGCCTGACCCAATCGAAATTCGGCTCTTGGGTCGACACCACCTTCAGGTGTGTGCCCCGCACCGAAAACTGCCCGTTCTCTGAGATGCGCAACACGATGCGGGCTGGTGCCAGCTGCGTTGCGTCCACCGCCAACAGCGAATACACCTGTGCGGGGCATGCGCATTTGTTTGTTCTTGCGCACATATGCATACAGGGCGGAAGCTAATGTGCGGGCAATGTGCGGGTAAAGCGCGGGTAGGGAACAAACAAACATGATCGCTTGGCATACACACATGAACACGACACACTGGGGCGTTCCCCGCACACGGCCAACACGCCAAACACAAACACTCACTGCTTCTGCCTCGGTGGGTGTAGGCATCGCGTCGCCAGTCCAGATATTGAGCGCAGAATATCGCGCTGGAGCTGCCCTGAACACGTGGCGCTGGAGTCTTGTGGCGGGAATCGACACCTTGCTTCGGTTCAACGACTGCGCTCCCTTCACTCCTGGCCTGACGACGGACGGGCTGTAGCCGATGGGGGCTTGCATGTGCTGACACTGGCGATTCCTCGCGCGTTCCTGCTGCACAGGGGTGTATTTGATGTAACACTGCGAATGTTTGGCCATGGGATTGAACAGGTTGTTGCCCTGGTGCATGCGTTCCATGTACACTCGGTCCGACTCTTTCGCGATCTCGTCACGGTAGTAGCCGTTGCACACTTCACTTGCCTCGCAGAACGCCGTCTTGTTCTCATATGTTTTGTAGAGGTCGTCGAGACAGGCGGTAGCCGTGCAAGACAGCCGCGTCAGGCCATCCGCGTTGCGGCAAATGTCGGTCCCCATCTCCACTTTGTCGAGGTCCTGCAGCTCGGGATCGCGGTTCGACATCAACGGGTGTTCGAAAATCTTGAGCCGATTCTCCAGTTTCAGGAAGGAGTAGTCCTTGCCCAGCCACGGCACTACCAGCTGCACTTCCCCGACGCCGTCGAGGAAACATGCAAATTCGCTCAGCGACTGGTTGCGATACGAGTCGCGACACCGCGCCTCGTTGTCCAGGAGGTATGCAAGGTAGTCCGAGTCCTTCGAGTCCGTGTCGTGACGCACGCTAGCCGTGAAAAACGGCAGCACGCCCTCGATCCACGAAACCAGCCCCGCCGTGGCTGCCGGCTGTGTGCGCACTGTCTCCCGCCGTGCAATCTGAGGCAGCGCGAGCCCAAACTTGTCGCGATGCACCCGCTCTGTAAAGTGGCGTATGCGGTCGACCGTGGAGCGCGTGATGTTGGGGTCGCATTTCCACCGAGTCAGGTGGTCTTGTGCCTCGTTGTCGGCCATGCAGCCGTTGTCCATGTCTTTCCGGAGCAGCGTCGACGACTGGAAAGCACTCCCCGCGTCGTATGTCCGGAAAGTGCAGTCGTCCGTGCTCTTCTGCTTGCTCGACACGGCACAGCCTTCTTCTGGCAGCAATCGCGTCTCTCCGGTGCCATGCTCTTTGAACTGCTGCAGCACTTTTCTGTCGACCCGAGTGGTGTTTTCCGCGGACACGTCCCACCACAGCGCGTCTAGGTGCAGGAACACCTTGCCGTGGAACTTGCGATCGACAGTTTTCTGCAAGATGTCACGCACCAACGCTTCCGTTGTGAAGAGCAGCCGCATGGATCTCCGAACATCACTCAGCAGCCCTGCGAATCCGGAGTGCGCCGTGGTCATGGGCCCGCTGAATTGTTTTTCGCCACCTAGCTTGTCATGCTTGTAGATCCCACACCCAACCCGGTGCTGCCGCACGGGGGCAGTCCTGCCGTTTTGAGGCGGCCTCTGGGGGTTGTGCAACACGGCGTGGTCCGTGGAATACTTGCCGCACGGCTTGCACTGCCACAGCCTATTCGACGACCCTCCTCGCACCGGGAACGGGTGGGTTTGCACACTTGCGGGGCAACTTTGTACCGTGTCGCCGTCGGCGGAAAATTGCAGCGGCCCGCAGAAATAGTCCGCGCCCATGGTAACAGAGTACGAACAGGCTCCGGATGTCGATGGGTTTTTCTCCCATCTGAGGTCCAATGCAGGCGGTGGTTGTGGCACAAGGATCCTTTTGCAGTGCGGGCTGGAGGCTTCGTGCTTGTTGCATGCTACGAGATACTCGCCGGGCGAACCGTCAATCTCAGACCACAGCGACGGTTTCGTGATGCGCCGCTTGGTTTTTTCGTGCATGACATTGCAGTATCCCGACGTTGCGAGAGACAGCCCCGTATTTTCACACTGTGAAAAGGACAGTGGGGTGCGCGTTTCGTCTACATTCTGGGCCAACACCCTGGCCTCTGGGACAATCAGGTTGTAGCCGAGCAATTGGCTGAATGCGTTGGTATTTTCCAGGATGTGTTCTCGGCTGAAGCGCGTGAACCAGTCCCCATTCTTCTCTTCGTTATATAAATTTCCTAGCACGGACTTTGGCTGCGAAAGAAATCGCAGGCCCTGTCGCCACTCATCACTTTGATACCTGTTTGGCGACTCGGCGCTATGTAGTTTGTTTCCAAAGCCGTGTAGTTCCAACCCCCTCCAGAAGTCGTTTTG
>Ga0209284_10005740_pt1 | contig 12566 bp, 9 predicted proteins | sample FRY03_FD_187211 | JGI IMG/M metagenome (GOLD analysis project Ga0209284, IMG submission 187211) | Freshwater microbial communities from Lake Fryxell liftoff mats and glacier meltwater in Antarctica - FRY-03 (SPAdes) (version 2) | ecosystem: Environmental > Aquatic > Freshwater > Ice > Glacier... | reverse complement strand
CCGCGCAAGGTAAAGGGTCGGCCTACCATGAAGGCAAACGTGCCGCCGAGCAGATCTGCCTCGACGCCACGTCAGCCGGTACAGCCGAGGTCGTGCTCGCACGAGTGTTCGCCTTAGTGGGTCCGCATCTTCCACTAGACATCCACTTCGCATTAGGCAACTTTATTCGCGATGCAATGCAGGGTGGGCCAATCGTGATGAAGGGTGACGGCACCACGGTGCGCTCGTATCAATACGCGACCGACATGACGGTGTGGTTGCTCACCATGCTAGTCAACGGCACGCCAGGCCGGGCTTACAACGTTGGCTCAGAGCAGGCGATGAACATGCGAGAGATCGCCGCGAGTGTTGCTGCCGTCGCCGGGCCAGGAGTTGCCTGCGAGGTACTCGGCACTCCCACCCCCGGACAAGCGATCGACAGATATGTGCCGTCGGTCGCGCGGGCAGTTAGCGAACTAAACCTGTCGAACGTCGTCGAATTCGGTGACGCCATCCGCCGCACTATCGACTGGCACCGCACGTAGGGGAGCCACCACCCCTTCCAACGCACAATCACACACTTAAGTGCCACTGCACGAATGCGTGTATACAGTTGCAACCACTCCGTTACCCAAATCCTCTTTGTCAACTGCAGTCATCTGGGTCTCACTGATACGCGTGAGCAAATCGAACAAATCTCGGTGTGGAAGACGGGCTCCCTCATTGAATAATTCTTCATGACCACGAACAACAGACTCAGGAAGATCGACTAAAACCATAGCCTTAATCTTTACTGACTCTATTCTCTGGATTTCTGCACGAATTGTGTCTTGCGACGAGAAGTCATACCAATATGTCGCCAATCCGCCGAATGGTACTTCACCGGAATCGAGAATGAACAGAGGCATATGTGGATAGACGATGATTTCCCCGTCGCACCCTTCGACGGTCGAAATTGCGGTGAGGATATTTGATAGGGATTTCAGTTGTTGCGGCGGTAGGTGAAGCCCACGCGTCAAACCGGATTGCGAGGTAGCAGAAGCTTCTCGTGTTGGTGCTACACCATATCCCCACCAGGCAAACGGAGTGTCAACCTTTGTCTGAATAGACGTAGCCAGCAAGGAAATACTTAGTAGTGATATCAGAAATACTGCTGGTAACTTCCCCTTCGCAACGTACACGATTATTGCAAGCATAAATCCAAATGGTAAGAAGGCGCCAGATTCGGTGATCCCTGCTGACATTCCGCCTGCCCATACAATTGCAATCGAAGCGCCAAGCGAAGGTATGAAAATGCTCGCGTTCGGGAGCCGACCAATTGCGATGAAGACCAAAACGACAAGACAGAGTATTACGGGGCCAACGGTCAGCAGAGTGTCAAGGTATTGTCTCGTACTCTTCGCTATGTCATAGGAAAATCTAATCTTTCTTGGCTCACGAACTGACGATACAAACATAAAGGCAAGAACTAAGGCGATACACCCACTACGAAAACCGCCCGACTTGAGGACGCCCGCGAACCGTATATACCTTGCGGGGAAAGTTACCTGTCTAACTGCCAGAGTCACGAGAATTAAAGGTGTACCCCAGCGAATTATTAGGACAAATGCCGGTCCTGGCGCAAAGGCAACATCGCGGATTGTGCCAAACAGGATCTCAAATAGCGAACCTTTTGTCCCTGTTCTTGGGAAGGCTTGTGAGGCCATCTTCGTTGGATCAACCCCCTGGAACACGAGGAAAACAACCCAAAAGAGCCAGACTACGAGAATTCCACCGACATACTGTACGAACTTTGACGCCAGAACTCTTGTTTTCTCACCCCGTGAAAGTAGAAATAGCGAGCACAGTCCGAGCACAATTCCGGCCACACCTTGCGTCTGTTTAATTGACGATGAGATGCCCATAGATACACCGGCAAGAACCAAAAGCCTGTTAGCCGTTGTCGCACTATGCAGATGTCTTTTGTTTGCGTATTTTTGAAGCACAAACGCCAGAAGAAGAAACGCAATGGACCAATAAACATAGTCATATGCAATGAATGCAGTTCCGGATTGCAGATAGGCCGTAACGGCCACTGCGATAATCGAACCGGGTCCCCATCCCGTTAGAGGTTCAACCAACTCAAGTACACATACGCCAATAATCCCCATGAGAAGGAGACCTACAATCCTTAATGAAAGAAAATCTAGGCCAACAAAATTGGAAATAAACTGAAGGATGTATGGATATGCGGGCGAGACCAACAGTTCAAAATCTCGATACGGTTTTCTCCCGGCCTTCATCCACGTTACATAAACGTGCCACCAACCTTCAGTGAACGTTACGTAATTTCGCCACACAAGATCCGAAGAAGCAACTGAAAGAAAATAAACTGCAATTCTCGCCAACCAAGGAGGGCTTGTAAGTCTCGACAAGCGAACAGTCTGATTCAAATTTGGGTCATCACTCATTAGTCGTCACTCATTAGATTTACAAAACTGAATTTGATATTGGTCGCTATCGAATATAGCGCTGCACTTAAACGACTGCTCTAGTACTTGCATCCATTCCGTGAATCGGATCGGGAAACTGTTCGCTTTGTCCCAGACCAGAATCCCGTCCTTCCTCACTCGGCCCGCAAATCGTCCTACAAGAAGAGATCGAGTTTTGGGTGGTATTGGTTCCTCTAGAAGAGCTAAGGGAACAGGTATCCAACTTTCCATCGGATTGAAGGTTGAACGCAACTCACGAGGCAGGACTGGCAGTATTCCCGAGAAGCCCTCGTATGCGGTGGGGACAGGGATGTCGACTGCCATTGTCTTGAGAGTTTCCCTAGTTGCTGCTAGAGCATCAACAAGTTCAAGTGGCGCACTCGCCGATTTGGCGTAAGTGACTCCCTGCGGAAGAGTTCTTATCTTTAGCAGAGTATTGGCAAAGTCAGACTGACCAACTATTGATACAAACAATACAGTCACGACTGATATGCAAAACACCAACGACGTCTTCAAAAGTAATTGGACACCACCGTTATGCCGTATGTCGGTTGGCGACGAAGACATTGACATCGAGTTGATTTGTGCGACTACCAGCAAGCAACAGAAAACAATTTGCGGATACATCGCGATGATGTTTTCAGGTACCGCCCTGCCAACGTAGTAGGTTCCCCAACCCAACAGGGCTCCACCAATCACGCCGAGAGACCCCGACTCCGGTAATTTGTCCGCTGAAGAGTGTTCCCTATGGACCAAGTAAATACAGCACACCAATGCGAGTAAAACGACAAGGATCCAAGCGGGGTTGGCCATTCGTAGAGGGATTGAACTAAACCCCTGAGCGAACTTAATGGGCGCAAATACGAACATGCTCCAATCAGGGAAACTACCTACCCTTACGATGGTGGCGAGGGAATAGATAATCGCAAACAAGCCGACGAAAGCGAAAAACGTCAACAATACGGCCAAGACATGGCGGTACTGGCTCTTGCGGTTTGTTGTTCCAGTTAGGCAACACAAGATCGCACCGGCCCAACCAGTAAGTATAAAGACGATATACACGGCACTCTCTGCCGACCAGAACACTCCAATCGCAGACAAACATCCCGTGATTGCAATCGCTTGCCATCGCTGTAACTTCACGATTTTTGACTGTGATACAAGCCAGGCAACTAGAACCAGACTGGGACCAAATCTGACAGCGGAGGAACTCGGAAATGGCTGCGGTCCAATCAAAGCCGGATGTGCAAAGAAGAACGCGACCACGAAAAGAATTCCCGCGGCCACCAGTGACACAGCGTTCCGAAATTGATAGGTCAATGAGACAAGACAAACAATAACTACAACGAACATCAATACAGCCTGAAACCAATAAAAGGCCATATGGGAATCTTCAATCGGCAACCACGCGGGAATAAGCGCATTTAAAAAGCCGTACTGCGAAGGTGTATCCCAAAGTAGGTGTCCGCCTGAGCGGATCGTCTGGATAACTCCAGAGAAGTAACCCACGTGAAAGTATGAACCGCTCACATCGCCAATTGCGTCGCTGCGAAGAGCGAGGATGCAGGCAACAACCACGAATGACACATAAATGACTGACCGTGTTATCAGGTCTCGTGTGCCACACAGATGACCTTTACCGCGATATGTGAGCGCATATGCGACAAGCGCCGATGTGCCAACTGCAAATGTTGGCAGCAGCACTGGAGATTCACGGGTTATCGCTGCCAAAGCAAGACCTGATGAGGATGTGGCGATCGATGAAACCACAAACAGCGCCAGCGGAAACTGAATGAGTAATTGGCGAAATCCAAACCGATAGTTGTTTTGGCGGCCTAAACCCCAACCTATTCCGATCAAGATGCCGCCAGCAGTTACCCATACTGCGATCTTCAATGATGTCGCAAGACTCGAATCTAGACTAAAGGCAACCGGAACTCTTGCAGGGCCCGCGAAGGCCATGTAAATCAACGCACCAAGGAAGACATAAATACCAATTACTGCAAACCGCGGCGGTTCTTGCCTTGATGGACTAACTGTCAGGAGCGGCGAGATACGCAAGAGCAGTACCACTAGTGCTAGGGCAGCAAGAGACACGAAAGGAGCCCATCTACTCCAAAACGGTGAGTGCTGAAAAAGATGACCACTAATCGTCGGAACAGCAATGAACGCACCTACCGCTGGGGGCCAGTACCACAACTTTGAAGATGTTTCAGACATGGCTCATCCCTTGCATACAGACACTAGTTGTTTAATGAGGTTCCCCAAGGAAAGTTGACTCACAAACGGGGTCCGGTCACGGTCGTATGTCCTCCCACTCAATTCTGGGCGATAAGGACTCTCCACGCCAATGGACTCGTTTACAGGGGGGTCCGCTCATAAGCATTGGTTTGCTATTAGTTATCATTTCAATGACATCAATATTGAAACGTAGATCCGAATCGATCAGAGGCACCTAGATATATCCATTTGGATTCTTAACATACCAATTATAAGAACTCGAGACAATGTCCCTCAGCGATAGGCTCGCCTTCCAGCCGAGTGCTTCTTGAGCATACGTTGGGTCTGCATAAATTTCCGCTGGGTCACCGGGTCGCCGGCCGACCTCAATGAATGGAACTTTCATACCGGACACAGATTCGGTCAGATTGATGACTTCTCGCACAGAGTGACCAACTCCTGTACCGACATTAACTATTAAATTTCCGTTCTCACCCTCAAGATGATCAAGCGCGAGAACGTGTGCTCGTGCAAGGTCCTCAACATGGATGTAGTCACGAATACAAGTTCCATCTGGGGTTGGATAATCCGTACCGAAAAGTCTCAATGTCTCATTGCCTGTCAGGACGGCCTTCATCATCCGCGGAATCAGATTATGAGTAGACGACCAGTCCTCCCCAATTGAGCAATCCATACTCGCACCAGCTGCATTGAAGTAACGCAAACATACGGAAGAAAGTCCTAACGGTAGACAAAACTGTAGAAACTCCTCTGTCACTGCCTTGGTAGCAGCATAAACACTTTCAGGATTACGAGGCGTTTTCTCCGTCATTGGCATGTCCTCTGGCGTTCCATACACCGATGCTGAACTTGAAAAGACAATCTGCTTTACGCCAGCACTAAGAAGCGCATGGGTAAATTTAACCGTCCGGTTGACATTCCATTCATAATATCGATGCGGCTGCTGCATTGACTCACCAACTGATTTAAGTGCAGCAAAATGAATTACCTGATTGATCCCGTAATCTCGGCACACATTCCTGATTAATGTCTCGTCAGCGATATCACCTTCTACGAACGGATTACCACCGATGGACTTGCGAAAACCATTATAGAGATTGTCGATGATGACGACATCTTTGCCTTGTAAGTTCAGGAGTTTAACAACATGTGAACCGATATACCCCGCGCCGCCAGAGACAAGAATTGTCATGCCTTCGCCTCCACTTCTATAACGGTTTCAATTACTTGTTGAACTTCCGATGGGGTCATTCCAGGGAAGATTGGAAGTGAGAAGAAGTCCTCGGCAACTTGCTCCGCAACCGGAAACGATCCCGGTCCATATCCGAGGTGGGAGTACGCCTTCTGTCGGTGAACAGCAATCGGATAATGAACACCGTGGCCGATTTGTAGCTCATCAAATCGACGTCTGAGGGCATCGCGATTCTTCGTCAAGATTGCATAGACATGAAAGACGTGTACGTAGTCCTCGGGTGTCGTAGGACATCTGATTCCGTTTGCAGTGAATGCCTCCGTGTAGGCACGTGCGACTTCTTGCCTACTCCTCGTCCATTCAGCCATGTAACGCAGTTTCACTGAAAGGAATCCTCCTTGGATTCCGTCCATTCGATAATTGAAGGCGACATCGTCATGCACATATCTCACTGGAGACCCCCAATTGCGCATGTGGCGTACACGGTCAGCTATATCAGCATTGCTCGTGACAACTGCACCTGCCTCACCTAATGCGCCGAGATTCTTGCCGGGGTAAAAGCTATAGCCGGCAACGTCACCAAATGTGCTCGACATTCGACCGTTGATTGAAGCTCCGTGTGCCTGCGCAGAATCCTCAATGACCCACAGGTCATGCTTCTCGGCAACCGAAACAATTGCTGGCATGTCCGCCATGAGCCCGTGGAGATGCACCGGCATTATTCCCTTTGTCCTGGAAGTAATTGCGCCCTCAATGAGAGCGGGATCTAAGTTCCACGTGTCTGGTTTAACATCGACAAACACGGGAGTAGCTCCCGTGTAACTTATTGCTGCTGAGGTCGCAATGAATGTCATCGGGGTCGTCAGCACTTCGTCTCCCGGGCCAATCCCACATGCTTCCAGCGCCAGATGCAAGGCTGAAGTCCCTGAGTTTGTCGCAATCGCTTGGGCAGACCCGCAATACCGCGCGAACTCCATCTCGAACTCCTGTACGGTGCTACGAGTTATGCGGAAATCTTGTGTTTGACATCTTGAAGTAAGGAGTCCGTGAACTTTGTAGTGGGCTCGACTTCGTGTATCAACGTCAGCGACGATGCTAGCGCGTGGGTGACGTGAGAGTCGAGCATGGGCGTGACGATTCAAGCCTTTCATGACGTATTCGTCGTTGAAGAATGTCAGGCTGCGAGTTGTGCGACCCCGTCGACGAATCTGACGCCTTCGATGAGTTGACCCAATTTGTCAACGGCGGTGATCTTGTGCCAACGCTTCTGGGCCTCGAGCGCTAATTGCAACATCATGGCTAGGGCGCTCTCTTTGGAGAAGGCACCCTTAACGCGTTTGGTGCGGTGACGCAACGTCGCGAAGGTTGACTCGATGGGGTTGGTGGTGCGGATATGTAACCAGTGTTCGGCCGGAAAATCGTAGAAGGCCAGTAGTGGGCCACGGTCTTTCGTGAGACACTCAACGGCCTTTGGATATTTCGCCCCGTACTTCTCTTCGAAAAGCGTCATTGCCTGCTCGGCTTGTGCTCTGCTCTCAGCCATCCAGATCTGGTGCAAGTCAAATTTGGCTTTCACCTGGATGCTCTCGGGTAGGTAGCTCAAAACATTTCCACTTTTATGCATCCAGCAACGTTGATGTTTGGTCGACGGGTAGACCTCTGTGAGTGCCGCCCAAAAGCCCATTGCCCCGTCGCCGGTGGCAAGCTTGGCCGTGTTCATTCCGCGGGCTTTGACGCCAAGTAACACTTCACGCCAACTCTGGGTTGACTCGCGTACGCCGTCTTCTAAAGCAATCATGTGCTTCTTTCCCTGTTCGTCCACGCCCATCACCACCAGCACACAGATTTTGGGGTTGTCACCCCGGATCTTTTGATAGATGCCATCGGCGTAAAGGTAGGCGAAGGTCACCTCGGAGAGGTCGCGGGTTGACCATTCGTGAAACTTTTTCGTCCACGCACGCTTCAAGTCTGATAGCACCGAAGGGGTGAGTTTCTTGGCGCCTTCACCCAGCACCACTTCGAGTACCGCAGCGACGTCACCTTCGGAAATACCCTTCAAGTAGGCGTAAGCAGCCCAAGCCGAGATCGACGACGAGTAGCGCAGATACTTGGGGATCATTGACGAAGTGAAGTTCACCGGTTCGCCGTTACGCGAGCGAATTCGAGGGACTTCAACGCTCACATCGCCAATGGCCGTGGTGATGGCACGCTCAGGCAGGTAGCCGTTACGCACCACGTCAACGCCACTGGCACGCAGTTGCTTGATCAGTGCCTGCACTTCGACTTCCATGGCCGCAGTAATGAGCTCTCTGGCATGGTCGCGCAGCAGTTCAGTGATCGGGTCGGCCACTTGGCGGCTTTCGAGCGTCGTCGTGTCGGCACCGAAGTCGGGGGTTATCATTGTCATGGGTCTGGGCTCCTTGTGTTGAGTTGATTAGTCAAATGACATTCAACACGGAACCCGGACCCATCTAACGGTTCGCGGGGATTACCTCAACTCAGAGGACCAAACACAACTTTCCCTCATATCTCGTTTTGAAGTCGTCAAATATAGAGGCTTCTTCGTGAAGCCCCTATCGAATGCGCAAATGATTGATTTCGACAGGGGCGTGCTCCATGGATGGCTAAAAATGTCAGATGACTTCAATCCCGAGTTATGTGCAAACTTAGCTTTTGTAGCGAAATCCAGCACACATGATTAACAGGGTTGATGCACCGACGTATGAAAACCACAAACCACCGTGACCTGCCCTACGGTTTGGTTACCTAAAAATGGTGAAGATTGGGTTCTACTGAAAGGCTGTTCACTATGCCGCGACCCTATCCAGCGGAGTTTCGACTCCGAGCCGTTGCCCTCGTTCGGGCAGGAAAGACAATCACGTCAGTTGCCATCTCCTTAGGTGTCAGTCAGGCCGCGTTGCATGGTTGGGTGCGACAAGATCGCATCGATCGAGGTGAGCTCGCAGGGATCAGCACTTATGAGAGTGCTGAACTGAAACGCGCGAACAAGCGTATCCGTGAACTTGAGATGGAAGTCGAGATCCTTCGACGCGCCAGCAAAATCCTCGGCAAGGACGGTACCGACCCAAAAGGATTCACCCGGTGATCGACACCCTCGTCGACACCGGGCTACCAACCAAAATCTGTTGCCGAGTGCTTGGGGTCTCCGGCCCTGGTTACTACAAATACCGAAATCGTCCACTATCAAGAACTCAGATGCGCCGCCAGTGGTTGACGGGTCTCATTCGTGAGGTGCACGTAGCCAGCCGAGGCACCTACGGTTCTCGTCGCATCCACGCGGAGTTGACTCTCGCTATGGGGGTCGAAGTGTCCGAGCGTTTAGTGGCCGTTTTGATGCATAACGCAGGTATTGCGGGCCTTCCAGGGATAGCCAAGGTGAAGCGACTACGGGGTGTCGTCACGGCTGGCGACCTCGTAAACCGAAAGTTTCATCGCCTCAGTCCCAACGAACTGTGGGTCACAGACGTCACCGAGCATCCAACGCGCGAGGGCAAGGTTTACTGCTGTTGTGTGCTTGACACCTTCAGTCGAAGAATCGTCGGTTGGTCGATCGACACGATCCAAAACTCGAACCTCGTGGTAAACGCACTCGACATGGCAATCAAGAATCGTCACCCCGAGCCGGGCGGTGTGGTCCACGCCGATCACGGAGCCCAGTTCACCTCATGGGCCTTCACCGATCGGGTTCGTAAAGCCGGTCTCATGCCGAGCTTCGGCTCAGTCGGTGATGGTCTAGATAACGCCATGATGGAATCCTTCTGGTCGAGCATGCAAATCGAACTGCTTAACCGCAAGAAATGGATAACACGAATTGAGTTAGCCAACGCGATGTTCGACTACATCGAGATCTTTTACAAACGCCAGCGCCGTCACTCGCAATTAAATTATCGCACCCCAATAGAGTTCGAGATAACCTACGAAAAGGAATTAATCAACGCCTGATATTCACTATTGCCGGTAACCAAACCGGGGGCAGGTCACCGAGTCAACCAAAGCGACAGCAGACCCAACGTCAATCGAGTGACAAAATCCGCACTTTTCGAAACTGAAAATAAATGACGCTGAATACTGTCGACAGTAGGACTAATAGCAGAATCGGATTGACGATTGACCCAAGTGTGGACCCTACTGGATCCATGTCGTACCTGAACCATACGTAATTTTTCGGAATAATTAATACCACGATTAGGATTAACTGCAACTTCTCTCGCAAATCAAGCCTGTCTTTCATGACCAGAAGCCCTAGCGGCAAGAGCAAGTAAATCAGCCGATAATCAAACGACATGCTAGGCAGAAGGCAGGAAGCAGAAGCAATCCCAACCAGCCGATCAACCAGATTCAGTTGAGCGATAAGCAGAATAGCGCCGATAATTAAGACACCTGCTAACAACCAGATACTAAAAATTAGACCCCAAGTGTCGTCAGCCGCACCAACAAATCTTCCTGTTACCAAGTACTTTGCCACGGACAATCCGGCTGGCAGACTGTGATTATGGAGCACGCCTAGACCGTTGTATCCCGAGGTATATCCCGACACCGGACCTAAATAGGCCTTCACATATTGCCAAACATCATATGGTTCAAAGAATATAAAAATTGGGAGCGTAACCGCGACGGTGATCCCCACAGTAGTCCGGAACAGTTTCAATGGGTTCTTCCACATCAGGATTAATAATGGATAGGGCTCAAAAAGATTTGTCAAGGCAAAAAGAACTGCAGAACTACGCGGGCGTCCTTTTTTTACCATCAATACAGTCACACCCACCGCTGGAAACAACCAAAGTTCGTTGTTGCCGCGGGCAAGAGTAAACAGAACTGGATAACTTACCAACAAGGTAAATATGAGTAGCCAACTAAACGAAAAACATTTAAAAACTGCCGCAATACCTATCAGACCAATTACAAAGAAAATCCATAAACCCAGGAGATTTGGGATTAGGGAAAAGAGTTTGTATACCCAAATCGACATAGGAGTAAAAATGAAACCCTGAACAGTCGGGTAGGCCAATCCATTATTTGCGTAAAGGTTATTGTAAAAGTCATCAAATCTGCCTACTGGAGACGTCATAAATCCGAAGATCGGGTATCCCGCTCCTGTTAGCGGACGGAACAAGAAGTCACTGATATTGCCGACCACGACGACAATAAGCAACAGATAAATCCGTTTTTGCTGAGGTGTTTTAAGTTGGGCGGGCAAAAATTGTCTTTCCTTCAGTTTCGGTGCGTGTCGCTCGATACGCGATAATCAATATAAGAATGACCGCCAACAGCGGGTTGACGTAGGTCGCTACGGTGGGGACAGTAGTGCCTATTTTAACGTTTTCCAAAGAAAATAGAGGGATATTCTTGGGTGCGAGGCTTACGGCAACGAGTACGCAATACGTTCGGCGGTATAAGCGCGGAACCACATCTCTGTAATGTCCGCTAAGTAACGCAAATACGGGAAGTAATAGAAAAATCAACGAATACGGGGCTGCATAGTTGAGGCTTAGGTACATGACCGATGCGATCAACAAGAGAATCTCAAGGACTGACACCTTTGGAAGCAGACATAGCCAAATTGTTATGGCTAGGAGACCGATCATGGCCAGTGTATGGTAGTTGGCCAGACTTTCCCAGAAACCGGTTAAGCCAAGAAATCCAGAATATTGAAGTGCGTCAAACAGGCCTAATAAAGAATTGTTTTTATCCCGATAGACGGGCGATAGAGATTGATAGCTCGAAAAATTGACTTTCCAGTTATATAGGTTGCTCGCAATTCCGTCGCCAAAAAACATGAGTGGTAGTACTGTTGCAATGAGTCCAACGCCAACTGAGACCGCAAGTGCCTTCCACTGCTTGGCTCTGACGAGAAGAAGTAAAAAAAGAACCGGATAGATCTTGATGCCCGCAGCAAGCGCAAAGAGCACTCCTGCCACCGTGAACCTCTTCTGCACGAATGCCATGTATCCGCCGAGCGCCAATGCCACCACAAGTGTCAAAAGGCTTCCTCGATCAACTGCCACGATCATCGGCTGTGACATCAGCACGACTATGGTGATGGCAACCACCTTGATTTCCGAAGGCAGGGTAGTGAGACCCCTCCAAAATAGAACACAAGTTGCGACCGCACCGCTGAGCACTAGTAACACGTATGAGATCCAGTAGTTCATGTAGGTCAAGGGGTAAAGCAAAGCGTATGCGAATGGTGGGTACATGCCGCGGTTGATCCATGGCGAACCACCCTTTGCATACCGCCAAGCCTCCAGAAGGTCGCCGGCATAGTGCACACCAAGGGGTGTAACACCACCCCAGCTATGTGGCGGATCAGCCCCTTGGGCCGATATTAACAGTGGTATTTCTCCGAGACCAAAGTACGAAGACGCAACGAATATAGATCCGAAACCAACAACGATTGCCGTCGAGCAACACGCAACTAGGAACAGGGCATCGCTCTTGGCGGTCATTTCTTGATAATTTGTGTCGCCGACCCGAGCCATCATTCGATGGTAACATTTCTGCACAATGGATAATTCAAGAGCAGAAGAACTCCGCAGCCAAATCCTAGATCTCGTCACGGCGTACCACAAAGAGGCCTTCCCCCCCCGACCGTTCCTCGGCGGAATTTCCGCGGTTCCCGTGTCAGGCAAAGTCTTTGACGAGAAAGAGTTGCAACTTCTCGT
>Ga0209284_10005736_pt1 | contig 12576 bp, 9 predicted proteins | sample FRY03_FD_187211 | JGI IMG/M metagenome (GOLD analysis project Ga0209284, IMG submission 187211) | Freshwater microbial communities from Lake Fryxell liftoff mats and glacier meltwater in Antarctica - FRY-03 (SPAdes) (version 2) | ecosystem: Environmental > Aquatic > Freshwater > Ice > Glacier... | reverse complement strand
GCGACACAATCCATATAGATGAGTTCGTCGGCGCCTTGGTCGTAGTACTCAAGTGCGTACTCATTCGGTGAGCCAATAACTCTTAATCCTTCGAGACGAATCGCTTTAATCAAGTTTGGTCCCTTGATATCTAGCCGCGCTATTAATCGCACACTCCTCGAATGTGAGTGCTGTTTGTTAGGCATCCCAGACAGCCCTCTTCAATTTCCAGGAATCGTTTGATTTGGACCATATATGGTCAGCCCTCCAACTATCTATTACCTCGACGGCCTCCGTATCTGAAATACCACAGAAATCTAGAAACTCGAAATAATGTTTATTTGGAAATTCGTGATCGTATCGCTTTACTAATGCGATCCCTTCGTCCCTACTGATTTTGCCGTCACGAATCTCGTGTGCCGCGTCACTAGTAGTTCTACCAATCCCGAATTTAGCGTATGCCAAATAGTAATGAAATCCATCCAACTCGTCATCTAAAGACGCATACTTTGAATATGTGCCCTCGGTTCGCTCATCGTTAGGGCTGAATCCAGTGTTCTCGGAGCAGTAATAAAAGTTCTCCTGTGGGTCCCAAAATTTATAATAACTGTAGAAATGGATTTCGGTTCCATTTCTTTCAATGTCGGCAAATCTTGGGGCTCCGAAAGGTCTAAGGTCTGCTGCCGAAATGCCGTGATCGATCCAAAACTCTGGAGGCATTCCAGAGAAATAGTGTGAATCATGGTCTGCAACCTCACGCGTCGGGCTGTTCGCGTTCTTCGAGTCGCCACCATATTCTACTTCGCCATTCTCGCCGTACATGATTAGGCTTATTCTAAAATTTACAGCAATATGAAGAGGGAAATTTGTTTGGCCGTAAATGAAGGGTTGAAACGGGTCTCCGACATGACGAAATGAGAGTTGTGTCAATTTTCGCGTTACAATCGGGTCTGGCGTTCCCAGAATATGCGAAAATCCTGATGCGATAAATGCGTCAAGATTTCGGCGTCCGATACTTGATGACTTCAGTGGGGCCCAGGTGACGGTCAAAGGGTTCATACCATATTTGTATTTGAGTTGATGCGCAACATAGCTTCCGTCTTTGCCGCCACTACAGGGCACGATTACATCGTATTCTCCATTGCTTTTGCGGTTCTTATCGCACAAATATGCAAGTTCGCGTTCTCTTTGAGCCCAGTCAATGCCCGAGCGCTTATGGTCCGCAAACGTACATGCCGAGCAAACACCATCTTCGTCAAAAGAGATGCGCGGCCGCTGGTTGGAGATGACACACCTTTTGCAAAAAAATATCTCATTTGGAAGTCCATAAAGTTTTTTTAAATCGCGCTTCATGTCCATACTCTAGTTCTGGCGTTCAGATTTGCATCGACTCTGCTCGTTCGCCTGAACCAGTTGATCTTCGTTACCAACATCTATCCACGTCTCGTGGATAGGAAATGCCAATGCCTTCAGACTTGCAAGTCGAAGAGCGTTAAATAATTGTGGCATGTCGATGTAGGATCCGGCCTCAAGTAGGTCGATTACCCCTGGATCAAGTACGTATACGCCGGCATTGATATTTGTGCGAGCAATAGGTTTTTCCTCTATCCCTATAATCTCCATTCCGCTTATGTTTACAACACCGAAGGGATTTTCCCATTCATGTGTGCGCACAGCCATCGTTGCGCTAGCAGCGTGCGAGAGATGGAAATCCAAAAGCCGCCCATAACTAATACTCGAGATTACGTCACAGTTTGAAACTACGAAAGGACGCTTCTGTCTCGTACTTAGAAGGCTGAGCGCCCCCGCAGTGCCAAGTGGACTCGTCTCACGAATATATTCAATTTCGACGCCAAATTTAGATCCATTTCCAAAGTAATTTTCGATTACGTTTCCAAGATGACAAATTGAGATTATGAATTTATAAAATCCGTCGCTGATGGCTTGGGTGATGATATGCTCCAGCATGGGCTTCCCGGCGATCGCCAGCATTCCCTTAGGAACAGTTTTCGTATAGGGCAATAATCGTGTACCAAGCCCTCCGGCCATAATTACGAAGGTATTTTCCCTTCTGACATCTGGAGGGGAATCCCAAAAGTGAACACCTACTACTGTCGACGTTCAAGTAATCCACCGCTTGTAGGGTCGGACGTTCAAGTTATCCACCGCTTGTAGGGTCGGACGTTCAAGTTATCCACCGGTTGGTGGGTGGTGACGAACGGGGTGGCATCTCTTGGTTTGGTTCCTTGTACTCGTATTACTTTGCTCGTCAACCGACGAACAAGGAGCGCACATGTCAAGGAGAACGTTTGAGATGATCGATGTCGTAGAAATTTTGCAGCACTGGCATGCGGGTAGGCCTAAGGCTGAGGTCGCTTCCAGTGTCGGCGTGGACCGGGGAACGGTCCGCAAGTATGTCGCCCAGGCTGAGACTGCCGGTTTGGTGCCTGGTGGTACGCCGTTGAGTCGGGTGCAGTGGGAGGAGTTGGCGCGGGGCTGGTTCCCGGAGTTGATTGATGCGAAGGTTCGCAGTTTGACTTTCGGTGAGATCAACGTGCACCGTGACCGGATTGAGGTGATGCTCAAGGAAAACAAGGTGACCACGGTGTGGCAGCGTCTGCGTGACGAGTACGGTCTGATGGTTGGCGTGTCGAGTTTCAGGCGTTACGTGTGGCTCGAGTTCCCTGATCAGGTGAGTATTGATGACGTGACGGTGCGTCGCCCCGATGTTGAGCCGGGCAGTGAAGCCCAGATCGATTACGGCTATCTGGCGTTGTGGCCAGACCCGGTGTCGGGCCGATCCCGCAAGTTGAACGTGTTCGTGATGGTGTTGGCGATGTCTCGACACATGTTTATTCGGCCGGTGTTGGCGATGGATCAGGCGGCGTGGATTGACGCGCATGTTGCGGCGTTCGAGTTCTTTGGTGGTGTCCCAGCCCGGCTGGTGCCAGACAACTTGAAGACTGGCACGATCAAACCCGATTTGTATGACCCGAAACTTAACCGCGGTTACGCCGAACTTGCCGAGCATTACGGCTGTTTGATCGACCCGGCGCGCGCCGGGAAACCTAAGGACAAGCCTCGGGTGGAACGGCCGATGAGTTATATCCGTGAAAGCTTTTTTCGGGGACGTGACTGGGCCAGCCTGGAGGCGATGCAAATCGCTGGTGTGAAGTGGTGTGACGACGTGGCTGGCTCGCGCCGGCATCGCAGTCTTGATGGTGCTACCCCAAAAGCGGTGTTCACCACAGTTGAACAACCCACGCTGGACGCGTTGCCTCAGATGGTGTTTGAAGCGGCGGCCTGGTCGCGGCCCAAGGTTGGCACCGACTGCCACATCAACGTTGGCGGGGTCTTGTATTCGGTGCCGTGGCGCCACATCGGTCAACACGTCGAAGCCCGCACGACACAACGCACTGTCGAAGTATTCGCTGGCGCGGACCTGATCAAAACCCACGTCCGGGTGCAGCGCGGCGTGCAAACCGATTGGGTTGACTACCCACCAGAAAAGGCTGCGTTTTTCATGCGAACCCCGCTGTGGTGTCGCCGGCAGGCCCAAGAGTTGGGACCCGACGTCGCTTCCATTGTCGAGGACTTGATGTCCATCAACGTGTTGCATCGCCTCCGTTCCTGTCAAGGCATCATCAGCCTTGCCGACAATCACAGTCCGGAGCGGCTCAACGCTGCGTGTCGTCGCGCCACCGAAGTCGGCGACCCGACCTATCGGACTGTGAAAGGGATCCTCGCCGCCAGGACCGAAACCGACACCACCATCAAAGGCGAACCGCCCGTCACTCGGGCGCATCTGCACGGCCAGTATCACCTCTTTGACAACAATTCTGACACGGCCGGCGCCGACGTCACCAGCAGTCGTATCGAGGTGGCGTCATGACCCGCACCCATCAACTCGAAACGACCCTGCGTGTCTTGCGGCTCTCAGGCATGCTTGACACCCTCGACGCCCGACTGCACCAAGCCCAAGCCGGTCAACTCGACCACCTCGAGTTTCTTCAAGTGCTCTGTCAAGACGAGATTGCCCGACGCGACGCCACTGCGATCACCCGACGGATCCGTCAAGCCCGTTTCGAGCAACTCGCCACCATCGAAGACTTCGATTTCGGTTACAACCCGAAAATCCCCGCCGCCCATATCCGTGACCTTGCCGCTGGGCGCTACATCACCGCCGGTCAAGCCATCATCTTGCACGGCCCCGTCGGCGTCGGAAAAACCCACATCGCTCAAGCACTCGCACACCACGCCTGTCGCCACGGCCACACCACCATATTCACCAAAACCAGTCGACTCTTAGCCGATCTCGCCGGCGGCCACGCCGACCGGACATGGGGTGCACGACTACGCCGATGGGCCAAACCCGATGTGTTAGTCCTCGACGACTTCGCGATGCGCGACTTCACCACCAGCCAAGCCGACGACATCTATGAACTTGTCACCGAACGAGCTGGTCGGTCGCTGATCCTTACTTCCAACCGTCAACCCGTTGACTGGTATCCGCTTTTCCCGAATGCCGTCGTCGCCGAGTCCGTCCTTGACCGCCTCATCAACACCGCCCACATCATCCACCTCCAAGGACGTAGCTACCGACCGACCCGCCGACCCCAACCACCCGCCGATAACACACAAGGAGGCCCCACCAACTAGAATTCAATCGGAACCAACCGAGAGATAACTTGAACGACCCCCCGGTGGATTACGTGAACGTCGACAAGTTACCAACCAGCACACCAAGCAGCATAAGAAAAACCATCAAAATCACTGTCCGAAATCTTCGCAGCAGCCCAGTCTGCTGTCGGTTACTCTTAAGTTATGAGGTCATATTTTGATTCAGGATGATTACGCTCTGCTTGAAATGATGATTGTCGATGGTGCGGCTGCTGATGGAGTTTATAAGCCGGGTCCGTACTGGAAAGTTAAGACCAAGACCGCCTATCGTCAGATAAAAGAATATGGACTAGTGGATTTTAGAGGCACATCAAACCTGATTGGCCAATCGTTCTCTGACCATGTATTTATTGATGTCTCAACGAGTGGAACACTGAAGGGTCGCGTTGCTTCATTGGTGCTCAACAAGACGCCATATTTAAGCCAAGTTTTCGCCAATCAGGTGATTCTTACCAGGGCCTATTGGGATGTTTACCGGCGCAATCGAAACCTGGTTTGGTCGAATTCTTTTCGCGTGAAAGATTTACTTGATAGATATAAAGTCAACGATTCCATCAATGCTGGATGCATTGATACGCTAGAAATTGAGGGGATAACCGTTTCGGCTTACTATTTAACCGTCTTGGATACCCACGACTATTTAGCCCAACATGTTGACTACGGTATTGGCTCCACGCTTCTTGAAATCGGGGGAGGATTCGGCGCGTATTTGCACTTGCTGGTGAGCAACTACCCAAATCTTAGGAAATTTCTCTATTTAGACATGGCGCCAAATTTGTACGTTGGAACCCAGTATCTGCGCTCACTGTACGGAGATTCAGTGCAGACATATCGAGAAACCCGAGGGATGCATACGATTAAATTCCGCGACGACTCAGACTTGGAGATTATCTGCATCGCCCCGTACCAACTTCAAACATTTCAAGGATCTGTTGATTTTGTGCACAACGCTCATTCGTTTGTAGAAATGCCTCGCGACGCCGTTGCGAATTACGCACGGCTCTCTGAGGGCATTCTTAAGAAGGGCGGTTCTATTACCCTTGTTTCGTATGACCCGTATGATCAAAAAACTATAAACCCTCATGACTTGCCTGGGTTCTTCCGAAGCCAGTTCACTAGTACAGTTAAGGAGACGTTCACACAGGGAACATCGAATTTTCACTTCGTTGGAGTTGGTGGGTAGTGCCGACCATAATGGTGGGATGCTGGTAAAAGTACGGTAAATTCTGAGCGTCGTCAACCAAAGCGACAGCAGACCCAGCCCAATGAGTCGAGATGCGACAGTTTGAATGAGAACTTTCACGCTCAGTTCAGTCGCTTGAAACTGCTATCACACACGGGGCCCCTCAGGAAGGTCGCTACATCTTGACCATCTTCGCATTCCCGAATCATTGAGAAAATTGGGTCAAGGTGAGCCAAGTACTCGTCAATCACGCTGGGCGTGTGTTCAGTACAGACATACACAGAGTTCGAGGCAAGAAAACCTTGTTTTAACATTTCTTGAGTGATAAGCGTCTTATAGGCCAACGCGTTGGCGCTTGAAAAAGTGAATCTGGTGAGTGATGGAAGCCCGTCTGTAGTCAGTGACAACTCATATTTATTGGCAAGACTCGTCCAATGTTTTGTGATTTCACCACCGGTATTCGTAATGTAGTCCCACGATTTGAGGCGATCCATCACTTCAAGAGTTTTAAGTGCGGCAGTTGGACCAATTCGCTCAGTCCAAAAGGTGCTGCTAATGAAAGTTGTTTGAGCAGCTTCCATGATTTCTCGACGTCCGATAACTGCTGTGATTGCGTAACCATTACCCAATGCTTTTCCAAACATCGCCATGTCCGGTTCAACGCCATACATCTTGTGTAGTCCACCGAAAGTTTGACGGAAACCAGACGTGCATTCGTCGAACATCAGTACGATCCCGTGTTTCGTTGCCAGGTCGCGCACCTTGTGCAGGAAACCGTCGGTTGGTCCAGTACTTCGCGAGACCTCCATCATGATGACTCCAACATTGCGAGTGGTGATGATGGTTTCAAGTTCATCGATATTGTTGTAGGCGAACGGCACTACTGTTCCGCGAAGGTTTTCCGGAATACCGTTGGGCTCAAGCCCGGGTAGCAGGTGCCCAGCGAGGTTTTCTTCATCACCTAGGTTTGCTGCCAGATACCAGTCATGCCAACCGTGGTAACCACAGATCGCTACGGTTGACTTCCCGGCAGCCGCGCGGGCGATCCGAATCGCAATTGCGTTGACTTCTCCGCCAGAACGAGCGAGTCGGACCATGTCGGCCCAAGGATGTAATTCGATCAGTCGCTCAGCGAGGTACACCTCTTCTGGGCAGTTGAGTGTCGACATGTTCCCGGCACCAACCGTAGAACGGACCGCGTCATCAACTTCTGGATGGCCGTACCCGAGGATGTTCGTGCCAATGCCCATGAGTGACATGTCGGTGTATTGGCGACCGTCAAGATCCCATACTTGGCAACCCTTGGCTTTGCTGAAGTATGCAGGCCACTGTTCAGGGAGGAACATCTCCGAGCGTTTTGACAGCAGCATGTTTCCACCGGGGATGATGCTCTTGGCTCGTTTCCAGAGTTTTTGACCTGTGCCCAACGTTGCGCCTTCGTTTCTAATCAGGTGTTGATTTTGGGTAAAGAGACTAGGTTTCGTTTCGGTGAGTTGGCCGACTTCCGTCCAGCCGAAATCTCGTCGTGGTGCGAAATAGTCAAACACATTGCGCACAACCTCAAGATCTACCGGTTCGTCAACTGTCCATCGCAGATGAGAAAGATCGTTTGCACCTTTCAGGTTAGTCGTTCGAAATCGCCCTGACTCTCTAATGAATGGTGTGACATGCTCACGTTGAGCAGCGGTAGTCGCTTCGGCGTGGGCGATTGCGAGGGAACTCATCGTGAATACTTCCGTGTCGAGTCCGTCGGGGTATGTCGGGGGCGATGTGTTGCTGGCGTAGTCAACACCGGATTCAACAAATATGCGAACTACCTCGTCGACGATTGTTGGATCAATGAGTGGACAATCACCTGTGATTCGCACTACCGCATCTGCCGCGAAGGTCTGCGCTGCCTGGTAGTAGCGATCAAGTACATCATGCTCACTACCGCGGAAGACCCCGTATCCAAGACTTTCAATGTGTTGGGTCAATTCGTCGTTTCGTGAGTCGTTGGAAGTTGCTACAACAATTTGGGTCAGTGATTTTGCTCGCGAGAGGCGCCACAGCAACAATTCGATGAGTGGAACACCGGTGACCAGACTCATCACCTTGTTGGGCAATCGGGTGGATCCCATGCGGGCCTGCACGATTGCAACAGTTTTCATGTGGTAACCCATTTTGATGGGTTGATAAGTTGCTCATCGTCTGATGAGAGCGACTCTGGGGCTCGAAGTGGTGTTGTTTCTAGCGCTTCGAGAATTTCCATAGTCTGATCTTTGCTGTCCATGCCAACAACGATTCGGTCAATTTCTGGATACGATCGAACATGAGCCAAACAGGCTTCAATTCGTGACATCCCCGTGTCTGCGACCCATGTATCCCATTCACGAAAAATTGGTGCCCACTGGGCAAGCCAACTGGGTCGTTCGGCAGGTGACATGACGAGAGCCCCTTGGAGAAATGTTGAACGCGTGTGGATTTCGACGTCGTGCTGATCCAACTTGGTCAACCAACCTGAATTCATAAGGTTTCGGTCAATGATGTTCATTGGTGCTTGAACAACGTCAATCATAGGAAGTGTAAAAAGTTGATTTAGCTCGTCTGCGGAGTAGATCGATACTCCGAGCTTTGCTACAACCCCTCGTGCTTTGAGATCGAGCAAAGATTCCAAGAGATTTTCAGAATGAGCGCCGAGCAAGTCTGAAGGGTGGTGGAGGAGCAATGCATAGAGCGATGGGAGTTTTAGGCGTGCAAGCGACATTTTGACTTCTGTTTTTACCCATGAGGATATGTCGGCGATATCAGTAGGAACCGGAGGGAGTTTGGTGACAACATCCCACGACGAACAACCAATGTTTCCGAGGACTGATTCGGCATCTCCGTAAGCAATCGCGGTATCTAGTGTGTGAACACCATGCTGCTTCGCCAGTGCAAAAATCTCGCGACCCGTCTCCAGATCGATTTTTCCCGTCCGGTTGGCAATGCCGTATGAGAGGCCAAATTGCGCGGTGCCAAGTGCGATTTCGGCCATCAAATTACTTTTCTGAGGCTTCACCGATTGCTTCAAGCAGTGTCTGTCCGACAAAACGTTGTTGATCGGCACTTAAATCAGGGTATATCGGTAGGCTGATTGCCTCGCTGTAGTACCTTTCGGATTCAGGATAATCCACACTGGAATACCCAAACCGTTGATAATACGGTTGGCGGTACACTGGCATGTAGTGAAGGTTTGCCATTATCCCTTTGGCATGGAGTTGTTCAAATACCTTCTTTTGGGTGGTATTACGTGATGCAAAATCAACACGCACTATGTACAGATGAAAGGCCGAATATGAATCAGGGTGTTGCCACGGTCGCTTGACCAGCGTGTTCGCGAACATATCGTTGTAGGCGTTGGCAATTTCGTGTCTTCGGGAAACAAATTCATCAATTCGTTGGAACTGGCTAATTCCGAGTGCGGCAGCGATATCAGTCAAGCGAAAGTTGTAGCCGAGATCAAGTTGCTCGTAGTACCACGGACCTTCTGTGATTGTCCGCATTTCAGCGATGTTACGAGTGATGCCGTGTGTCCGTAGTCGAGACATGGTGTTGGCTAAAAGTTCGTTGTTGGTGAGTGCCATGCCGCCTTCACCGGTGGTGATGATCTTCACCGGGTGGAAACTGAAGACTGTGATGTCGCTGTGTTGGCAACTACCAACCGGATCACCCTTGTATGTTCCACCGACGGCATGCGAAGCGTCTTCAATGATTGAGAATCCATATCGCTGGCCGAGTTCATGGATGGCTGCCATATCGCAGGACTGCCCAGCGAGATGCACCGGAATCACCGCTTTTGGCAGCGTTCCTGTTCGCTGGGCCGTGGCGAGTTTCGCTTCCAGCCGTGAAGGACACATATTGTATGTCTGCGGATCAATGTCCACAAAATCAATATCGGCACCGCAGTACCGGGCACAGTTGGCCGAGGCGACGAATGTGATAGGCGATGTCCACACTCTGTCGCCCGGTTGTACGCCGATCGCCATGCATGCGACATGTAAAGCAGAAGTTGCACTGTTCATGGCGACAGCAAACTTTGCGCCACACCTAGTACCCAATGCTGCTTCAAATTTTGGTACTACTGGGCCCTGGGTCAGAAAATCGGAACGAAGGACGTCGTTGACGGCCTGAATGTCACTGGTCGAAATAGACTGTCGGCCGTAGGGGATCGTCATGTGTCGGCTAGATCGACCCAATTGATGAGCGGTTGGCCTCCACCCATGCGGCCAACTCATCAACAGTCATCCATTCGGTGTTGGTGTTCGACGAGTATTCGAATTCGGTGTCGACAGCGGTGCCGTCGCCGATGCGGTAGGGATCTACACTCCAATTATGGATGGCAGGAAGAATTTTGAAGTACGAACCGTAAAAAAATGTGTGTGGCGCATCGTTGCGGCTAATCATTTGTTCATGGAGCTTTTCACCCGGACGAATACCGATGATCTCATGCTTAGAGTTTGGAGCAATTGCTTTCGCGATATCAGTGATTTTCATTGACGGTATTTTTTTCACATAAATCTCGCCACCGCGCATGTCTTCAAGAGCGGTCCAGACAAGATCAACGCCTTGTTCAAGAGTGATCATAAACCTGGTCATACGTTCATCAGTGATCGGCACCGTCTTCTCATGTGCAATTGACAGGAAGTAGGGGATGACCGAACCGCGGGATCCCATGACGTTTCCGTATCTCACGACTGCAAATCTCGTCGCTTGTCCAGTGTATGAATTTCCGGCAATAAAGAGTTTGTCGGAGGTGAGTTTGGTAGCGCCATACAAATTGATCGGACTACTTGCCTTATCAGTTGAGAGAGCAACAACTCTCTTGACGCCACAGTCAATACAGGCATCAATGATATTCATCGCACCGATGACGTTTGTCTTCACACATTCAAATGGGTTGTACTCTGCTATCGAAACAATTTTTGTAGCAGCCGCGTGCACCACGAAGTCGATCCCCGCAAGTGCACGTAATAGACGGTCTTTATCACGAACATCTCCGATGAAGAATCGAACGCGCTCGTCATTTCCAAATTTCTTGGACATCTCCCAGTGCTTCATTTCGTCACGGGAGAAGATCACCAGGCGACGAGGGTTGTACTTGGCCAGGGTCATAGGGACGAAGGCATGGCCGAACGAACCGGTACCTCCGGTAATGAGAATTGAAGAACCGTTAAGCATGATTGGACCCATAATCGATAAGTTCGGCTCCCAAGCGCTGCCGTAAACCACGTAGCACGGTATTTCCTTTATTGAACATCATGAGGTCATCAGTGTACTCGTCGAATTCGCGGGCCAATTCATCATCGTTGACGGTCGTCAAGTAGCCTAGGAGACGGACAAACTCAGACTCACTCGGTATATTCGTCCAGAACGGGCCGCGCGGTTCTACTTCTAATGGTCAGCCATAATTGAGGTCTTCAACCGACACTCCAATGTGTTCTGAAATAAGCATTGCTAGTGGCGCGGTAGAGATGCTGCGCGAGGCGATGGTCGCGGCGTAGGCCCTCAGCGATCACTTCGAACGCCTCGGCCTCACCTAATTGACTGGTTCGGCGCCCAGATCTCTTGCCACGACTTCCCAAAACGGCAGGTCGATCGAGTTGGCGCGCTTGACATAGCGCTTTTTATACAACGCATACGCCTGTTTATCTATCTCGGGTATCTCAAACTTCAAATCCTCAGCATCGATGTCCACCAACGGCACCTTCAATTCCTTCGAAAGCGCTTGACCCGCGACTTGGCACAATAGTTCAAAACTTGTCGATTTCAGAATAATGATGGGCCGTTCTAGCACCACTGCCAAGCCTGTAATCGTTGAAGATGAAGGCTGAATCATGACATGACATTTCGAAAGTAGATCCACACTCATTCCGTGTCGCACATTTCTTCCATTAAAAAAATGATCCAAGGAGCCAGGCTCGGCTCGTGGGTGAGCCGCAATCTCGATCTGCAACCCGGTATCCGCCTCAAATTGATCGAGAGCTCGACAAACCGCTTCATAACTTCCCGAATTCAACAACGGGAGATCTAAGTCGGCAAGCACTACTCCATAACTCGACTCGAAGTCAGGGTGAGAAAATGCCATGTCATCGATATACACAGCTATATTACTTTGCACAAAAGATAAAAATGATTTGTTACGAATTGCTTCGAAGTCTTGTGTGTGAATATATCGAATCAGCGTTTGTGGCCCAATTACGTGGGGGCACACGTTGCGAACCGACGCGCTTGCCCAAATAAAATCAAGCGGCCGCAGGCCAAAAACGGCTCGCTCGATCCGACCCAGTAGCGATGGCGAACCTTTATAACTATTTCTTCGCAGAAAGCGTATAAATAGCCGTCGACACGTATCGAACCAGCTTCGGGGACGGGCAAGACTTAGGTCTGAAAAAATCGATTTAACTACAAAATTCGTCTCAAAAGCCAAAGGCAAATCTCCAGACAACATCCCCAAAATCGCAGGGCTTTTCGAGATCTCTTGAATCAGTGTGCGCTGAGACCGCCTCTGACCCAAGTAAACGCCAGACATCAGAATCACGTTGTCTTGGCTCGTTAGCGCTCTACAGTTCGTACGGATTTCGTCTTCCGATGTAAACCTACGAACCAGGAGATCATCTGGCGCATCAATCCATTGATTTTCGGTAGCGGGCGAATAAATGGGCGCGACATTCCATGCCTCGACCTGAAACCCGCGGCCACGCAAAATGCCCATA
>Ga0209284_10005734_pt1 | contig 12580 bp, 2 predicted proteins | sample FRY03_FD_187211 | JGI IMG/M metagenome (GOLD analysis project Ga0209284, IMG submission 187211) | Freshwater microbial communities from Lake Fryxell liftoff mats and glacier meltwater in Antarctica - FRY-03 (SPAdes) (version 2) | ecosystem: Environmental > Aquatic > Freshwater > Ice > Glacier... | reverse complement strand
ACAGATGCTACTATGTCATTAACAAGTGCGTAATATTCGGATTTCACAACGTCACTCTTGAACATTTTAATCAATCCCAGTGTGGTTGCCAACCAAATATTTCCTTGATAATCTTCTGTAGCAGATTTCAATTGCACATGAGCGAATAGCTTATTCAAATCAATAAATTGAAATTTTTTATTCTCTGACAAAATCAAATTACCTGTGATTTCCGAAAACAAAAAGCGATTTTTAGTAATTCTTAGAATACTCTCGATTTGCCTACTATTTTGTCTCGAAAGTATCTTGAATTGAGTTCCTTCCTTTTTCACTTTAAATATACCATCATCCGTGCCTACCCAAAAGTAATTCTGAGTAATCTGTGATAAATTGGTAATGTTATACTCCCTTTTTTCATCCTTTAACTTTGTTTCAGTAAACTTTTGATTCTCTAAAATGAAAAAACCTTTTTCAGTGTATAAAAACAATCTTCCAAAGTCGTCGCCATTTATTCTATATACTGAATTTTTCAAATAGTCTAATTGGAAAAAAGTATTAAGCTTAGCGTTGTATTTAAAAACACCATTATAAGTTCCAGCATAAATTCCATTTGAAATTGTTTTATACAAACATGTAACATGTTGATTTTTTAATTCTTTACCCAAAAAAGACACCATTTTTATGGTTTTAAAAACCTCTCTATTGAATATAGAAATACCTTTTCTGGTTCCACAAAACAAATTTCCATCAGCATCTTCTAATACACACTCTACATGTGAATCATTTAAACCATTTGCCTTATTATAATTTATGAATGTTTTTCCATCAAATCGCGTCAATCCATCTGGTCCACAACTCCATACATATCCTTTTGAGTCAGCGCAGACAAAATGATTGTCGGGCGTTGTAAAACCATCTTTATTATCATAGACTCGAAAGTCATAGTTTGTTTGTGAAAACAATTGATTCGATGGAGAATATAGAGAGAAAAAACAAAGCAGAGCGAAAGCAAGAAATTCAAAAAAAATCCATTTGGAGGCTATGGAAAGTGTCGTTCGCATTGATTTCATATTATCTTCAAATATAACATTTTTGCAGATTGGCATGAGTCACTTTGTAACCGCGGTAATTATTCAAATATCCGACATTAAATCAAATTTTACAGCTAACTATTCTGAATTTTAAGAACCTAAAGACAATTGTCGAGTTGCCTATAAAATTATTTATTTGAGTAAAAAAGACACGTTGATTTAGTCATTTAAAAAATCAATCACTTCTTCCTCCATGTAACCTTGAAAAATTATAACCTCTGAGTTTTTTGGAATTATCTTTAGTTCAAAAGTGATTCCTTGAGGTTTGTATATTTTCGTTAATTCAACTTTTGCTTTTCCAGTTTTACCGTCGTAATCATTCGTATACTGCCAATTAAAGTGAAAAACAAAATTGCAAGAAAGATTTTTATTGTATTTGTCATTTCCCCCCTCCTTGAAGCTATTATTTAAGCAACGTTACATGTCCTACTAGCATTATTGCTTCTTCATTTTGCAATGCATTCATTCTGATTTTCCACGTATAAGTATCATCTTGTGCAATTTCTAAATGACCTCTTCTATTGAGAAAAGTTCCATTCCAACCAACAGAAGGGTCATTGGATTCAAATACCACTTCGCCCCAACGATTAAAGATTAAAAGTTTATAATTTGTAAGGTCTAATCCAGAGCTTAGAATCGGTAAGAATATATCATTAGTACCATCGAAATTCGGGGTGAAAGTATTTGGAACGTAGTATATTATGTCTTCATAAATATTAACCGTTAAGAACATGCTGTCATAACAACCCCCTAAACTATAAGCGTAAAGTGTCACTGAATAGTTGCCTATATCATGACCGAAATCATGAATTGAGCTTACTGAAACACTATTTGTGCCATCACCAAAATCCCAATAATAAGTAGATGCATTTACGGATTGGTTAATAAAAGCAATTTCCGGTTGTTCAACATTTGCAGAGTCAGGTAAGGCATAAAAATGGGCCACGGGTTGTTCGTAAACACATACGAAGTTGGTCTCTGTAAAAGAAGCCACACACCCAGAGGCATTTGTAATGGTCAAGCTTACATCAAAACAACCGACATCGTTATACTGGTGATCAATTGAGTTGGATTGGTTTGAATTGGTGCCGTCTCCAAAATCCCAATAGAGTTGAGTATTAGGAGCATTCACGATATCTGTAAAAACAGTATTGAGCACAATACAGCCCGTATCATTTGATACCGCAAATTGTATTTCTGGAATTTCATCAATATTAACAACCTTGATTACACTGTCAATGCACCCTGTATTGTTCTCCATCGCTGTTAAATTGACGGAATAGGAACCAGCATTTAAATAGGTATGCGCGGGACTAAACAAAGTTGAATTATTTCCATCTCCAAAACTCCAGATATAGCTATTATTACCTATCGTATTATTTTGAAATTGAATAGGGTCTATATTGCAAAGTGGCGCACCTAAAACAGTATAATCAACTTGCGGTAAGAGATTGACCAAAACAGGTAGATTGAATGGTCCTGAAAGACATCCAAAACCAGCTGTTGATAAGGAAACCTGATAATTAACAATCTCTGGACTTGCCCCATTGTTCGTCAATATATCTGTTATGATTAAACTATTTTGAGGAGCTAATGATTCACCAGAAACATTTATATTATTTGTTGCTTGCCAAATTATATTGGCAGGAACGGATGTTGTAATTGGTAAATTCAGGTCACTTTTGGAACAGATTGTATCACCTATCGTTGTTAACAATGCTGTCGGATTAACTGAAATATTGAAATTTTCAATCGGACCAGAGCAAGTAACTCCTGCATTTGTATAATTTGGAGTTATTGTAATAGTACTTGTTTGAGAATATAGATGTCCGATTGGTGTGATATAACTATTTATATTTCCAATTCCAGACGTGCCCAATCCTGTATTCAGATTATTATTTTGCCAACTATAGATGGTGTTTGGCACAGTGCCATTGAAGATGACACTTGTCGTTGGTGATCCAGCACAAATATTTTGATCGATTGGTAGAACAACATCCGGTATTGGATTGATTGTTATTGTAAATTGCTCAGGATTTCCTTGACATAGGACTCCATTAAATACAAACGAAGGAACAACCGATACTGTCGATACTATTGGAGAAATTGTTGTGTTTTGCCCAACAAACGGGCTAATAGATCCTAAACCAGAAGCTGGCAAACCAATTAGGGTATTTGTATTTGTCCAATTGAAACTTGTTCCAGAAACCGCGCCATCTAAACTAATGTTGGTGGTGGTAAGTCCTTGACAAAAGACCAAATCAGGTACTGCAATTATGTTAGGTATAGGATTTACAAAAACATGAATTGGAAACATAGGTGTGGAACATCCAGTAGCTGTCGAACTGGCAACAACGTTATACAACACTTCTTCTGTTATTGTCGAAGTACTAAATAGTGTGTCGGTAATAGTTGCTGATGTAACAGTTGAAATACTCTCACCTTGAACCGCTAAAGACTGCTGTGCAAACCAATTAAATGTGACGGCTGTATTTGAAACTAGAGATAATGCAACACTAGAGCCGCTGCAAATGGTAACCGTATCGTTATTCAATAAGGCCAAAGGCGGTTTTACGGTTACAGCAACGGTTTGAGCTAACCCAAGACATGAGCCATTTATCGATGTCGGAGTAACACTGTAAATGACAAGTTGGTTGGTAGCGGAATTGTTAATTAAAATATCGTTGATTATTGCACCAGTGTTCACAGTAATTGATTCACCAGTAACATTTGGATTATTGAAGGTGGTGAACCAAGAGAAATTTGATGACACATTGGCCGTTAATAGTGCATTTACCGCGCTTCCACTGCAAATTTCAATTGCCGTTGGAATGGAAAGAATAACATCTGGAATAACGGTCACAGCAAAGTTTAAACTTGTTCCTACACATCCTTGTGGTATTGAGGTAGGCGTGACGGTATATTGCACATTCTGAGGTATTGTTGTAATATTGGTTAAGGTGTTGTTTATGACCGAAGATGTTTGCGCTGAACTGACTTCGCCGTTCACATTACTTGTTGCTAGTGCTTGCCATACAAAATAAGAAGGTAGATCACTGGCAAGATTTACATTGAAAGCTGTATTGTTGCAAATCGAAATTGGACTTATCGGCAGAAGATTCGGAGAAGGATTTACGGTAATGTTGAAGTTTTGTGGGTTGCCTGAACAAGTGACACCTGAGCCAGTAAATTGCGGTGTGACAACAATATTAGAAATCACGGCTGATGAGTTAGCATTCATCGCATTAAAGGGAAGTATATTTCCAGTCCCTGTGGCATTTAATCCGATGGATGTTTGGCTATTTGTCCAATTATACGAAGTGCCAGTGCCTACAAAATTCACAGCTGTTGTTGGTAAACCATTGCAAATTACTTGGTCTAAAGGGTCATTCACTAAAGGTGTCGGATTGACAGTGAATACGAAGTTTTGAACCGGTCCAGGACAAACCAACGAACCAATGGTGTACAAAGGTGTGACAACAAGATTTGCCGTTATGGCTAGACTTGAATTATTGCTTACGGTGAATGTTGGAATATTGCCAACGCCATTGCTTGCTAGGCCAATATTCGTATTGTCATTGGTCCAAGTATAATTGGTCGCCGTCCCGGAAAAAGTCACTCCTCCTGCGATGCTGCCATTGCAATATACTTGATCTGCAGGGTCTAAAACAATTGCTGTTGGATTAACTTGTATCGTAAATTGTTGCGGCAAACCTGCACATGTAAGTCCTGAATTTGAGAATTGAGGTGTAGCAGTTATGGTAGCAACAGATGGAGTTGAACTGATATTTGACGCAGTGAAGGAAGAGATGTTCCCTGAACCATTTGCCGCAAGGCCTATTCCTGGGTTTGAATTTATCCAAGTGTATAAGTTCCCCGTTCCAACAAATGACACGGTGGTTGTCAATCCCTGATTACATAAAATTTGATCAAGAGGAGCGACAATTGTAGGCGTAGGATTTATAATAATGTTGAAGTTCTGACTTGTCCCTGTACATGTTTGTCCACCAAAGGTGTAAATTGGGCTAATAGACACGGAGGATGAAACGGGTCCATTGGCAAGGTTGACAGCAACAAATACAGGTATATTCCCTGTTCCACTTGCTGCCAAACCAATACTTGGATTTGAGTTTGTCCAGTTGTATGATGTACCCGTCCCACCCAAAATAATTTGCGATGAATTTGCGCCGTTGCAGAGCACCAGATTTTGTGGAACTATAACTGTTGGTGTTGGATTCACAGTGATGGTAATTGATTGTGTCGCACCGCTGCATGTTAAGGCCGCATTTGAATATTGCGGTGTTACTGTTATACTTGCTGCGACTATTGTACTACCTGTATTTACTGCTGTGAATGCGGCAATGTTTCCTGTTCCACTACCTGCCAACCCGATGGAAGGTGTATTGTTGGTCCATGTGTACGATGTACCTGTTCCTACAAAATTCAATGCATTCGTTGTCGCGGAATTACAAAGCACTTGGTCTGGTAAACCTTGTACGTTTGGCGTTGGATTTACTGTAATCGTATAGCTTTGACTTACTCCATTACAACTTGCTGCTCCACCTGTGAAATTTGGCAATACAGTGATGGTCGTAACGATTGGAATATTGCCCGTATTGATTGCTGTGAATGATGGAATATTGCCCAATCCACTTGCTGTCAAACCGATTGCTGGATTGGAGTTTGTCCATGAATAAGATGTGCCATTTCCTGAGAATACTGTTGCTGCAGTTGCTGTACCATTACAAACAACTTGGTCTGTAGGGTCTATGAGGCCAGGTGTAGGATTGATGGTGAAAATTAAGTCTTGCGAAACGCCTGAACACGTGAGTCCGTTTCCAGTCGAATTTGGTGTAACGACAACTTGTGCGTTCAACGGAGAAAGCGATGTATTGATGGCAGTAAATGGATTGATATTGCCACTTCCTGAAGCTGCCAAGCCAATTCCAGGGGTGTTGTTTGTCCAAGTATAACTCATTCCTGTTCCCGAAAAATTCACCAATGAAGTGGATACACCATTACAAACAGTCTGGTCAATTGGATTTGCTACTATTGGACTTGAATTGATTGTGAATGTAAATGATTGTGGCAAGCCAGGGCAAGTTAAATTCGTTCCTGTGTATTGTGGGGTAACATTCACCGTTGCAATGATTGGGGAAGTACCTGTGTTGATGGCTGTAAATGGTGTTATTGTACCCGTACCACTTGCAGCAAGACCTATTCCACTGGTCGAATTTGTCCAAGTGTATGATGTTGCATTTCCACTAAATATAATCCCCGATGTGCTGCTATTATTACAAACCACTTGATCTAATGGGTCGAGTACTGTTGGCGTGGGGTTAATGGTAACCAGTATTTGGTCAGCTATGCCCTGACAAGTGAGTCCGCCATTTGTATATAAGGGTGTCACCGTGATATTTCCCGTTATTGGTCCATTGCTCACATTAACTCCTTGGAATGAAGGTATAAAGTCTGTGCCACTCGCAGCCAAACCGATTGCTGTATTTGAATTTGTCCATGGATATGATGTTCCTGTTCCACTTAATGAAACGATGGAAGAACTTTCTCCATTACACAATGTAAAATCTGGTGATGAAGCTACACCAGGTGTTGGATTGATGGTATATGTAAATGACTGCGTTGTTCCGGGACAATTGACTGAATTATTGGTGATTATAGGTGTAACTACGAGGGTAGATGTGATTACTGTTGAGCCCGTATTCACTGCGGTAAATGATGAAATATTCCCTAAACCACTTGCCGCCAAACCTATTCCTGTGTTTGAATTTGTCCAAGTGTATGAGCTCGCTGACCCTGCAAATATTACCGCTGCACTTGCTGTGGCATTACATAGCAATTGGTCAATAGGGTCATTCACCTCAGGCCTTGGATTGACAGTAATGGTATAATTAGCACTTGAGCCTGGACAAGTCAAAGCTCCCGGTGTCGTAGCAGAGGCTAGAAAGGTGATGACTACAGGTGATGATGATGTATTGGTCAATGTCATTGACGGAATGATGATCGTTCCACTCGTGGTGTTTAATCCCGTAACGCTCGCAGGGATGGTCGGCACAGCCCAAGTAATTGCCGCATTACTTGTCGTTGAGCTAATATTTACTCCTGTCGATATGCCTTGTGAACAAATGGTCTGATTAGGAATATTAAATTGTGCACTTGGTGAAGGATTTACTGTAATGGTCATGCTTTGTGCACTTCCCAAACATGTCAATCCTCCATTGGTATATTGTGGAGTAACTGTAACAGTGGCGACAATTGGATTTGAACCGTTATTTGTTGCAGTGAAGGAAGTAATATTCCCTGTTCCACTTGCTGCCAAACCTATTGATGCTGCTGAATTTATCCAAGTATAAGATGTTCCCGTACCAGTGAATGTTACGGCAGAAACTGTCCCTCCATTACAAGCGATCAAATCTACTGGATCTTGTACACTTGGCGTTGGATTGACGGTGTAGATAAATGATTGTGTTAATCCCGGGCAAGTAGCGCCGGAATTGGTATAGCTTGGTGTCACTACTACAGTTGATGTTGTCGGTGTTGTTCCTGTATTTATTGAAGTAAAGGCCGCAATATTTCCTGTACCACTTGCCGCCGCCAAGCCAATCGAAGTATTACTGTTTGTCCATGTGTACGATGTACCAGTTACTGACCCAGAGAATGTTACTAATGTTGACGATGTAGCGTTGCAAAGTAACTGATCCAAAGGGTCGTTTACTGTAGGTGTTGGGTTTATGGTAACTATTACAGCATCTAGTGATGTACAACCTGTAGCAGTAATAGTTGTTGTAACCGTATAAGTTGTTAAAACAGCTGAAGTATTAGCATTTGTTAAAGTAACGGTTGGGTTAGAGGCTAAACTGCTACTTAAACCGGTTGTTGGTGACCAGGAATAGGTGTAACCGCTGGTTGAAGTCGTTCCAATGGTTCCGCTGGCACCCGAACAAAGTGTAGTATCTGCACCGGCATTTACAACAGGTAATGGGTTTACTGTTACAACAACTTGATCCGTATTGATACAACCTGCAACCGAAGTTCCAGTAAGAGTATAAGTAGTTGTTGTGGCGGGAGCAAAAGCCATACCATTTGTTACACCATTGTTCCATATATACGTTGTAGCACCTGTGCCTGATAAAGTAACGGAAGCTCCATTACAAACCGCTTGATCCATTCCCGCATTTACAACAGGTAATGGATTTACAGTTACAATCATTGTTGAAGTTACTGCGGGACAAGGTCCTAGTGGATTATTGGTGGTTAATGTCAAAGTAACAGTTCCGTTTAATATAGAAGGAGTATAAGATGAAGTTAAACTAGATACATCTGAAAACGATCCAGATGGCGCTGACCATGTTCCAGATGTTGCTGAGCCACCAATTGTACCTGCTAAGATGATTGTTTCGCCTGCACAAACTGTTTGAGCGATATTAGCATTAGCAGTTGCAACTGGATTTACGGTTACGATCATTGTTGATATAACCGCAGGACATGGTCCCGTAGGATCATTAGTTGTCAATGTTAGTGTTACTGTTCCGCTTAATATAGAAGGAGTATAAGATGAAGTTAAGCTAGATGCACTTGAAAATGATCCAGATGTTGCTGACCATGTTGCTGACGTTGCTGACCCTCCTATTGAACCCGCCAATGTAATTGTACCACCACCACAAACTGTTTGACCAATATTAGCATTAGCAGTTGCTATTGGATTTACGGTTACAATCATTGTTGAAGTTACGGCGGGACAAGGTCCTAGTGGATCATTGGTGGTTAATGTCAAAGTAACAGTTCCGTTTAATATAGAAGGAGTATAAGATGAAGTTAAGCTAGATGCGCTTGAAAACGATCCAGATGGCGCTGACCATGTTCCAGATGTTGCTGAGCCACCAATTGTACCTGCTAAGGTGATTGTTTCGCCTGCACAAACTGTTTGAGGTATATTAGCATTAGCAGTTGCAACTGGATTGACAGTTATTATAATGGTATCTGTACTTAAGCAAGTACCAGAACCAAAAGAATAAGTAAGTATATGCGTTCCGGTACCGGCAGTAGTTGGATTAAATGAATTACTTGCTATTCCTACTCCTGTCCATGTTCCACCAGATGGAGTAAAACCGGTAAGTGTATAAATGGAAGCATTCACACAAATGTCAAAACCAATTCCTGCGTTTGCAACTTGAGGCGCAACAACGGTAACAATCATCGTGTCCGAATTAACACATGAATTTGCACTGGTAAAGGTGTAAGTAAGCACGGCATTACCAACACCATTAGGTGTAAATACTCCTCCGCTTGTTACATTAGCTCCTGTCCATACTCCGGTGTTTCCTGTGGTGGGCGAATAACCCGTTAAAGTATATGAAATTGCTTGATCACATAGTGTTATACTTGTTCCCGCATTTACAACAGGTAATGGATTAACAGTTACAGTTACCGTTTGTGTACAACCGTTTGTATTCATATAGGTGATAACACTTATTCCGGCGGATACACCTGTTACTACACCTGCAGAGGTAATAGTAGCTACTGTCGGCGTGCCAGATATCCAAGGTGTAGTTGTATCAGCTGTTACACTTCCCGTTAAGGCTGTGGTATTACCTACACAAAGCGCTAGCGTACCAGTAATGGTTGGTAATGGATTTACGGTTACAGTGACAATATTTGAGTATTGAGAGCACATTACCCCATTCAAATTACTGAATACAATAACTCTATAAAACGTTGTACTTGAAATACCAACAGGTGGATCATAATAGGACAATGTATCACCAACTAAGTTATTAAATGTTCCTGTTAAATTAGTTGACGATTGCCATTGATATGATAATGCACCAGTGCCAATAGTCACTGTGGAAAATATAATTGAGTTTGGATCACCTCCCGAACATATTGTTTGATTTGAATCAATGGTAGGTATGGAAATGGTATTAATATTGACAGTTAAATTGAACGAATCAGCGGCACAGGTTGTACCCGACTGACCAATAACGTTATACACTACAGATTGCAAAGGAGTAATTATGGAACTTGTAAGAGTATCTGTTATCACCGTACCTGAACCACTAGATGCGCCTGAAACATTTGGATTACCAATAACTGTCCAGGTGTAAATTGTACCTGTGGGTACAATGACGGAGGGCGGATTATTTATTGGACTAAAGGATATAGAACCTCCATTACAAATGGTCTGTGTAAAATCGGGTAGCACCAAACCCGGAACGACAATTACAGTTATATAAAATGGAGCGCCATCACATCCATTTATAGTTGGAATAACGGTGTAAACAGCCGTATCGGTATTACTGGCATTGTTAAATAGAGTATCAGAAATAGATGAACCACTGCCTGAAGATGCTCCGGTTATATTTAAATTATTAGAGACAGTCCATGCATAAGTCGTTCCGGTTGGAACTAAGGCATTAGGTGGATTGTTAACAGGAGAGTAATCAAAGCTTCCACCAGTGCAAATGATTTCTTGATAATCGAGAATAACTGGTGTTGGGTTGACGGTGATTGTTTGGGTGACAGAATCTAGTCCGCAACCATTGGCTATCATTAACTCTATTTCATAAACTCCGCTATCCAAAAATTGGATAGCCAATGATGAACTACCTGTTGACCAAAAAGTAAAATCAGTTAAAAAAGTATTACTTGAACCATAGGTCCCATTTAATATACTAAAACCCGTAGTAGGTTGTATATCCCAAAAATAGGATTGTGTTGAATCACAATCCCCACTATAGGTATTCATACCAGAAAAAGAGGTGTTAGAAATGTTAATTGTATCAAACTGACAAATAATATTACTCGGTGTTACAACCGTACTTGCTTGGACGGATTGACTCACATAAATAGGAGCAATTGTAACGGATGTCGATGCACATGAATTAATTGCCGTGATTCCACATTGAAATGCATTATTGTAAGTGCCAGTGGAAGATGTTGATGATGTTGTCCCACAACTTGTGAAATTAAATGTATGAGTTATAGTCGAATTAAAAGGCACAGTCAATGTATCCGGTATGGACCCATCATTAAAATTTATAATATAAGTTGTATTTGGAACATTATTACTAAGTAATAAAAAATCATAATCGTATGGGATACAAGCATTTTGACCATTACCCGATAAATTAATTGTTGGAGCAACTCCTTGAAAAACATGATATGTTTGAGTAAATATGCAACCCAATGAAGTAGTGATTGTCAAAGTAAGAATATGAAGATTAGTTATGCTTCCGCTATAAGTGTGGGGTACAGACGAAGCACCTGATGTTACTACTTGAGTAGATCCATCTCCCCAATCAATGTTGAGGGTTGCACCTGAAGGAAAAACGCTGTTATTTATTTGAAAAGTAAAAGGTACGCTAGCGCTATAAGGTATGGCTGTTCCGCAATATAAAAAAGTAGTTATTCCTTGAGAATTAGTGCTATTGAAGTTAATATTTTGATTTATACTTAGAATATTTCCAGTTACACCTGGCTGAACTAAAACTACATGTGAACTACTGCTTGGCCCAACGGTCAAACTGGCGGTATAAGTTCCTGATGTTGGATAAGAAACGGTGTGCGGACCAATTGTAGAATATGAAGTGCTAGAACCTCCGCTAAATACCCAATTGTATATTTGACCAGTAATAACTCCAGTGGAGGTATTTGTATAGGTTATTGATTGTCCTGCGCAAATTTTGATTGTATCATTTACAACCGCAGGATTGCTCGTAAATGAAGTGGTTTGTGCATTCACATTTTCAATCGCACCAAAAATAAATACAATGAATGTAATAACAGAAATAAAAATCGTGTTCGTATTTAGATTTAACTGGGATTTCAACAGATTTATCCGATTTACGCACGTAACTAACATAATTTCAACTTTAGGGGAGTTCTATAACTGGACATAGAGAAATTAATTTTAAAATTTAATAATTTTTGCTTCAATTCTTCGATTTAACTGAAGTACTCCCCGCTGAACTTGATTAGTAAATTGCACGAGCTTAAAAGCATCGAAGAAATAAAAATTAAAAACAAATAAAATTTCAAAGGTGTAAAGCGGTTCTTCATAATTAAATAGTAATAAGTAGCTCTAAAAATCTAAGACAAATGTGAACTCCATCTAGTGCTTAGTGCCTTGTTTCGTTATTTTCATTTTTCTATCAATAAAGAATGAAATAACGATACCATCCAAATTTAATAAAAAAAATTGGATGCTTTAAAAAAATAGTTCTTTTATTGGAACTTCCGGATATGTATTAGCATTAAAAGGAGTTCGTGCTTATTTAGACTTTTCTGTAAAATATGAATTTTTAGAACTCCCCTATATTTAACCCAAGAAAAGAAAAATGCAATGAATTATTCCACTTTTGAAATGCCTGATTTGAATGTTAAACGGTTGAAAACGGATTTAATATTGAATTACAAACGATTAGGTGTTGGGGGTATAGTGGAAATATGCGCTATAGCGCATAGCGAATTGTTATGCCTCATTGTAGGGTGAC
>Ga0209284_10005732_pt1 | contig 12586 bp, 11 predicted proteins | sample FRY03_FD_187211 | JGI IMG/M metagenome (GOLD analysis project Ga0209284, IMG submission 187211) | Freshwater microbial communities from Lake Fryxell liftoff mats and glacier meltwater in Antarctica - FRY-03 (SPAdes) (version 2) | ecosystem: Environmental > Aquatic > Freshwater > Ice > Glacier... | reverse complement strand
TCTTTTGGCTGCGAGCTGAACGGCCCGAACTTTTGCGCTGTCTGACTTGGTTTTTCTGCTGCGAAGCACGTCAAAAAGCTCCAACTGGTCTCGTTCTAGCCAAGTAGCTTGGGAGCTGGGTTTGGATACGCTGCTTTCGTTTCCGCTTTTGAAATCACTGTGTTGCTGCAAACTGCCGCTGGCCATGTTCCAGCTAAATACGTTGTTCTCGACTTCAAAGAGTACGTATTGCTCGTCGGCACTGAAGTCCTGCAAGCGCTCGCTGGCCAAGGTATTGGTTATTTGCAAGGTGTTGCCGGTGCGGTGGTTGCTGAGAAATAAATCGCCGCCCGCGCTGTATACACTTTTACTGCGATCGCGGGTATACATGCGGTCGCCGCTAGGCAATTTCTGTTGTTCGTCGATGCGCAGCGGGCGCAGCTGTCCGTTGCCTAGCTCATAGCTATGCGGCTGGGGATACAACATGCTGTCACGCTGCCAATCAAAGTACAAACTTTTGCTATCTACCGACCAGCGCGGGTCATCGGGTAGGTGGCCCACAAAATCGGGACCACGCATAATTTGTTCGAGTTGCAGCACGGGGCTTGCTGTGGGTTGACTGAACACAAAAAGGGGAATACAACAGGCTGCCAAACTAAAACGTAAGAACATATAGCGGTTTGAAGGACTAAGATAAGGTCCTGCCTGTATTTCGGCCGTAAAAAAAACAGAACTGCACTACCGCATCGGCAATGCAAGGCGAAGTATAAAAAGGGTGATAGGCTTGCCTCAGTCCATTCACCTATAATAACTCGGTTTTGATTTGAGCGATAATGGCTTCTAAATCAGCCACTTTTTGCGGATAGGCGGAAGCACTGGGCAAGGGGGTATTGAGACTGATATAGTACTTGATTTTGGGCTCTGTACCCGAGGGCCGAGCCGAAATGATGCCGCCATCTGCCGTAATAAACTGCATTACGTTCGATTTGGGCAAATCAATTGACAATACAGCACCCGTCCGCAGGTCTTTTTCTTGCTGCAATTGGTAGTCTTTTACCCGCACTATCGGCATCCCAGCCAGCTGTTGTGGCGGGTTGGCTCGGTAGCCATGCATGAGCTCCTGAATTTCTTCGGCCCCACGTTTGCCAGCCTTGGTAAACGACAGCAGTACTTCTCTATACAGGCCGTACTGCTGGTAAATCTCTAATAAAACCTCATAAAGCGATTTACCCTGGTTTTTGTAGAAGGCGCACATTTCGGCAATCATGCTGCAGCCTACCACCGCGTCTTTGTCACGCACGTGGTCGCCTACCAAATAGCCGTAACTTTCTTCGCAGCCTGCTATGTAGGTCTTTTTGTCTTGCAATTCGGTCATCAAGGCGCCAATAAATTTGAAACCAGTAAGGGTGTTGTAGCAGGCCACGCCTTTGCTTTCAGCGATTTTATCGATGAGGTAGGTAGTAACCACGGTTTTGATGATGTATTCGTTGCCGGTGATCTTACCAAGCGCTTCCCACTGGTTGAGCACATAATAAAAGAGCAAGGTGCCGGTTTGGTTGCCGTTAAGCAGGATAAACTCGCCGGTATCGTCTTTGATAGCAATGCCCACGCGATCGGCATCGGGATCGGTGGCCATCACCAAATCGGCATCAACAGCTTTGGCCTTGGCCAGTGCCATCGACATGGCCTCGTGCTCCTCAGGATTGGGGTAAATCACGGTAGGGAAGTTGCCGTCTACCACACATTGCTCTTCTACTAAATGAACTTGACGGAACCCAAGCTGTCGCAAGGTGCGCGGTATTATGTCGACCCCAGTGCCGTGGATGGGCGAATACACTATTTTGAGGTCGCGCTGCTGGCGGATGACCTCGGGCTGCAAGCTCACTGCGCAAACGGTGTCGATGAACATCTGGTCCATCTCAGCCCCTATTTTTTGGATAAGGGCGGGATTGCCGCTGAAGTTGATTTGGTCTACCGACTGTATGGCGAGCACTTCGGCGATGATGTTTTTGTCGTGTGGGGCGATGATCTGCCCACCATCGTTCCAATAAGCCTTGTAGCCGCTGTACTCGCGTGGATTGTGGGAGGCGGTGAGCATTACGCCACTCTGACAGCCCAATTGGCGAATGGCGAAGCTGAGCTCAGGCGTTGGCCGCAAGCCATCGAAAAAATACACTTGGATGCCGTTGGCTGAGAAAACGTCAGCCACAATTTGCGCAAAAAAGGTGGCGTTGTTGCGACAGTCGTGGGCAATGGCGACCTGTATTTTCTCGCCAGGATACTGCTGGCGCAGGTAATTGCTGAGTCCTTGTGTGGCCGCTCCGAGGGTGTATTTGTTCACCCGGTTGGTTCCCACGCCCATGATGCCGCGAAGTCCACCTGTTCCAAATTCTAAATCGCAGTAAAAAGCATCACTGATGGCCTCGTGATCGCCGCCATCAAGCAGCGCTTGCACAGCTGCTTTGGTATCGGCATCGTAGTTTCCTTGTAACCAAGTGTTGACACGCTGAAGTATGCTGGGATCGAGTGTTTGCATAGGAGTTTATTTTAGATGGTGCTGTAGCTGTGGCCCGCACCGCGGTTATAAAGCACAAATAAAGCGCGCCAGAGCGCATTTTGAATGCGTTTATGCGAATGAATACAGATTTAAACGCGGTTTTTAAGGCTTTTAACTAGTCCAATGAAGGCATGGAGGTCTGCCACATTGGTAGCTACGCCCACTGAAGCCCGGATGGCGCCGCGCATCTTGCCTAAGTAGGCCACCATATCGTAATAATCGCCTTTTTCGCGGCCTGAGAAGTACTGTGCCATCTCGTCGTGGGTAATACAATTACTGATTTCGTCGATGCCCGGATTGCAAAAACAACCCGAACGAATTGAAATACCAAGGGCGTTGGCTTCTTTTTCGAAGGTCTCAAAGGGAATCGAGCCACCATCTGACTTGAAAAAGTTCATCAGGAGGTTGCCGCCGCGGATGCTGAAGTCGTTGGTGCCGAAAATCTTCACCACAGGTTGCCCGTTGTCGTGCTTTAAGCTGCTCAGTGCCTCATAGAGATATTCACTGAGGAAGCGCAAGCGGCGACCAATGCGCTCGTGCCCAATTTCGCGGATGTAATCGAGGCCATATTTCACCACCGGCAGGGTGTTGTAACTGAGGGTGCCATCTTCAAAACGCTCGTGCCCTTCGGCCAAAAACTTTTGCTGCTCCACCACCGATACCATAGTCACGGTGCCGCCAGCAAACCAAGGCTTCACCAATTTGTGGAAGCTGGTTTTTTTAACGAGTAGACAGCCAAGTCCAGTTGGATAGCCGAAAATCTTGTAAAAAGAAGCTGAAACGAAGTCAGGCTGGTGCTTCTGCAAATCGAGTTTACTGGTGGGCACATAAGCAGCAGCATCTAACAAAACGTCGAAGCCAAGCGCTTGGGCCCGGGCAATCCAACTCAAATCGTGCTTTATGCCCGACACATTCGACTGTGCGGGGAAGGCAAACAACCGGGTGTCGCTCGGCGGCGCTTGTTCAAGGAGTTGCTGTAAGTTTTCCTCATCTAAACACAAGTCATCGTAATGTACGGTAGCATATTGGGTGGTACCGCCCTTGCCTTTGCAAAATTCGCGGATGCCGTTTACCGAGTTGTGGTTATCGCTGGTGAGGATGAAGGTACTGCTGGCGTTGAAAGGGTAACTTTCTCCTATAATTTTAAGTGCGCCCGAAGCATTGGACGTAAAAATGCACTCATAATCGCTTTGCGCATTGAAAAAAGCCAGCACCGCCTGTCTGCTGGCCTCCACTAAATGTGTGGCCATTTGTGAGCTGGGATTGGTAGAATGCGGGTTTCCGAGCACCTGCTCGGTCAATAGTCTGTGGTGCTGGTCGAGGAGTCGCTTCGGCACTAAGTTGCCACCGGTGTAATCAAGGTAAATCTGCTTTTGTGCGTCTAAATTGGCATATTCTGTGCTACGGAGATCGGCAAAAAAGGCGGCATCGGGCTCCTTGGCATCACCGTTGCCACGAGCGGCCATGGGGGCGGTTTTTTTGCTGAAAATTTCCATTAGACTATCGGTAAAGCGCACGTGAGATCAGGTTTAAGGTACAGAATTTCAAAGATAATCAATTTTTTGCGCAACAAGGAGGCTGGCGTAGGCTAAACGACCGTCAATGTGGCGGTGAAGCTGGGGGTTGTGGAGACTGGTTTTCCTCCCAGCTTTTTGTAGTTTTGTAGTATGGAGCAACCTACTTTTAAGAGCATCAGCTTGCGGCTGTTGAAATATTTCATGAACGGACTCCTGCTGATGAGTCCCGTGGCCATCACCGTTTATGCCGTATATTGGATCATCACCACGCTCGACGGCTGGCTAGATTTAGGCATACCGGGCCTCGGCTTGCTTATTACCTTTGCCGGCATTACGCTGGTAGGATATATAGGTGGTGGCTTACTGATGGGGCCTATCCTTCGTATCATCGAAAATTTGCTAACCCGGGCACCTTTTATCAAACTCATTTATACTTCTATCAAAGATTTGATGGAAGCCTTTGTGGGCGATAAACGTAAGTTTAACCAGCCTGTGATGGTGGAGCTCAGCGATGGCACTTTTAAGCCAGGTTTTTTAACGCAGGAAGATTTAACGCTGCTGGGTTATCCAGGTTATTTGTCTGTTTACTTGCCCCATTCCTATAATTTCTCCGGAAATATTTTTGTGGTAAAGTCAGAAGCTGTTAAAAAAGTGGATGTCAACGCCACTGAATACATGAAATTTATCATTTCAGGGGGCGTAACCCACATCAGCTGATGCGTAAACCGATTGCAAAGTTCATTTTCCGGCTGTGGGGTTGGAAAGTGGTAGGTCAAATGCCCAACGCGCGTAAGGCCGTTTTGGTAGTGGCGCCGCACACCAGTAGTTGGGATTTTTTGTTGGGGGTGTTTTCAAGGGCTATTCTTGGCATCCAAATCAAATACATCGGCAAAGAATCTCTGTTTAAGCCGCCTTTTGGTTGGTTGTTTAGATGGCTAGGTGGCTATCCAGTGAGCCGGGTGCAGCGGAAAGACACAGTGAAATTCATTGTGGAGCTGTTTAACCGGCACGACGATTTTTTATTGGCACTCTCGCCTGAGGGCACACGCGAGTACGCTCCACAGTTGAAAACAGGCTTTTACGCCATCTCCCAGGGGGCACAGGTGCCGATGGTGCTCGTGGGTTTTGATTATGCCAAAAAGGAGGTGCAAATCAATCCGCCCTTTTACGCTACTGGCGATCGGGAAGCTGATTTTGAGCACATCCTTGGTTATTTCCGAACGGTGAAAGGCCGTTTCCCCGAGCAGGGAATTCGGTAACGTCGGTCACAAAGAGCACCGCCCCATCCTTCAAAATCAACCCTCCTGTTCAAAGAAGGCGCTGCTGCCGCCCACCCAGTTGAAGTCTTCGTTGTAGCGCACGCCAATAAGTTTACCGCGACTGAGTCGGGTGAGGTTGGTGATGATTTGCGGCTGGCGGCTACCTTCGGGCAAGAACACCATCATGCGGATTTCGATTTTGACCAGGGCCTCGGGCGACTCTAAAACAGGTGCATATTCGACCTTGCGTTGTAATAAGTAGTGTTCTGGATGTACTAAAGAGGTAATGTCTTCGGCAGTTACATCCACCAAAACGCCAGCACCAGCAAAGGAGTATAGCGGTTTGAGCACCCAGTTTTCGAGGTCGGTGGGGAGACTGCCAAGCTGATGTACGAAGTGCGATTCAGGCACGTAAGTGCTCTTCAAAAACGGCAAGCTGTACTTGCTCATACGGAAGTACCAATTGGGGTGGCTCACCCATTCTACGTCTACTTCCTGTGTGAGGTCAAACTCGCCGATAAGCTCCGGTCGTTGTTCGAGCTCGTCGAAAATCACGCGGTTGTAGAGGCGGTAAATGGGCACGAGTGCGCCGTTATGTTCATAGAACAGCTGGCGGCCTTCACGTTTTATTTGGCTCAAACATACCGAACGCACACCTGTGAGCAACTCGGTTGCCTGAAAATCAGAACGCGTTTTTTGCTTTTCGGGCTCGAGTTCTAGCAACACTACATTTTCGGCTGGGTGCGAGCCCTTAATCCAGCTTTGCATCAGGGCCAAAAAACTTTGTTGGGTGTAGCCGCTGAGGTAGGGACTGTAGTTTTCGGGCAACTGGTACACCGAACGGTAAGCCTCGGCCAATACACTTTGGTAACAAAATAGAGAAGGAAAGCCTTGTAATTCAATTACCTGCGGGTACAAACGGCCATCTGGCTGCTTACAAACTGCAAAATCAATGATCATGACCGTAGGCTTGGCATCGTTGCCGGGCACGAATTGGTGCGGTGGAATGGCAGCGGTGCTGGCTTCAAAATATTCGGGTGTGAGCAGCTGAGCACAGATGTCGTTGCAAGCTGCTACCAATTGATTACGCAAGTCGGCGTCCACAAAAACAGGTGTTTCTGCTACCCTAAAATCAACGGCTTCACCGAGTTGCTGGCTCAACCGCGCGAGTAAATCGGCGTACAGCGCCTGCGAGAACTGCGCATTTATGGATGACCGAAGCTCGGCATTCATGAATATTCCTCCTGCAAGCTGTAAATGGCTGTTTCGAGGAAGCGCGGGATGAGGGTGTTGTGGGTGAGGGTGATTTTTTCGGTGTCTTTGAGGTGCAGCAGCATGTCCTCATATTTCGCCAAGCCGTGGTTAGTTACAATCAGCGCCTTTTTGTCTGTCTGCTTCATGTAAGTTAGCATGCCTTGGGCGTTTGCCTCAGGGTGAAACTGGGTGCCAAAGAAGTAATCACTGAAACGGATGGCCATGATGGCGCGCTCGTAATCTACGTGGTCACGGATTTTCTCAAGGGCCAGTAGCTGGGCGTCAAAGCGGTCAAACAACCGTAAATCAGGTTGAATTACCTGCCAATCGCGTGAGTCTACAGCCCAAAAGGGGTCTCGCAGGGTTTCAAGCAGCGGATCATGCACCCCATCTTGCGTTTTATGTACTGGAAAAATGCCGAAGCTGGTACTGCGCCGGCGGGTTACTTCGCCCAAGCCAAAGTGCTGCACCGCCATCTGAAAGCTGTGACAGATGAAAAAAACATGCTTCTTCTGCTCCTGCCGCTGGTTGTGCCGCCAAAGGGTGTCGATCAACTTGAGGTAGTTTTTCTCCCAAACTTCGCCGCTGAGTAGGGGCGAGCCCGGTCCGCCTGTGGAGATGTAAATATCAAAATCCAAGCCAGGAACTTCGTTTTTTCCACGGATATCGAATACCTGATACTTTAAACTCACACGGTAATCTTCTAGTATATCGAGAATGTTGCGCATTCCCTGATTCGCCGCCCCATCGTACATGTCGAGTACGGCTACTTTGTACATCTTTTTCTGCTTCTCCATCCTAACGTTCACTTCAAATCAAGCTGCAAAAATACAATTAAGCGTCAACACCAAGCAAGGTTTGTTCGAGATAATAATCCACAACGGCTCGTAAGTCGTTGGTTTGCTCATAGATAGCGAGTTGGCGGTCGGCACCTGTGCCGTTTTTAAGGATGTCGTGCACACGGGTAATTTCGTGGCGACTACCTAGCTCATCTACTACATCGTCTACAAAATCGAGCAATTCAAGCAACAGTGAGCGGGTGTTCGTTTCTGTTTCTTTGCCGAAATCAATCATTTTTCCATCAATACCATACCTGCCGGCGCGCCATTTATTTTCGTTGATTAATGCGCGTTTGTAGATCATAAAATTGAGATTTTGCTCGCGTAGCTTGTACAACTTGGCAACAAGGGCTTGAATGAGGGCGGCAATGGCGATGGTTTCGTCTACAGTCATGGGCACATCGCAAATCCTAAATTCAATGGTGTCGAAGAAAGGGTGTACCCGAACGTCCCACCATATTTTTTTGGCATTGTCGATGCAATTGGTCTTCACCAACAGCTTTACATAATTCTCGTATTCGGCAAAACTTTCAAAAAAATCGGGGATGCCAGTGCGCGGAAATTTGTCGAATACCTTGGAGCGAAACGACTTAAAACCAGTGTTGCGACCTTCCCAGAAAGGTGAATTGGTGGATAATGCATAAATGTGTGGCAAAAAATAGCGCACCGAATTGGCAATGTGAATGGCCATTTCTTTGTCCGGCATGCCCACATGCACGTGTAAACCAAAGATGAGGTTGGAGCGCGCGGCATCTTGCAGCTCGTTTACAATTTCATTGTAACGCGGGTGCTCGGTGATGAGCTGGGTTTGCCACATCGAAAAGGGGTGGGTGCCAGCCGCGCCAATGGCATAGCCTAAGTCGCGCGCCACTTTTGAAACCGTCCGCCGCAAATGGGTTACCTGCTCCCGGGCTTCGTCAATGTTTTGACAGATGTCCGTGCCGACTTCCACCACAGCCTGGTGCATTTCAGCTTTCACCCGGTCTTCGAGTAAACGGTTGGCTGCTTCCACAATTTTTTGTTCGTGAGAGGTGAGTTCACGGGTAATAGGGTCAATTACTTGGTATTCTTCTTCTACACCGAGGGTGAATATCATAGGGACGGCTTTAGGAATCTTTCGGTAAAATAAAAAAGCCTCGTGAAGTACGAGGCTTTTTTCTTTGATTTTTTTTTGGAAGTGGATCTAAACCCTCTTTAGAGGTCTTTACCCATCATTTTTTCAGCTGCTAACACCGCTTCAATTCCAATCAAATCGCCAAAAGGCTTTTCAATTTTAACGCGCTTTTGGCGGACCGGCTTGTTGGCTTTAGGCTTGCGGCCACGTTTTTGTGGTTCAGCTTTCACTTTTCCAGTGAGGGCTGCCTTGGGCTTACGGCCGCGCTTTTTCGGCTCAGCAGCAATGATTTCAGTTTTTGGTTTGGCTGGTCTGCCGCGGCGTTTGGGTTCGGCAGTTGGATCAACTTCCGCCTTCGGCTTGGCTGGTCTACCTCGCCGTTTGAGTTCGCCAGCAACCACTTCTGCTTTTGGCTTGGCGGGTCTGCCTCTGCGTTTCACTGCCGTTGAATTGGTTTCGGCTTTTGGCTTTGGCTTGCGGCCGCGTTTTTTGGGACCCACAGGAGGCATAAAACCAGCCGCCGTTTTGATATAAGTACCCCAAGTGAGGTTGTCTTGACCCGGTGTCTGTGCCAATGCCCGCTCGATGGCGTAAATGGCTGCGGTTTCTACAACCCATTCAAAGTTTTCTTCACCTACCGAGTTTTTATCAGCATCAGGTGCAGGATTGCAGAAGTCGATGGCATACGGCACCCCATCACGCACAGCAAATTCTACCGTGTTGAAATCGTAGCCCAACGCGTGATTAAGACGAAGCACGTAATCGGTAAGCGTTTTGAGCATGAGTTCCGTTGGCCGATGCTCTGTTACATAGCGCAAATGCGGTTCGTTGCGGGGCTCGTAGGGCATTATTTTAACGTATTTGCCTCCGATACAATAGCAGCGATAATACTCTTCAAATACAATTTCTTCTTGCAACATCATCACCAAGGTGTCGGTTTCGGCATGTTTGGCGAAGAGGTCTTCTAAACTGTCTACCCGGTACACGCTCTTCCACCCGCCCCCTGAATGTGGCTTCATGTAAGCTGGAAAACCAATGTAATCCACAATCCCCTGCCAATCCATCGGGTATTTTAGGTTGCGGAAAGAGGCCGCGGAAGTATCTGCTGGCATTTGGTTTGAAGGCAACAAAATGGTACGGGGAACACTTACACCAACTTGAATCGCCAAACAATTGTTAAAGAACTTTTCGTCGGCACTCCACCAAAATGGATTATTTATAACCGCAGTTCCGTTTAATGCGGCATTTTTTAAATACGCGCGGTAAAAAGGAACATCTTGTGAAATGCGATCAATAATAACGGAATAATCAGAAATAGCGCCTTGTATTACCTTGTCGATTTGAACAGGTTCTGCAAATACGCCAGGAACTCCCTTAGCGTTAATTCTAGCTACTACAGCTTCGGGGAAGGAGGTCTCTTGACCATGTAAAATGCCTATTTTTTTCATATTACGTTCAGGGTTTTGGTTATGAAATGTTTTCCAATTGCAGCAGCAAAAGTAAATGTTATAAAGCGAAAATAAAATATTTAGTACGAAAATATCTTTTTTTGACAAAATTTACTTCATAACACATGTATTTTTTACGTACTTAAATTTATTTATCTGATGTTTTATATATTTTTTAAGAGTTAGATTAATAATTTAAGCTATGTTTATTTTTAATTTGTATGTGTGGAGGAGCGGGAGTCCACTTTATTTTACGTCTCAATCCGATTGTATTGTGGAAATCTTCCTGCATGCGAATGCGGTAGTATGCCTATGTTTGTTTTGGACTTCCTTAAAAACAGCCATCTTGACTCCCATTCTTAAGCGTAAAGCAGATCATTTATTTAACTCAATAAGCACGAGTTTACATTCCTTTGTGCTCGATCGCGTCGTTACCATTACCCTTATGTTGCCCAATGCGTTTGACCAGCCATTGTCATTACTCATACTAAACGACGGCCAAGATCATACGGCTATGAAATTGGAGAAAACCTATCAAAAACTGCTTGAAAATAGTGCGGTAAAGCCATTTTTGTGGGTGGCGTTGCACGCCGGTGATCGGCTACAGGAATACGGAGTGGCTGGTATGCCCGACTACAAAGGCAGAGGGTCGAAATCGGGAGCCTACACACATTTTATTCTGAAAGAGCTGCTGCCTTGGTTAAATTCACAATTCCCCATAAGTGCACAAGCAGCCGATCGCGTAATTGCGGGGTTTTCGCTAGGGGGCTTGTCGGCTTTCGATTTGGCTTGGAACCACCCTCAAGTATTCGGAAAAGTAGGGGTGTTCTCTGGAGCGTTTTGGTGGCGAAAACGGGCACTGGGCTCGGGCTATTCAGACGCCGACCGCATTGCACATCAAATGGTTCGCATGGGAAAAAGAGGGAAGGCACTGCAGTTTTGGCTGGAAGTAGGTACCGAAGACGAAAAATGCGACCGGAATAATAATGGGGTCATTGACGCGATAGACGATACCCTTGATTTAATAACAGAATTGATTTTAAAGGGCTACGCCCTTGACCACGACATTCGCTATTTAGAAGTCAAAGGTGGCAAGCACGATCTACAAACTTGGGCCAAAGTGATGCCAGAATTTGTTACTTGGGCACTAAAGCCTCCTGAACAATGAAAACGAGCTGGATCTTAGGGCTGCTTTTGACGGCCACCACGGTGCAAGGACAGCAGGAAAAAATGCTTGAGCCAGCAATACAAGATTCGGTTGTTCCCCCGACATCGCCGTGGGAACGCAAGCTCGAAGTGGGCTTCAACCTGAACCAAGCTAGTTTTACAAGTAACTGGAAGGGCGGAGGCACTAACAATTTTGCTTTAGGGACCATTGTAAGTGGTAATCTTGCTTATAAAAAGGAGAAATTCAGCTGGGTTAATGATTTGCAGTTGCAATATGGATTTCAGAAAAATCAAGGCCAATCCCAGCGTAAAACACAAGATTTAGTGTTTATTGACTCTAAAGCAGGTTACCAATTATCTGAAAAGTTTAATGCCTTTGGTGCCGCTAACTTTGTGTCGCAGTTTGCCCCTGGCGTGTCGTATGGCAAAGATACTTTTGGTGTCGAAACCAACAGCATCATATCGCGTTGGATGGCGCCGGCCTATTTTATTCAGTCGCTCGGGTTTCAATACAAACCTGTGAAATACTTCGATGTACGTTTGGGTATATTGGCTTTGCGTGAAACATTTGTGCTTGATAACAATCTCAGTGCCGCGGGTGCCTTTGGCGTAGACAGCGGCAAAACAGTCAATGTGAATGTGGGATACCAGATTTTAGCCAATTTTGATAAAGATTTAACCAAAAACATCAATTTAAAAATGCGTTATTTATCGTTTGGCGATTATAACGACTTCTCCAATACCAACCATCGCCTCGACTTTATTTTAACTGCGCAGGTGACTAAATACATCAACACCAATTTTACAGCAGTGATGTTATACGACCGCAATCAAGATGCCGCAGTGCAATGGAGCCAGGTGTTATCGATTGGTTTATTGTTCAGATTATGAGTCCTGCCGCACGCACTGAGTACAGCATTGAGCTATTTGCACAAGGTAATTTTGTGTCTTTCGACTTCGAAACGGCTAATAACAGCAGAGCAAGTGCTTGCCAGCTCGGTTTGGTGGTCTTCAAAGAGGGTCGTGAGGAGCGGCATTTTGTGAGTCTTATTAAGCCCATTGTGCCGGGCTTTATACATACTGGTATACATGGCATTGGTACAGAGCAAGTGCGTCACGCGCCTTCTTTTAGGGAAGTGTATGCTCAAGTGGCCGACGATTTGTGGCATTTACCTTGGGTGGCGCACAACATGCCTTTTGATTTTGGAGTGCTAAAGGCCTGTTTGTTAGCTTGTCACCTTACCCTGCCCAGTATCGGTCGCCTGTGCACAGTACAGGCCAGTAAACAGGCGTTGGTGCTGCCTAATTATAAATTGAATACTGTAGCCGACTATTTCCGGCTGACCCTCAACCACCACGAGGCCCTCAGTGATGCGCGCGCTTGTGGCAACATTGCCTCGGCATTGTTGGGGCGGGTCGATTTGAAAAGATTGGTGAAAGTGTGAATTTAGG